>ERZ825137.251-NODE-251-length-78140-cov-35.424665_pt1 | contig 78140 bp, 70 predicted proteins | sample MGYA00519873_ERZ825137 | MGnify/ENA primary metagenome ERZ825137 (study PRJEB31778, sample SAMEA3449190) | human gut metagenome | biome: human gut; feature: human-associated habitat; material: faeces | place: United Kingdom | collected 2010/2012 ...
AATTACTTTTTCAACAAACAATTCTCTCATGACAATTACCTCCTTACATTTTTCCTTAATTTACAATATATAGAAGTCTACCTATATTATACAATATTAAATTGACATAATAAAAGATGAGCATATTTTATATACCCACCTCAAAAATTTATAATTTTTTTATTTAAATTTCAAAACTCAACCTCAGCGACAACTTACTATTTGACAAACTAATTATATCATACACACTTTCAAAATTATACTGAAAAATAAAAAGTAATTTGTATTCATTTATATCAAATATAAACTCTTGTAATTTTCTATCGTTTTATAAAATTAAATTAAGTTCATTAGTTTTATTAATCTTCAATACTTTAAATTCTTTTTATTTGCTTTCATTATTTTTTATCACTATTTATTGATATTTATTGTTAGTCCAGCATTAGTTTTTTATTATATATTTTTAAAGTTCCTGTATCTATTGGTATTACTATGTTATATAGATTTTATTTAGTCCAGCACAAGTCCAGCATTAACAAATAACGATGAACAGTGATGAAAGGTTTTGAAAAGTGATAAAAGCCTTTATTTTCTAAGAATATATCCATTTTCACTTACAGTACCAAGAGCTATAGCACAACTGGACTTACTCTCTTTATTAAAATTCCGTAAATCTTACAGGCAAAAGAAAAAGCCGAGATTTATATATCTCGACTTTTGGTGCGGATGAGAGGACTTGAACCCCCACGGTCTCCCACTAGATCCTAAGTCTAGCGCGTCTGCCAGTTCCGCCACATCCGCATCTCACTGACAAGAATTATATTAACACAAAAATATAATTCTTGTCAACTCCTTTTGAAATTTTTCTTCATAAAATTTGTACAATACTAAAAATTTTCCAAGCCACACCTATAGTTCCCAAAATAACTATTACTTCTCCTGCCTCTAAGATTATTCACACATAATATCATAATAATTGCAAAACTCATATCCCTCGCTTTGATACTTCTCAATCAGTTGTGGTAAAAACTCTACAGTTACTTTCTTATCACCAGCATCATGCATCAATATTACTAAATTATCATCACCCTCTGCTGTTTGATTTAACTCATTCCACATAGCCTCAATAGTAGTACTTCCAGCAGCATCACCAGTCAAGCAATTCCAGTTTGTATGAGTAATTTGATTTTGTTTTAACAATTCTATAGCTTCTCTCTTAACAGCATCATATGGGCCACCTGACGAACCACCAGGAAATCTAAATAAATGTGGATTATAGTTTGGTACACCAATAGCTTTTCTAATTTCTTCTAAAGTTTTATTATATTCATCTAACGTTGCTTGCGCAGAAGAATACACTTGGCTATATTTATGCGTATACCCATGAACCGCTATAAAATGTCCTTCATCATACGCTCTTTTTACAAGTTCGGGCTTTGTAACAACATTTGAACCTAACACAAAAAATGTAGCTTTTACATTATATTTTTTTAAAATATCTAACACTTCAGGTGTACGTGCTGATGGTCCATCATCAAATGTTAAATACACCTTTTTACTTTTTTCAAAATAAACATTAACAACTTTTTTAGCAATTTCATCACTATACTGTGGCAATTGTGACTCCAAAGCAGCATTTATATCATGCTTTGGAAATTTAGAAGTAACTTGAGGTGTCGGCGTTACCTCAGGTTCTGGTTCTGGAGTTTCTTTCACTTCAGGAGATTCTGAAGGAGTTACAGATGGTTCAACATTTTCAGCCGTTTCTTTACCAATAGTTTTCGCACCACCAATCTCCGTCATTCCTTGATTGTCCATATCATTTTTTATCATTTTATATGCCAATGTTCCAGTAAAAACAATTATTCCAATTGTAATAAGAGCAATAACCACACAAAAAATAATTAATTGTTTATTTTTTATCTCTGTTTTTCCTTCTTCAAAATAAAATGGCTGTTTATACATTTTAATTAATACCTCTAAACTTCTAACTCTATTTTTCTATCTGTGGCATTATATTTTCTATATGTAACACCACATGAATCAAACATTTTCTTTGACGCAATTACACCATCTGAAGTAGCATATTTATCTTCTTTATATATTACTTCTTTTATCCCAGATTGAATAATTGCCTTTGCACACTCATTGCAGGGAAATAATGCAACATATATCTTTGAACCAGTTAAATCCCCTCTATAATTCAAAATTGCATTCAATTCACCATGACACACATATGCATATTTAGTATCTAAGAAACCACCTTCTCTATCCCAATGCATTGAATCATCATCTAAGCCTCTAGGAGCCCCATTATATCCAATTGATAATATTCTATTATCATCACTCACTATACACGCTCCAACTTGCGTATTAGGATCCTTACTTCTTTGAGCCGAAAGTAACGCTATTCCCATAAAATACTCATCCCATGAAATATAATCTTTTCTTTTCATAAAAACATCCTCCTAGAATTTTTCAACAAATTCATTCTAACATATTCGACCTTTTTTTACAATTTATTTTTTTGCCATTTCTTATTTATTTTTTAAGTTTTTTGGAATATAATATTACCATAATAAAAATTATAAATATAATTTTTGTTCTATATAATTCATTCAAATTTTATACCAAATATAAAGTATAAAATTGTAGAAAGGAATGATATTTACATGAAAAAAATATTATTTAAAGGCTGTGGAACAGCTATCGTTACTCCATTCAATGAAAATGGTGTAAATTTCGATGAATTCAAAAAATTAATCGAATTCCAAATTTCTGAAGGTGTTGATGCACTTATTGTTTGTGGAACAACTGGTGAAAGCTCAACAATGACTTTAGATGAAAGAAAACAAACAATCGAATTTGCAGTAAAAACAGCAAATCATCGTGTTCCTATTATTGCTGGAACAGGTGGAAATTGTACTCAATCAGTAATCGATTTTACAAAATGGGCAGAATCTGCTGGTGTTGATGGTGCACTAATTGTAACACCATATTATAACAAAACAACTCAAGCTGGGTTAATTGCTCACTATTCAGCAATCGCTTCTCAAACGAAATTACCTATTATTTTATATAGTGTTCCTAGTAGAACAGGTGTTAATATCACACCAGAAACATGTTTAGAACTTTCAAAAATTTCTAACATAGTAGCAATAAAAGAAGCTAGTGGAAACCTATCACAAATTGCTGAAATTAAAGCACTATGTAGAGAAAATTTACATGTATACTCTGGAAATGATGATCAAATTGTTCCTATTCTTTCACTTGGAGGTTTGGGTGTAATTTCAGTATTGTCAAATATTATGCCAAAATATACACATGACATAGTAAAAAATTTCCTAAACGGAAAAATAGTTGAAGCAACAGATATGCAATTAGATGCAATCTATTTAATAAAAGCACTTTTCTCAGAAGTAAATCCAATCCCAGTAAAAGCTGCATTAAACATGATTGGATACAATGTTGGAACACCTCGTCTACCTCTTATAGAAATGTCTGAAAAAGGTCAAGCAAAATTAAAAGAAGAATTAAAAAATTTTAACCTACTATAAAATCTAAAAACATATGGAGGAAAATATGATAAAAGTATTAATTAACGGTTGTAACGGAAAAATGGGACAAGAAGTTGCAAAATCAATAGAAAGAAACGATAACTTTGAAACAATCTGTGGTGTTGATAGATTAGACACAGGAGATAATAAATTTCCTGTATACACTAATATTAATCAAATCAAAGAAGAACCAGATATAATAATAGACTTCTCTATCCCAGCAGCAACATTTACAATATTAGAATATGCTGTACAAAAACACATACCAGTTGTAATAGCAACTACAGGCTTTTCAGATGAAGAATTAGAAAAAATAAAAACATATTCTGAAAAAATTCCAGTATTTCGTTCTTCAAACATGTCATTTGAAGTTAGTCTAATGAACCATATTGTATCTGAAGTTGCGAAATATTTAAAAGACTCAGATATAGAAATACTTGAAACACATCACAATAGAAAAATTGATGCACCTTCTGGAACAGCAATGACATTAGCAGAAACAATAAACAAAACTTTAAATAATGAAATGCACTACGAATTCAATAGACATGATAAAAGAGAAAAAAGAGATCCAAAAGAAATTGGTATTCACTCTATTAGAGGTGGAAATGTAGTTGGAAAACACACAGTTATGTTCTTCTCTGAAACAGAAAGTTTTGAAATAACACATAACGCACAATCAAGAGGCGTTTTTGCTGATGGTGCTCTAAGAGCTGCAGAATACTTAGTAGTACAAGAAAATGGATTATATAATATGGATAACATATTTACTAAATAATATCGTTATTCAGTTAATATAAACCAACATATACTAGCAATATTAATTTTCAATATTTTAAAATATTAATAATTAACAAATCAATATACTTTTAACATAAAAAGCTGGAATCAAAACAACAATTCCAGCTTTTTATAATTCACTAACCCATTTCATTCACACATTTATTTATTATCAAACATATTATAATATATTAAATTCCAGTACTCTTGCATCTTCTCATAATATGGTGAACTTGTATCATTTACTAAATAAGTATTTCCATCACAATCTATATAATAATTATTCGTTATAACAGGTATTTCTTTTCTTAGCTCAATCATATACTTAGTATAAGAATCTCTTGGCAACTTAGCTACTTGTACTAATAAACTCTCAAAATAATTTGGACTAATCTCCACATCATGCTCTGTATCTATTTCATAATTAGCCCATATAAAAAATGGAACAACATGATTAGCCTTTGCTTCATCATAATCTCCAGTAAGTTCATACAAACTCTGTTGATTAATATTAGGTTGATGATCACCAAAGAACAATACAATAGTATCTTCATCATAATCTTCCAAATATTCAATAAGCTCTTTCAAAGCATTATCAGCCTTGTGTTCAGATTGAAAATAACTAATTCCATCATCATTGTCAGGCAAAAATTGAATTCCGTCTTCTTCAACATAAGTACCATAAGGCATATGATTTTGCATTGTTACAATAAAGGAAAAATTCTTCTCACCCTTTTCTTTATTATTCATAATATCATAATATACCTCATATGTAGATTGGTCTGAAGGATATTCACCATGATCAGTGCGAAGATTTTGCATACTATCTTTAAACATTGAATGTTCAAACCCTAGCAATTTATAAATTTTTTCCCTACTATAACCTGACTTATCCCAAGAATGCATACCATAAGTAGTATATCCCAACCTATTCATATAATTAACCATAGACTGTTTAACATTTCTAGTTATATACTGTTGATATGGCATTGAACCAGTAGGTAAAAAAGCTGTTGCATTTTGAGTTAAACACTCATACTCCACATTGGCAGTTCCTCCACCAAATTGAGATGAATGCATAACACCACTAACCACATTATCTCCATTAGCAATTTCATGAAAATATGCAATTGGATCTTCTGCTAATTCCATATCATAAGCCAACGCCAAATCTGAAAAAGATTCATTCATAATAACAATAACATTAGGGAAACCCTCTGTATTCTCAACAATATCAACATCATCAGGATATTGTCTAAAAATATCTTTAACATTATTTATATTATATCCCTTTGGTTTAGACACCTTTAAATTTTTTACCATCCTAACTATCGTCAATCCCGCACCAAAATTAGCATAAGCTCTATTTATATTCCACAATTCAACTTCCTTTGTGAAATAATCTGGCACACATAACGCTAATATTCCAATAACACCAATAGCAATTGTAATATTTTTTATTAATGTTGTCCTAGCCTCTCTCTTGTCTTTCAACTTCCATCCTTTAAACAATATAAACATCAAAAACACGAACAATAAACACGCTACCTTAAAATTACCTTCAACAGTAACTTGCATTCCCTTAGCAACATTCATTGCTGTTTGAATTGAATATATATCTGAAATAGTAATAGAAATTCCTCTAAGTCTTGTAACAAAATAATTTACTACTCCAAAAATAAACGTACAGCACAAAATAAGTGCACAAGATAACTTAGTTCTATTAGTTAATCCATAAATTATCCAATAAATAAATATTAATAAAAAATAATTAACAAAAAACTTTTGGAATTTAAAAACATCATCCCACATAGTTTTAAAATATATCTTTTTTTCTTCAAAAGGAACTGAAAAACTACAAAGTTTTACAAACAAAACTTCGTTTCCGTTCAATAACTCAGATACAATATAACATCCTAAGAAAAATAAAAGTATAAAAATAAATCTACTTATATTTAATTTTTTCAATATGGCTTTTATATCAATTTTCTTCTGCATCTTTTCTTCGACTATTAATTCTTTACAATCCATATCAAAAAATTCCTTTATTCCTCATTCTTAGCCCAATAATTATTATATAAAACCCTAGCTGTTTCTGGACTATCAACACCATCTTTATTTTTTACAGGAGCAAAATCAACTTCTCTTGTACCACGTAAAATAGCTATATCACTAACATAATTAAATGAATCAAAAATAAACATCTCAAATTTGTAACTATTTGGTTCATCTGGAACAACAAGATTACAATTTTCATCCAAATAACTATTTTTCTTATGAGCCTTATGATATGGCAATGTTACATTAGCTAATGTCTTTAAAATATCAATGCTAAATAAATTACACATAATATGAGACTCACCAAATTTTAAATCTCCATCTTCCTCAAGAGCTTCAGCCATTTCAGTTGGCATTTCAGAATATTCAATAACGCCAACTTTTCCATCTCTTTTGCAAATAACTCCAACTCTTTCATGAGGTCCATTCTTAACAACAGACTTTGTAGCAATCTTAACATTTCTTTCTTCAGCAAGACCTATTAAAGTTGGATCAACCATTTTTAATAAAACATTATCTATACTTCCAATAAACAACCATTTAACACCACGTTTTTCCATATCTGCTAAACAGCCATGTGTAGCCATTGATCTGAAAATACCACCATTACCATCAGAAGCCTCTTTTATAAGTCTGTTTTCACCCATAAGTAATTTACCATTCTCGTCAATCAAAGGCATTTGACCTTGTTTGAAAAACATAACACTATCCTTTGGATAATCAAAATAATTATGTTCTTCAAAAAATTCAATAATCTCATCATTGTTTTCTTGGCTAGTCATTATATACCAAGGAATAACAACATCATATTTTTTATTTGCTCTTTTTAAAGTATCACAAACAATTTCAAATAAATACTTTGGAACTGGATCAACCTTTATTTGGAAAGTTCCCTTTGGTTTACTATAACCTAATCTTGTACCTTGCCCACCAGACATAGTTGCAACAGCAAATTGATTAGACATAATAATATGTTTTCCCAAATCATTAATTTCTTCTAATTCTTCTAATGATAACTTATTTTTCTTTAAAGCAGAAATAGGTTCAATATTATTACCTAAATTCACCTCTTCTTTTGTAAGTTCATTATATAAATTTTCAATACTATCAAAATCTAAAATTTCTATTTGCTCAGCTAATTTTTCTTTTTCATCTTCAGTTAATTTTTCCATAATTTTAACAATATGATCTTGACCATATTGCTCTAATTTTTTAATTGCGTTTTCGTAGTTTTTCATATTTCTCCCACCTATTTTTATATAAAATTCATTGGTAAAAACCAACGCTATTATATACTATTCTTAAGCAAAAGTAAATACACAAAAAAAGCTTGAAAAATCAAGCTTTTTTAATGATACTATTTTAATATTTATCTTTTTTATTAAACACTCTAAACAATTTGAAATATCTATAATTTCACTTAGTTACTCTATAAAATAACATTTTTACTCTTTATATGTCCAAGAATCACACCTACTAGAAACAACGCAAGCACAATAACAAACTATTGAAAATATAAAAAATATAAGACCAATTACTATAATCACTTATTAAGCCTCCTAGGGTCAGAAGCAACTCTGCCTCTTCATATATCGTTTCAATAGTTATTATATGATTTATTCTTAAATATATTCTTAATTTTTTACTTAATAATCTCTTTTTTATCGCAAAATATTCTCAATTTAATATACCAAAAAGAAACACAAATCAAACATATTTCTTTCTAATTTTACAATTTTCACTTTTTTTTATTTGCAATATCAAACTAATAGTTAGCACAATTTCTCCAATTGGTGCCGCAATACTAACACCATATATTCCATACATTTTTCCAAATAATATATTACTAATCACTATTGCAATACATCCAACAACAAAAGCCTTACTATAATTTTTTTGTCTTCCACTTGCAACAAGCGTTTGTATTCCCAAAAAATTATTAATTATTGCAAGTAAAAACTGAATCACTAATGGTATAGTTATAATTGAATATTGAGTATACACTTGTCCAAATAATAACTCAATAATAATTTTATTAAAAATCATTATAACTATCGAAAATATTCCAAAAATAATAAAAATAGGTATACCTATTTTTCTAACATATTTTTTCCCTTCTTCTTCCCCTTTATTAAATTCTTTGCTAATAAAAGGATAAATAGCTTGTGATACTGGTGAGAAAAACATCGTTAGTACATATGGTATTTTATAAATAGCTGAAAAAATTCCTGTAGTTGACGCAGAAGTATATATTCCTAAAATAGTTACACCAAATCCACTAAAAATCTTCGTCATTGCCGAAGAAGTAAATAGATAAATTCCATTCTTAAGTTCATTTAATATATTACAAAAATTTGCAAATTTAAATTTAAGATTATATTTTCTTCTAGCAACAATCATACTTATTATGCTAGATAATAATAAAGTAATCGCATATAAAAAGCAATACAAATATATATCATTCGATGTTTTCACAAACAAAAAAATCAATAAAACAGATATAACTCTTGACATTACATTGATAATCGTTATAAATTTCATATCTTGTTTTCCTTGAAAAAGCCATGTTAATTGAAATGTTGTTCCTATAATCATAGTAAATAAAATTAACATACTCATATATATTTGCGAACTAAAATTAGATACTATACATATAATGTTCAAAATAATAAATGATACACTTAATAACAATATTCTAGCAGATATTATGTTATTAAACAATTGATTTAATCTTTCGTACTCACTTTCTTTTATCAATGCAACTTTTCTTGCTCCACTTAATCCAAATCCGTATTCAACAAATACTTGTAAATATAAAATCCAATTCAATGCAATTGAAAAAATACCATATTCATTTGCACCTAGTATTCTTGTTACATATGGAATTGTAATTACAGGAATTACTGTATTAACTAATTGTAAAATTGTTAACCATATACCATTTTTCAAAATTCTTGAATTTAATATTCTATTCATTACATTATTCATATAATACCTCTAAAAATTTATCTGCTTCTTCCTTTTTCTTATCTATGTTTTTATTTATTTCTTGATAATCAATATCATTATACTTATTTTGGTCATTATACTCTTCCACTAACTTTAATCTATTTGAGGCACCCATCTCTTCCAATAAATTTTTTCTTCTCGAATCATTTTTGTTTTTAATACTATCAAAACATATAAATTCTTTATTGAAAATTAACGAAAATAATGTACCATGAAATGAATCTGTACAAACGAAACTAGAATTATACAGTAAATTAAGAAATTCTTCCGGTCCCGCATTTAATATTGTCCCTTTTTTAAAGCTCAATTCACTAAATCTAGCATTAATTATTTTTAATTTTAAATTTTTTTCTTTAGCAATTCTTTTAGCTATTTTAAATTCATCTTTCATGATATTTTTATGTAAAAAATAACAAACTAAATACTTTTCTTCACTACGTTTATTAATAAATTTTTTCCATTCATCTTCATCTAACAAAACAACCGGATCTGGTACTATAGAAATATGTTTTCTGTCTTTTTCATTAAATTTTGATATATCCTTCTTCTCTCTAATAGAAATTTTCGAAAAATCATCAAGGTACTTTTTTATCCTACAAATATCTTCTTCTGTCGCATTTCCTGTACTAGCTGCATAAGAAATCTTTTTAGAAGTTGTTTCAAAAGGTAGTAAAAATGAAAAATCAAAATCTTCAATATTGGGATTAAAAACCTGATCACTTCCTGAAATAATAAAATCATACTTTTTATTATCGCACATTATTTTTAATTCATCCATGGATGTACTTTTTTTTGATAATTTTAAATATTCATTACTAAAATCATCAAATTTTTTATTTTTTTCTTTTCGAATTTTCAGAAAAGGTATAAAACACAAGTTAGTAATTATATTTTTTATATTCATCCCATGCTTATAATAATCATTATTATTATATTGCGTTTTATTAACATAATTTATAATTTCAACATTATACCCCTTATTTAATAAATATTTTTGAAGTGCATAACATTGTAAAACTGCACCATAATTTCTTGCAAAATGATATGTTATAATTCCTACTTTTTTCATTTATTTCTCCTTATTAATTTTTTTAAATAATACTTTATGCAAAGAATCTTTGATATATAACTAGGTTTCACACCTATATTCAGCATTATAAAACTTATTTTCCTTACCAAAGGTTTTTTTACACTTCCATTATAAGGAACATTATCATACAAAGCCTTATTAGCATCAATTTTCACCAAATTAAACTTGTCAATTTTTTCCATTAGAAGCTTAGCTCTCTCTGTATTACATAAAATAACAGATATACCATCTTTCAAATCAATCTTTTTATTACAATAATCTATATTCCAATAATCTCCAACAGTAAAATCAGCAACCCTTTCTTTTCCAGAATAATTACAACTATAACATGAATTTCTTAAAAAAATTTGTCTTTGAAAAGATAGAGATAATGCATCTTCTTCGCCAATATAATATCTTATAGTTCCATCATCAAAAATATATTTATTTAAATAATTCCTACCAACATATTTGTCTTTTGATCTAAATATATGATTATTTATCTTTTTTCCAAATACACGTTCTTTTTCTTCATCATATTTATTTACTACAAAATCATTTGGAACACCTTGACATAATATTTCCAAAAAAATCACATTCTGAATATTTAAATTAGGTATATTTTTTATTGCAGAAATCATACATGGTGTACCAGAAACAAAAACTACACTATGTTTTGAACATTCATCAATTTTTCTATAAATATCAGAAGATAATTCACATTGAAAATATTTTGAATTTAAAATGCTAATCAATTCTTTTTTAGTTTCTATCATTTTATATTTTAGTTTATTCTCATCATATGCAACTCCAAACACCTTTCCTCCTAATTCAATTATGTGCTCAGCAATTCCTAAAAAAGCACCTCCAGATGCACATTCTTTTAACTTTTCTTTATCCTTAAGTTGTGCAATATAACATTCTGGTTTATCTTTTTCTATCTTTTTTTCATATACAGGACAACATTTATTACATAAGTCACAATTCACACATTCTGTCTTTTTTATCTGAGGCTCTATAAAATGTTCCCTATTTTTTTTCATTACTATACATTTTTTAGGACAAACATATGAACAAACTGCACACCCTACACATTTTTTTTTACTCGTTAGAAGCATTAACTTTACCTCCTATTATGAATTTTATACTTTTATTTTTGAATAAAAGCATAAATAATCTCATTAAAATCAAAAGAAAAATAAAAACAATATATGAATCCATACTTTGAGTAAGTAGTACAATTGACAAAATTAAAAGAATAGCTTTTCTATCTATATCTTTACACCTATCAATTAAATATGTAAGTACACATAAAATAATTCCCCCTAAGAAAAAACCAAATATTCCAAAATTACATATGGTCATTTCCAATAATGAAGGTGTAGTACCTGCTGGTAATTTAGATATATTTAAACCTAAAATAGACGCAGTTAAATACATATAATGCGGATAGGGTTTATTGGGCCATATTTTTCTAGGAATAAAAAATAACAACAAACTCACAAAAGTCTCTCCTCTGTATTCAAGAATGTTTCTATTATTAATAATTTCTTCATTTATTACATACTTAATTACATCATCCCTTCCAAAATCAACTCTCAACATCTCATAAACACTTTCAAAAGATGTATCAGATAAAGGTCTAATTGCTATTAAATAAAATGATGAAAACACTATTAATAATACACCCAATATTGGAATACATTTAAACATTTTTTTTCTTGCTTTATTCTTTAAATTTGAATTTACTGCATAAAAAATCATTAATACTAATATATTAGCAATCATAAACCTCTTTCCTGAAATCCAGACTATACAAATAAAATATATTAAACTGATAACTACTTTTTTAAAATTAAAATTATCCTTAAAACATACACTAAAAAATGTAATCGTACTTAATAACAGTGTCGGTGTTACTAAAGAGATTTTACTACTTTCTGAAAATCCCCTAGCAGAAGATACATTGTATACCGTATAGTTTTTCAAAGTTCCTGTACATAAAATTACAATTAACGGTGAAACAATTAATAATAAAGCAATAATTTTATTATTTTTAAACAATGATGTAAGAGTATTTTCTCTTTTTAATTCCACTTTTACTTTTTTAGTTGCAAACAAAACATATAGAATAACAATTATTAATAGAATATATATATCATATATTACGTTCACCAGACTGTTATTCATTGCTTTTATGAATGGCTTATACCAATATACCGTAGAATAAGATGGAATTCCTATAAAATAATTTAATATAATTGGTAAAACACAAAAAACATATATAATTGCTATTATATAATTTGCAATTGACGAATTTTTAAAATAAATTATATTTTTATAAACCTTATACATTATGATTGTTGAAATAGTAATCATAACCCAATCAAGAATAATATCCACTTCATTTACTCCTATTTATTATTTAATTCTAATAAAAGTCTTTTCATTGTATCTTTATTGTCAGTAGATTCAAAAAATTTTCGAGCATTTTTAGAATATGTATCATAATTATTTTCTATATTATTTATCGCATAAATAATATTATTCTTATTTAATTGAATACACTCAGCCGAATTATATTTTCCCACGGTATTTTTCAACCCCGGAATATTATTTGCTATTATAGGTATTCCAAACCCACTATACTCATAAATTTTATTAGGAGCACAAAATGCCTTATTCAACGAATCATCTCTATAAAAAGTTATCCCAATATGTGCATAACTTGTTATCTCTAGATGATATGGTGCTGGAATATAACTTACATAAATCGTATTATCATATATCTTCTTAATTTTTTCAACACTATTATATTTATCTATTCCCATTAATACTAATACATAATCCTTATTTAACTCTTTTAATGCCTTTGCTATCTCACATAGCTCTTCAGTATTTTGCATTATTCCCTGATAAAGAATCACCTTTTTATTCTTAATTTTATTTATTACCTTTTTAGTTTCCAAAATAGTAGGTAATTGATTTTTAGCTGTTGAAAAATTATATGGTTTATTTGGAAAAACATATGGTAGCTTTTTTAAATTCCACCAATATCTCATTATATAACCTCTTGTCTCTTCGCAAACTGTTACTGCAATAGCATTTTGTGAAATTTTTTTTAATAATTTAACTTTTAATAAATTATCATCTAATAACTCTAAAAAAGTAGTAATATATTTTTTTCCTTTCAATTTTCCCTTCAATGGTATCACAGTCTCTGCTGTGCCAAACCAAAATAACGTATTATTAGTATCATAATTTTTCATTTCATTTAAAACAGCTCTTCTAAATTTTATATAATCAAATAATTTATCTACTTTATTTTGACACTCTGCCTTTATATTTCCTATTTTTTTACAATTAATTTTCTCATTTTGCAATAGTTCCACAGCACTTTCATCAGAATTTCCATATAAAACATCAATATCATACCCTAAATCATGTATCATTCTAATTTGAGAAACACATGGTGGATAATAATGTAATTTTGACTTTACTATATATACTATTTTTTTATACATAAATATTCTCTTCATATATCCTTTCTAACTTTTTATATTCATTTTTTATATTCAAAGACATATTATCAAAATTCAAAGTAATATCTCTATTTCTTTTATAGTCCTTATCAATTTTTTCCAATTCTGAAACCCATTTTTTCTCTTCTAACTCCAATACTTTACAATTTTCTTTTACAATTATACTATTTTTATCAATAGTATTAGAGAAAAGACATTTTAATCCATTAGCCTGAGCTTCTATTAAAACAAAAGGAAGTCCTTCTCTCTTACTTGGTAATACAAAAATATCCATAGCATTATAATATTCATTAACATTACTTACCTCTCCCGTAAATATAATATTTTTTTCTAAGTTTTTTTCACAAACTAATTTCTTTATATCTTTTTCTAAAATTCCTGAACCGATCAACATAAACTTAAATCTATTATTATTTCTAACAATTTTCTCTGCAATATCAATTATAAATCTATGATTTTTCACATCGATAAATCGTCCAATATGTCCTACTAATATATCATCATTAGTCAAACCATATTTATTTCGCATTATACTTCTAATTTTATTGCAATATTTATATCTATCCAAATCTATTGCATTATTTAAAATAATATATTTTGATTTTCCAAATAAATAATTACCTGCTTTTTTTCCACAAGCAATATTTACAGTTGAATAGCAATTACACATTTTTTTTAATATATACCTTATAATTTTCTTCAAAAAATTACCTTCGTTATTTATAGACTCATGCGAATGAGATATTCTTACTTTAATCCCTCCTCTTTTAGCTGCTAAAAGAGGTATAAAATTTGCTATTGTCATATGAGCATGTAAAATATCTATTTTATTTTCAATTAAATATTTTTTTGTTTGGAAATAATTTTTTATAATATTATATCTTTTAGGAAATATTTTCTGCGTTTTAAATCCTATATCTTCAAATTCTTTCAATTTCTTTTGAGATGGATTATATTGATATAAAACATGAAATTCATACTTATCAGAATCGAACTCTTTTGAATAATTGTAAATCATATTTTCAGCGCCACCCGATTTTAATGCACTTACAACATTACACACTTTAATCTTATTATTATTCAAATAATAATTTTCCAATTTTATTTTTTCTATTTCAATATTAAAACATTTACTAGATATTTCTTTCTTTGTAACACACCTTTTATACTTTTTCTTTCTTTCTACTATAATATTAGCCCAATCTCTCGCACTCTGTTTCAATGGCAAAAATTCAAGAGACTCTAATATTTTAGTTTCTTTTGTCATATCACTTGATAATACACACAATAGACCAGCAGCCTGTGCCTCAACTCCAACAACAGGAAGTCCTTCATACAAACTTGGCAACAAGAACAAATCAAATGCCTGATATAATTCAGAAACATCATCTCTTTGTCCAAGAAATTTAACTGAATCAGATAATCCAAGCCTATTAACTTTTTCTTTAATTTCATTTTCCAAAGGACCTTGTCCAACTAATAATAAAACTGAATTCTCTTTTTCTTTATGTACTTCATTAAAAATATCAATTAGAAAAGTATGATTCTTTTGAGCCACAAATCTGCCTATATGACCAATAACAAATGTATCATCAGCTATTTCTAATTCTTTTCTTTTGGCTTTTCTAACATCTTCATTATACGCAAATTTTTCAACATCAATTGCATTGTTTAATAAATAAACCTTTCCTTCATCATAGGTTTTATTTCCAAACAACCATCTTCCCGCAAGCTCACTGCAACACATATAATCTGTTGCAAAAACTTTACTAAATGGTCGTAACATATTTTTCATTAATGTTTTTTTCCATTCTTTTTTATTACTTGTTGAATGGCTATGTGCAATTCTAACTGGAACACCTGCACACTTAGCTGCATATAATGGAAATACTGACAAAGCATTAATATGTGAATGTACAATTTTATATTTATTCTCTTTAAAAATCTGTTTTAATTTCTTTAAGTACGCAAAAATATGTTGATATGGTGGAACAATTATAACTCTACCACCTAACTTTTCTATCTCATCATATGGTATATTAGTTGAATCCTCATCACAAATAAAATCAAATTGAATTTTATTTCTATCAATATGTCTATAATAATTCATGACAACAGCTTCAACACCGCCACCAATCCATTTTCCCATAATTTGTGCAATTACTATTGGTTCATCTTTTTTCATTTTTGTCATTCCTCTCAAATTTGTAACATTGTTATTATATAAATACCGTTTACTTTTTTCAACCTTTTTTGACATATTTTTACTAATATTTACACACTCAATTTAATAATTTTTGATGCCATTAACCATTCTACTCATTATTTAATTTTGTATTAAAAATATTATTTCTACCATTTTCATTATCTAATCATCATTCACTTATAAATTCCCTCTTTCTACAAAACCTCACTAAAATCAAACTCTCCCGCCAACTCTTTAATAATCTTATTCCAATCTATATGTATCTTCTTTTCTCCGCCAGGGAACAACGTATTAACACGCAAACTTCCCCCAGCACATCTCATATACTTTCTTTTCTTAAGTTTCATATTATTATAATAATCGTTATCTATATATCCAAATTCAAAGTAATCCTCATCATTTCCAAACACAGCACAATATTTTTTATTCTTTCCGTCATCACCGCCAAGTACAGATAATGACTTATTTAAAGGCAATGATAGTCTAAATAGAGAAACTTTAATTTTATTTTTTAAACCTAAAATATTCTTTCTTTTAAATAATACAGGAGCATTCCCTTTCAAAAAATGTACATCACTATCTATAACTATACTATTATCCTTGTCATTTTGAAAGAAAACATCATCTTTTATTTTAGATTCTTTCAAAAACTCATGTGGATCAATAGTATAATAATACTCATTATTTAAAACATTTCTCAATTCAATCTGTTCAATAAAACTCAACTTTTTAATATATTCTTTAAACTTAATCCAACCTTCATCTTTTACTAAAAAACTTAATTCTTTAAAAGCAATTTTAAAAAAGAAAATATCAGAAAAAAATTCATTAGATGTTACTTCTTTTATAGATTCAAGATTAAAAGTTTCAGCTCTCTCTATAATAACTCCATGACTTCTTGCTTTATTTATGGCACCTTTAGTAAATTTAGACGTTGTCGTTGCTAAAATATAATCTAATGATAAATCCTCTTTTTTCTTTTGTAATTGTTCAATCCACAACACATCTTGAGCAGCTTTTCTATCTCTACATTCAATTGCCAATTTTCTATCTATATTATTTCCATCCTTAAATTCCACTAATACATCTATTTCTCGTTCTTCATCAGCAAATGGATCATATAAATAAGCTGGACTAGTCACTTTATACTTATCCTTATCTAAATCATATAACCATTTATAAGCTAATTCAAATTTTCTACCTTTTCTTGCCATCTACTATCTCCTAACTTTTTTATATAATTTACTCACTATAATTCAAATATACTCAATACATAAAAAAAGAACTTTTTGAATCTTACAACTTTCAAAAAATTCTTCTTGATTTTTACTTTTCTTCTAACATTGCATTAACATTTATTGCCGGTAGAATTAATGGTAACACATTAGAATTAGCTGTATACGTTGAAACTAATGCTCTTAGATATGGATACATTATAGCTATAGCATTAGCCTTATACTTTTCTATCTTATCTACACCTATCATCTCAAAAAAACCTTCCATAACAACTTTCATAGTGAATGGGGGTTCTTCTGTTTTTTTGAAAATTTCTACCTCTAATTTAACATTCATATGAGTTTTCTCTTCATTAACATGAATTTGGCATGCTATATCAAAATCAGTTTTCCAGCTATTTACATCATCCGGTAAATTTATGTTTCTTTTAAATAAGACCTCATCCACTACATATTCGCAGAACTTTAAGCTACTTTCAATTTTTTCTTGTTTTTCCATATAACATTTTCTCCTTGTTCTTTTAATCGATTTATATTTTCATACTCAAAATTTATCTTTCCATTAACATTTGTTTCAACTATAAATGGTACATTAAAAATTTTATTACTCATATTTATGTTTCTATTTATTGTATATTCATCTGTTTTTATTTTATATTTTTCCAAACTTTTTACTAATTCTTTGGTTGTATACTTATCAAGTTTCTTTCTAAAATCTGCCTTTAATTCTTCCCAAGACATTTCCCTAAACTTCATATCAATCACCTACCATCAAAATATTATTTGTTAAATCTTTTATTTTATTATATTCATTTTCAATTTTTTTATCATACAATTTTATATCTGTAATAATATTTGTTTTTTATAAAACATATAATACACTATTAGGAAAAAAATGGCAACAATTATTTGGAAAATTATTACTTTTTTCTAAATAATTATACCATTCTTTTCGGATTATGTAAAGTTGGCATTTTTTCCATCGATCAACTATATATTCAGCAACAACAAAAATAGTAACAGTCACCTGTTACTATTTTCATCATTACTTTCTAATATAAAACTACTACATCATTATGTAAAAAATTCTATACTATTTCTTATCATTCTTTTCCTTTTTATTAGTATACTTTTTACCAGCAACACTTTCATTTTTAATCTTCATGTTCTCTAAAGCAAACTTGATAGATTTATTAACTAGTTCATTAACAGAATCCAAATTATTTTCATACACAATAGTCTTTAATTTTTCTAATAATTCAACCTCAATTCTGCAAGTATATTGCTCGTAATCCTTTCTCTTTCTTTTCACAATTATAAAATCAGGCATATTAACCCCTCCTATAAAATAATTATATTTTTTCTATACAGCCCCTTCATGTTTGATTACAACCATAACGGTTTTAAATAGAATTTTAAAATCAAACACCACATTACTATTTTTAGCATAGTATGTTTCCATTTCGACTCTTTCTTCATATGTAGTATCACTTCTTCCATTGGCTGCCCAATATCCTGTAATGCCTGGCTTAACACTTAACACGACATTCTTTTTAGTTCCAAATTTCTCTATTTCACCATCTATTACGGCTCTTGGCCCAACAAGACTCATTTCCCCTTTTATAACATTAATAAACTGTGGAAATTCATCTAAAGAAGTTTTCCTTAAAAATTTACCTGCTCTTGTTATTCTTGGATCATTTTTCAACTTTCTATCACGCATAAATTCAGCTCTAAGCTCAGGATCGTTTTTCAAAATTTCTTTCAATTTCTCATCTGCTCCAACCACCATTGATCTAAACTTATACATCTTAAAATGCTTTCCATTTTTTCCAATTCTCTCTTGAGAATAGAATAAAGGTCCATGATCTCCTGACACAAGATTAATAGTATATACTATTAATGTTAATGGAATTAACATTATCGTTCCAGTTATACCACCGCATATATCAATAATTCTCTTTATGAAAGCATTTACAAATCTAAAAATCGCCCTTCCAAAATCTCTAATAGTAACATTCAAAAAGCTCAAAATTTTCCCTTTATTTCTTCTTGGTAATGTTATAGCAGTAGTTATCAAAATTATTTTTAAATCAGTGAACCAATTTTTTCTATAATAATATTTTATATCGTTATCTAACCTATTTTCAAAAGACCAATCTTGAACATATGATATCTGGGAAATTCCTGTTATTCCAGGTTTCATCATTATTATTCTGTCATAATATAGTCCCATTTTCTCTCTATCTGAAACTTTATATGGCTGTGGCCCAACAATTGTCATATTTCCAGATAAAATATTTATTGCTTTAGGCAAATTATCTAATGCTGTAAATCTAAGTTTATTAACTGTTCCATCTTTATTTGTTGATCTATATTTTATTGCTTTAAAAATTTTTCCCTTTTTTCCAAAGCATTCCTCTATTACAAAAATTCTATCAAAATCTCCTCTTGACATATAAACCATCTTAACAATTAACGTCATTGGTATTAAAAAAATAATTACAAGTAATGAGAATATAATATCCACACTTCTTCTAATAAATTTTTTCGTTAGTTTCCATATTTTTTGTATTATTTTCTTAAGAATATTCTCTTGCAATACACGTACGTCAAAAGGGATTGCAAGCTGATTTGGTTCCATTTTTTTCCTTCACTCCCACATCTATAATTAACATAAAATTCGTTTCTTTATTTCCGAAAATAATAATACCATATTCGACTTTTCATTGCAAGATAATTCCAAATAATTCATCATATGACACACAATATTTTTTATAAGCCCTCGTCTTTGCTTTTTTATGTAAAGTATAGTATAATTTTAAAAGAAACATTTTAATCAAGCTCTATCTTTAGAGCATACATCAAGGAGGTAATCTTATGATTAGTAACTACACTATTGGGAGAATTGAAACAGAAATTGCAAGAATCACAAAGGTTTTACCTGAAGTCTACACTCGGGAGAATTCCAAAAATCTACTTGTAATTTTCCAGAAGGAAATTCCTTCTGTTGAAGAGACTGCAAAGATTCACGATGCTCTCAAAGAGTTTGGCAACCCAGTAAAAACCGAATATCGTGATAATAATTATGTTTCATTCTTGATTCTAAAGAATTAACCTCAGTAGCAAAAATTTTATGTTCGTGCTACAACAAAAGCCACAGATCAACACATTTTATATTGTAAGCTCTGTGGTCTATTACCACAAAAAACTCTCTTTCACATCGAAAGAGAGTTTTTTATTAACTTTAACAGTTCTAATTTATACTAAGAATTATTACATATTTTCACTTTTCTTAAAATATTCAAACTATTCATCAATCTACTTTTATAGCCATTCACCATACTTTTTAATATATCTTTTCTTTACAATCTGAACTAGCACAGTATACACAACCAATAATACTAAAACAAATGCATAATATTTTAATGGTAAAATAACAAAATTAAATGATGCAACGCTATGTAAAATAATTGGTGTTACTATCGTTCCAACTATTGTCATTATTGTTGATATAATCAACAATTTATTAGGTCGTGATTCAACAAAAGGTATCTTAGAAGTTCTAATATAATGGATTATCATTGTCTCACTAATCAAGCACTCAACAAACCATGCTGTTTGGAACCAGCTTTGCTTAGCCTCACAATTATATCCAAATAAAAACCAAAATCCTAAAAATGCAAGAACATCTATAACAGAACTTGTTATTCCCATCACCTTCATAAATCTTCCTAAACCACTTGTATCCCACTTCTTTGGCTTCTCTAAAAATTCCTTATCAACATCATCATATGGAATTGCAACCTGTGAAATATCATACAAGAAGTCCTGTATCAACATTTGAATTGGAAGTAATGGTAAAAATGGTAAAAATATACTAGAAATAACAATACTAAACACATCACCAAAGTCAGAACTTAAAGCCATTTTCATGTATTTAATAATATTTCCATACACTTTTCTACCTTCCATAACCCCATCATAAATAACATCCAAACTCTTCTTTAATAAAATAATATCACTTGCCTCTTTTGCAATAGCAGTAGCTGAATCCACACAAATTCCCACATCAGATACTTGTAATGAAGGTGCATCATTTACTCCATCTCCCATATATCCAACAACATGTCCATTTTCTTTATATAATTTAACAACACGCTCTTTTTGCAATGGATTAAGTCTAGCAAACACATCAACTTCTTCTATTTTCTCTTTAAGTTCTTCATCACCCATTTCATCTAATTGACTTCCAATTATTATATTGTCAGAACGCAAACCAACAATATTACAAATATTCTTAGTGGCATATGCATTATCACCTGTTAAGATCTTTGTTTTTACTCCAGCTTTCTTTAATTTAATAATAGTCTCTTTTACACCTTTCTTTGGTGGATCTAAGAAAGCAACATATCCAACAAAAGTCATTTCCGTCTCACTTTCACTATTAAAATTCTCAGCACCTGGATATTCTTTCTTTTCAGCCAACGCAATTACTTGCATACCAACATTTGAAAGATTATTTGCATTTACTTCTATTTGCTTTATTAATTTTTCATCTAATTCAATAATTTGATCTTTATATTTAACATTTTTACAGCATTTTAAAATTTCTTCAATAGCACCTTTAGTAATCATTTTATAGTCATTTTCATATTTAACAACAACACTCATTCTTTTACGAGTATAGTCAAAAGGTATCTCATCAACCTTCGTATATTCATTTAAAACATCTCTAATCTTATGTTCATTTCCATATGCAATAACAGCTCTATCAACTAAATTCTTTATTCCAGTACCATAATAACTATTTACAAATGCATACTTTAAAATATCTAAATCCTCTTCACCCATAACATTTATATATTTTTGAAGAGTAATTTTATTTTTTGTCAATGTTCCAGTTTTATCTGTACATAAAATATCTATAGCACCAAGATTTTGAATTGATTCACTATTTTTAACTAAAGTCTTTTTCTTTGCCAAAGTTTTAGTACCTTTTGTTAAATTAACATTAACAATCATTGGCAACATACTTGGCGTTATTCCAACAGCCACAGACAAAGCAAACAACAAAGCCTCTATATAATCATGTCTAATAAATGCATAAATCACAAAAACAAAAATTGAAACAACTATCATGTATCTGATAAGCAATTTTGTAATACCATCCATACCTTTTTCAAAATTTGTTTTCTCTTTTTTATTATTTAAATTTTTACTCATTCTTCCTAAATAAGTATTAAAACCTGTTTCAACAACAACCGCCTTAGCACTTCCACTAACAACACTTGAACCCATAAGACAAATATTATTTATGCTAAAAATTTCTTTGGCTTCTCCTGATTCTGTTGTCTTTTCAACTAACACACTTTCTCCTGTGAAAACAGATTGATTTAAAAACAAATCCTTACTCTCAATTATCCTTACATCTGCTGGTATTATTGCCCCAGCATTCAATTCAATAATATCTCCAATAACAACATTTTCAATTCTAATCTCTTTAGCCTTTTTATTTCTCAATACCGTTGTAGTAGTAAAAATATTTTGTTCTAATTTCTTATTAAATTTATACGTTGAATATTCTTGAACAAACTTTATTAATGCACTAACAATAGCAATACCAATAATTATAAACGCTCCTAATTTATCTGCTAATACAAAATCAATTATTGCAAGTACAATTAAAATATATATAAATTTATCATTAAAAGATTTAACCAAAAAACTTAGTGGACCTTTATTTTCCCTCTTAACAACAACATTTTGACCATTCTTTTCTAATAATTCTTCAACCTGTTTTGAATTTAATCCACTATCATCAGTGGTATTATACTCTTTTAAAATCTCATTCTTATCTTTTGTTGAAATTAATTTATAACTCTCGAATAACTCTTTATCTGTATTTTTCAACTGTTTTACTTTTCTTTTAATATCAAATAAACGAATCATATTTTTTCTCCTTTGAATTTACTTTACAATTATAACATTAAATTTTCACAAACGTACTATAAAATTGATTTTTTTTGCTAATCATGCTATAATCTACTTGTAGCAAGCCATATGGCGCAACATGTTTTTTTACATTAGGAGGAGTTCGAAATGACTACAAACGAACAGAAACGGAGAGAATGGTTAAAGGAACAGGGATACACAGAATCACAGATTAATGATATTCTTGAACTGGAAAACCGTCCAGACTATGATGATCTGTTTCTCTAAACAGCTAAATCATAGCAAAAGAGGGCACACCTATTGGTGTACCCTCTTCCGTTTTTAGTCTGAAAGCATTTTGCTAACAAAAATCTCAAGCATTTTCTGAATTTTTTCCAAATCTTCAATGCTCCGATTTTCGTTGGCTGCATGGCATGTATCAGGTTCATCATCCTCAGGAATAAACCGAGGTCCAAAAATTGCACAATTTGGTAATGCTGCATTATAACCAGTTCCACGGGCAATCACAGGAACAACCTTCTTGCCCATAACCTGTTCATATGCATCACACATCATCTGCATTTCTTTTGAATCTTCTGGAACATACGATGGCAAAATAATCTCCGAATAACTGAAACCACATTTATATTTTTCTGCAATCCCAGTAAGCATTTCTTCAATCATCTGTTTCTCTGTACCAATTCCAAATCGACAATTTAAAGTCAACCGAATCACACCGTTTTCCAAACTACAATTTGTAGGAGTAATACTGCTCCCCTGTGCTAAACCAAGTGTCTCAGCACAATTCTTTTCGTTAAACACCTCCATGAATTCAAAGAATTCCAAATACTCTTTCCGAGCATCTTCACACTCTGCCACTCTTTTAACCAACTTAATCAAAGCATTATCGCCTTCTTCTGGAATCGAAGAATGACACGCCTTGCCATTGGCTTCAAGCGAGCTACCATCAATCTGTGCAAATGCTCTATTAGGAACCATGTTATTGACTCCATTATGCACCCACAGATCTTCCAAGAAAATATCTCCTCCTGTGTGTCTGTGAAATTTCAGTTCAACATCAGAGTAACCTCTGCAACCATTCTGAATTCCATCTCCATCAATTGTCACCATGAATTTTGGTAAGACTGGATTTTCATTCAAAAATGCTTTCATATCGCTCCACGGCGATGCCTCCTCTGCTGAACCAACAATGAGCTGCCACGAAGGTTTAATCTCACTTTCAAGTTCTTTGAACACATTCAACACCACAATAATAGACGCCTTATCGTCCAAAACACCTCTGCCATAGATTCTACCTTCTGAAACTTCACCAAGTGGATTATGTTTCCATTCACTTTCGTCAAATGGAACTGTATCCAAATGGCACACAATACCAAGTTCAGGCACTCTGCAAGTAACCTTAGGCTGAATAACCAAAACCTGACCTTCACCATGTTTTGTTACTTCAAAGCCAAGGCTTGTAGCAAGACCAGCCACATACTCCTGGCATTTTTCGATACCTTCCGTATCACCTGTAAAAGACTGGATTGACACAATGTCAAGAATGTCCTTTACATATGTCCGAATTCGTCTTTTCATAAAATTCATAAAAGCTCCTTTCTTAATGTAAGAATCGTTAACTTGTAATAAGCAAAATACGCTTACATCAGCATTATACTATCTTTTATGTAAACAATCAAGTATTTAACATTCATTTGTAATTCACCTCAAATCGTGTTATAATAGGCAATACACTCACACCAAAGGAGGTAATGACATATGAAAGGGATTCGGCAACTGAATAATCTCTGTGGCATTGATGTAGGATATACCAACATCAAAATGGCCACCATTGTAAATAACCAAGTAATAACACATGTCATTCCATCAGGAAATGATTGCAGCAAAGAATATTTGATAAATCAAATTTCAGAATTCTACCGCTCAATCAAACACGATTTATATGGAATAGGAATTGCGTTTTCTGGTTGCACATATGACAGTCAAAACGTATGCCACACCACATTAAGATGTTTGGAAAATCTAAGCGTAAAAGATTTTGCACATCTAATGTGTCCAAAAGTTAAACTCATCAACGATTCCAATGCAGCATGTTTAGCAGGCACACTTGAATATCCAAATTCTAAGGTACTCATAAGCGTAACTAGTGGAACTGGTATTGGTGCTGGAATTGCCATCAACGGCAAGCTCTTCACAGGCTCAGTTGGTTTAGCTGGTGAAATCTACGGCAACCCAACATTTGACATGAACAGAAATATTACCAAAATAGGTAGATTGTGCTCAGGATCTAAGATTTTAAAAAGAATGACTGAAACTGATAAAGAGCAATATCAAGCTATCATTTCAGAAGCATCTCAAGAACTTGGAATAGCATTAGTATCATTAATTCATAGTTTTAATCCAGATGTGTTATATCTGTCTGGCGGTGGCTTTGAATTTCCTGATCTTCTTCCACAAGCTGAAAGCTTTGTGCAAGAACATGCCTATCCTAAGTTTCTGGACAATCTTAAAATCACTAAGACAAGCTATTCTTCCTATGCTGGATGTTATGGAGCAATGAAATCTTTGTTTTTATGAGTGTAAACAGTTGGTTCGTAGTCTTTTAACCAACAAAAAGAGATGTCAATTTCAAATTGGCATCTCTTTTTCATTAACTTTAATGATAACCCCTAGCACCTTAGCTACCCCATCTTCATCATTTGAAGCCGTAACATAATTAGCTTTTTCTTTTATTTCAGGCAATGAATTTCCCATAGCAACAGAATTTGGCGTTAATTCAAACATTGACAAATCATTTTCTCCATCACCTATTGTAACTATTTCTTCAGGTTTAATTTCAAAATATTCACAAACAGCTTTAACAGCATTTTCTTTAGAAACCTTAACAGAAGCAACATCGCAATAATAATTTCTACTTGGCTTCAAATCAGGATTTTTAAAACGTTTAGACTCATTTGCAACAGCTATTCCTACACATTCATTTTTTATATAATCTCTAAAAACCTTCATTTTCTCAAAATCAGTACTTGTAATAACACACTGAACAACTTGCTCCTCTACTGCAACCCTTTCTAATTCTTCATAAGAAACTTCCTTGTCCTTTTCATCTGGATAAGCAGCTTCATTCATAACTAAAAGATCCTTATAGTTCAATTTTATTCTATATCCATTCTCTCTTGAATGTTCTATTAATTGAAGCACCATTTGAGGATCAATTCTCTCATTATAAATTTCAACTCCATTTTCTGCATCATAAGCAGAAGCGCCATTTGAAGAAACTATATATGGACTTGTGCCAATCTGTTCTTGAAAATCCATAGCTTCTCTACGAGATCTTCCAGAAGTCAAAATTATTTTTACACCATTTTCTACACATTTTTTTATTTCTAATTTTGTCTTTTCAGTAACCTCTCTTTGACTATTTGTTAGTGTTTCATCTATATCAATAAAAACTGCTTTTATCATCTTCAAATCCTTTCATTCCAACTTTTTACTACTTTAAATATTCTTTCACAAATGCATTATTCTCTGAAAACTCACCTTTCTTAGCCATTGCAATCAATTCATCAACCATTTCTTTTGTAATTTTACTACTCTTTTTCTCATAAAATTTCTTTAATGGTTTTTGTAAATCCATCATAACCTTAGTTGCCTTATTAACATTTTGCTCTCTCAATAATCTATTCATTTTCTCAATCTGATTATCATAAATCACTTTACCAATCGCAGTATTTTTTATCTGTTCCAAAGTGTTTTCAGCCGTAATATCTTCAATCTTCAAAACCTTATCTGGCAATTTTCTTCCAATCAATTTTTCAAATTCTTCATCAGTAACGTTTTGAACATCACCAGTATAATATTTTTCGCAAAATTCTTTCTTTACACAAACATCATCTGAATTAATTACTACTTTGTCATTCAAAACAATATTTCTACTTGATTTTCCAACTAAAATCTCATATTCTCCAGCCTCAACTTGCCATCTATCATTTTCAATATCATAATATTCAAAACAATCTCTATCAAGAACTATATGAACATCTTTTTCTTCACCTGGATTTAAATCAACCTTAGCAAAATCTCTCAATTCTTTATCCGGTCTAAATACTACAGAATCAGCTTTCTTAACATATATTTGAGCAATCTCTTTTCCAGCAACATCTCCAACATTTTTTATTTTAAATCTAATGTCTACCTTTTCATTCTCAATATTAACTTGCAAATCAAAATATTCAAACTCTGTATAGCTCAAACCAAATCCAAATGGAAATAACACATCTTTTCCAACCTTGTCATAATATTTGTATCCCACATAAACAGACTCTTTATATTCAACAGTTATTTCATTTCCAGGATAATTATTAAAACAAGAAGTATCTTCTAATTTATTAGGATAAGTTTCAGCCAATTTACCATTTGGATTCACATTACCAAGAATGCAATCAACAACAGCTTTTCCGCCAGCTTCTCCACCAATGTATCCTGCTAAAATTCCTTTAACTTTATCTTTCCAAGGCATCAATATAGGAGAACCATTTGACAAAACAACAATAACATTTTCATTAACATTACAAATTTCATCAATTAATTTATTCTGATTTTCAGGCATATCTAAAGTTTCTCTATCAACACCTTCAGATTCATAATTCTCTGTAAGACCTGCAAACACAAGTACAACGTCATTATTCTTAGCAACTTTAACAGCTTCACTTCTTAAAGCTTCATCATTTTCAGACTCAATTCTTTCATATCCTTGAGCATATTCAACATCAATTCCATTTTGAACCAAGTTATCATAAGCATTTTCAATCTTATATGGATTAATCGTCGAACTTCCTGCACCTTGATATCTTGGAGTTTTGGCCATATCACCTATAACAGCAATTTTCTTATTTTTTATAGGAAGAATATTATTATCGTTTTTTAATAATACAATTGTCTCTTTAGCAATTTTCTCAGCAATCTCATGATGAACCTTCTGATCATATTCAAAAGAAGTTTCTTTACCGGCTTTATTCATTTCTAAATATGCTCCTAACTTTTCATCATATGCAAACTGATTACTTCCCTTTCTAGCGACATCAATAATTCTATCAACAGCTTCATTTAACTCTGTTTCAGAAATTTCTCCATTCTTAACAGCCTCAATAATTTCTTTGGCACCATTACCTCTTCCACCAGGCATTTCCAATTCATGGGTAGCTTTCAATCCTTTAACTCTATCATTTTCAGCACCCCAATCAGAAATAACAATCCCATCAAAATTCCATTCTTTTCTTAAAATATCATTCAATAAATGTTGATTCTCACTACAATATTCAGCATTAACCTTATTATACGCACTCATAATAGACCAAGGTTTAGCATTTTTTATAATCATTTCAAAAGCCTTTAAATATACTTCTCTCAAAGCTCTTTCATCAATAACCACATCAATAGTTCTTCTTCTATTCTCTTGATTATTAACAGCAAAATGTTTTACACAAGCTCCAACATTTTCACTTTGAAGTCCCTTTACATATTCCATGCCAAGAATTCCTGTTAAATAAGAATCCTCAGAAAAATACTCAAAGTTTCTACCACACAAAGGACTTCTCTTTATATTAATAGCAGGACCTAAAACAATATTAACCTCTTCTTTTCTAGCCTCTTTTCCCAAAGTTTTTCCTAATAAATAAATCAACTCTCTATTCCAAGTATTACCTAAACTAGCAGAAGCAGGAAAACACGTAGAAATCTCACTTTCATTTATACCAAGATTATCAGCCTTAGTTTTTTGAACCCTCAACCCATGAGGTCCATCTGACATAGTAATCTTAGGAATTCCATACTTTTCAAGTTCAAGGCTATGCCAATAATCATTACCAACACACAAACTTGCCTTCTCTTCCAAAGACATTTTTTCAATTACATCTTTATACTTCATACACTAAATTTCCTTTCAGAAAATACTCTAAAAATAATAAAATACTTATATCACAATTTTTATCAATATTCAATTGACTTTAACTAACTTCCATATTATAATCATGGACATGGAACTTACAAACCAGGGCTTCGCTAAAAAGCCCGCCGCGTTTGGAAAAGGAGGTACAACGATATGTTGTTTTTTAGTGTTATTGTTCCATGTTTTAACGCAGAGAAAACTCTTCGGGGTTGTCTCAACAGCATTTTAACCCAGACTTACAACGACTTTGAAGTTGTAGTCATCAATGATGGTTCTACCGACAAAAGCAAAGCCATTTTGGATGAATTTGTCAAAAAGGATCAGCGTGTTCACGCATATCATTTTCGCAATGCAGGTGTAGCTATCTCAAGAACAAGAGGTACAAACTTAGCAGAAGGTGATTATGTGATTTTCGTAGATTCTGACGACACAATTAATCCAAACTTACTTGCAACGTTAGAGACCACCATCATTAACAACCATCGCCCCGACATCGTAAGATATCAGGTGAACTTAGTTAATGATGTGAAACGCAAGGATCATCAGAGATACAACTATCTGGATGAAGCAAATGCTGTTATGTCTGGTATGGACGCTCTCAAGCAGTGGTCTAAACCAAGGAAAAAATATGCAGTTTACTGGTTGTTTGCATTCAAGAAGAACATTTTCTACAAGTTCTCCATTGCAGGCAGTGAACTCCATTGCTATGAAGATGTGGCTCTTATCCCCATTCTGATTGCATCGGCACGTTCCGTAATTTGCATTGACTTCATTGGTTACAACTATACCTGCAACAACAGCACCAGCTTAACAAATGCTGCTAGTACTGAGGCTGAACGCTCTCGTGCAATTGACTTTTTGCATGCATGTGACTATGCAATCGCAAATTTCGTGAAACTCGACAACGTTACAGCAAAAGACATTGCATTCTTTACTCAGGACTACATGCGACGTCTCAGAGGGAAATTCGATTCCTTACCTGAAGACCTCAAGACAGAACTAGCACCACTCTACAAGCTGTAACGCACACGCGAGCACTATTCTCTACTTGGAGAAAAAGTGCTCGTTTTATTATATCTAATTATATCTATTTGTATTAACCTATAGATATTTTCCATACGTCCCTTTGATTATATATATAAAATCGTTCATATATATAACCTCATATACCTTCACACACAAACACATTCAATAAAAAAATTAACAGTTTTGCCAAAAACACTAATAATTAAATAAAAAGTATCAAAAATAGTATACATAATATTGAAAAGCATATCATATTATGGTACAATAATAATTACTAGTTTTTAATACAAATCACATTGGCAATATTCACGCAGATAGAATACTTGCCAATTTTTATAAGAAAAAACTTAATCACAATATGGAAAGCTTAATACATCTTCAATCACAAGACAGCTTTCCAATTTAAATATATAAACAAACACAGAAAGGAACGGTAATTAAATGAAAAAAGTATTATTAAATCAATTTTTCCTAGACAAAGAAAAAGACATATCAATCAGTATATACAGAAAAAATGAAGACGAACTAACATACATAATTGAAACACCAAATCACAAAACTGGAAACTTAATAACAAACTTAGCTAAACTTTGTAAAGTTGAAACAACACTAGATTCAAACAACATGAAAATAATATCTGGAACATTACCAGCCTGTATCAATGCAGACAATGAAATCGTTTACTTTCTTAGATTAGGTGGAATAAAAATTGCTACAATCTTTGAGAATGGTGACGTTGAATTAAAAGCAAAAATTCCAGCCATTACAAAAACATTAATGTCACAAACAAAAAATTATAATCTATCAATTCAAAAGACAATTGTAAAATCATATATATTAAAAAAGAACAAATTTAAAACAGACCTACACACACACATGAACGCAAACCTATCACCAGATGTATTAATAGCATTAGGAATCAAACATCAATTACGTTATCCCCTATACTACATCAAAAAATTAAATTTGCGTATGTCAAAAAAACAAGAAGAAGCCATCTTAAAACAAAGAGAAATCGTTGCAGAACAATTTAAAGACTCAGATTTGCAAGGAAAATACCTAATCAGAAAAATAGATGACAACACATTTATAAACTTTGCAGACTTCATACTAAACAACCTTGAAAATGCTGCATACAACATTTCAAAAATTAGAATAAGCTTAGCATTATTAAAAGATGGTCAAGCAGTATTCACTAATTTAGAAAAACTATATATTTACAGATACGTATTCTGCAAAGGCGTAGAGACAAACCAAAAAATCAAATTAGATCAAAACAAAATTGACAAAATACCAGAACAAGACATAAAAAGAATATTAAATAAAATGCTTGCAGACCAAGACAACTACGTACTTGAAAACATTTCACTACGTCAAGATAAATTACTATGGATTGCAAGAGAATATCAAAAACAAAAAATAGAATATGTTGAAATAACAGATACTGATTTAGCAAAAGCAAACGGACCAGCAATAAAATTAATTGAAGAATTACACTACATTCTACCTTACATAGAAAAAGAAACAGGCGTAAAACTAAGATTTTTAGTAGGTTTAAGACGTATCCCACTTACAATAATCCAAGATCAAATCGTATCTGGTAACTACCTACGTTCAAACTTAGACGTATTAAAAACAATAAGCCACAGCCCTTATGTAGTTGGAAGCGACTTCATAGGCGAAGAAATAAATGATGTAACAGATTTAAAACCAGCAATAAAAGAATTAGTAGACTACGTTAATGACGTAGATCCAGACTTCACAATAAGAATACACGCAGGAGAAAATGATAGTCTTAGAGACAATGTATCAAAATCAATACAATGCGTTGAAGACTCATTAAATCCAGGTCAACCAATGCCAAAAGTTAGACTAGGACATGGACTATACACAGAAGACCTATCTTCTCCACTTGGAAAACAACTATTAAAAAAATTAAAGAAAAACAACATTATATTAGAATTCCAATTAGGTTCAAATGTAAGACTAAACAACTTAACAAACCTTAACATCCACCCACTAAAAAAATATCTAGAAGCAGATGTAAAATGCGTTCAAGGAACTGATGGATGCGGATTCTATGGAATTGATACAATCGATGAGCAACTTGCATTACAAAACCTACTTCACCTTGACGACAAAGACTTTGAAAAAATGAGAAAAGTTGAAGACGAAGTAATTGCAAGAAGCAATAAATACTTTGAAACAAAATCAAAGAAATTCAAAGAATTCCTTAACGGTAGAACAATCACAGAAGCCCTAACAGAACTTGAAAAAGAAAACCATGAAAAAGGCAAACTAAACACAGCAGAAATGAGAATAAACACAAACTTAGAAACAGAAAGCATTTTCAGACAAAAAGTAAAACAACTTCCAACAGACAAAGTTCCAATCATCATCGCAGGAGGAAGTTTTAATAAAAAAGGCAGAAACACTGAAGTAACACCAGAAGGAAAAGAATTACTAAAAGAACTATTAACAAAAGTAAATTCAGACAAAGCCTACTTCGTAGTTGGACATAAAATGCAAGGATATGAAAAAGAAATAGTTGAACTAAACGACAAATTAAACAAAAAATTTGAAATAAACGCAATTGTTCCAAAGACAATATCTGAATCAGATTCAGACAACTTGCAAAAAGAAAACATTGACGGAATACGTATATCGATAGAAAGCGATGAAATGGGAATTTACAAAAGCTTTAACTACGAAATATTTGAAAGAAGGAACTCAGTAGTAATGGCATTTGACGGAAACTCACCTGTTTCAAACTTAATACAAGAAGCTAAAAACGGGAAAGGAAAAGCAAAAATCTATGTAAATGAAGACTCACCTTCTCTTTTTGACAAAGCTGTATCATTAGAAGGATATGCCGTTCCATTTAAAACAAATCAAAACATAATTGACAAAATTCTTGAAGATAATCCAGATATTATGAATTAATTTGTTATTCAATTAGCAAAATAATAACAAACATTAATAGTTATCTTTCACATTTAAGTATCATTAATACACAAAAGGACGATATTACATCGTCCTTCTTTTTTCTAAAAGTTAATAATTACTTTCTAAATCCACTATAGTTTTGTTTTACCTCTAAAACTTAATAATCCTATTAAATGTCTCAATAGCATAATTATCAGTCATTCCAGAAATATAATAAATAATCGCCCTACTCCATTCCTTAGGATCATCTGTACTAAAAATCACAGAATTCTTATTCTCTGGACTTCTCTTATCACTCCAATAATTAGAAATCCAATCTTCAAAATCCAAAACAAGATCAGAACAAATCCTCATTGCCCTCTCCCTATTTGAATGTAAATCTTTCAAGAAATTATAAATCGTATTCAAAATTAACTCAAAATAATCCATTGAAACTTTCAATTTATCAGATAAATAAATATATTTATAATTAAATTTCTTAATCTCATTTAGCCTATTAAACATCTTTTCTGAAAAGCACAAACCATTCTCAACACTTGAATTCACACACAAATCATAAATAAAATCATTAATAATAACAGTATTATTAATCTTTCCATCAACATTTAACAGCTCATGCAAATCCTCAAGCTTTTCATCCAAAATACCAAGAGTAACTGCATCAATAATATCCCTACCCAAATATGAAATCTTATCAGAAATCTTTACAACACAGCCCTCCCAAGTATAAGGAGCATATTCATTTGGATATGCATAATCATACAAATCAATAAACTCATCCCTTGGTTTCAACCTATTTTCATCAATCTCACCACAATGAGAAATAATTCCATCTCTAACACCATAAGTCAAATCAAGATTAAACTTATCACCATCAGGATTCTCCAAAAGTTCAACCTTATCAACCATAATCATTCCATTACGCTCATGCCAAAACTTCTCGCCAACATCACGCTCTGAAATTTTACTTAAAATCTTTTCACCCTGATGACCAAAAGGACTATGACCAATATCATGAGCTGTAGCAATAGCCCTTGTAAGCTCTGTATTCAAGCCAAGATGATGAGCAATAGTATAACTAATAGACTCAACATGAGTCACATGCTCACTACGAGTACAAATATGATCATTCTCAGGAGAGAAAAATACCTGAGTTTTATGCTTCAACCTTCTATACGCAGTACTATGAATAATCCTTGTATAATCACGTTCAAAAGGTGAACGAATATCATTAGTCCTCTGATACAAAGGCACCTCTCTTTTAATAATATTCTCCCACTTTGCATTTTCTTGAACAGCAGCAACACCTTCAAACTCTTTCATATATTCCCTCCTTTAATTTTTATCCAATTACTTCAATCTCAACTAAACATTCTTAATATTTCTATTCTTAAATGAATACAAGCTCAATGCCATCATCACAATAAAGTACGCTAAACAAATACAAATTGAAAACGGTAAAGTAACACCCTTCATCTGAGACAAACCTCCAAACACATATTGAGTGAAATCCCAGTTAGGAGTAACAAAATACATTAAAAATCTTGCTTTCTCATACATATAAGCCAACTGATTAATTAAAGACTCGAATGTCATTCCAACAAGAGGAATAGCAATAGCAAGAGGTGCGTTTGTAAAAACAGTACTAATAGTAAATGATAAAGTCAATATTAGAATAAACATTGGCAATTTAGCACCAATAATCATACACAAATACTTAAACAAACTAACCTCACTTAAAGAATTAGCAGCAATATTATAAACAACACATTTTGTAGTATAAATTCCAAAGCCATATAAAACACCACCAATAATTGTTTGAGCTAAAACCACAGTAAGAATTGCAGCAAACATAATAATCAAACTAGCAACAAACTTAGCTAACAAAATTTTAACTCTAGAATAAGGTCTAACAAGCAACAACTTAATTGTCCCCTTATTAAACTCCTCACTAACAATAGTACCAGCAATAATTGCAATAGCAATAAGAATAAAAAGCGAATACTGATCAACAGCCTTTAACAAACTAATTTTAGCATCATCAACTACACCATTTTTTATAGAATAATCTCCTTCAACACCTAAATTATAATCACAACGATTCTTGATCGCATATTCACAAATAGCTATAGTCGCCTTTTCATCATCATTAGAAACTTTATCCTGATATGAAGCATCCTTTCTTGCCTCAAAATCCCTAACATTTTGTCTAGCACTATACCATGATGTTAAATACGTATTAAGAGGTGAATTTCCATAAGGAATATCATATTCCAATCTCCATTCAAGAACCTGCTTAGCATCCTTAACATTCCAATCATCAGCATCCATTTCAAGCTGATCATTAACATCATCAAGCTCCTCTTGAACAAAACTTCTCCAATCACCATTATCAAAACGAGCAATTAAATCATCATACTCTTTTTTATACTCATCATAAAATTCAGCAAGTCCATCTTCTCTCATACTTGAAATCAAACCTACTACTCTATTCTGAATAATATAAGTCTGCCAACTATCCAAACCATAATGTTGCATCAATTTATACGCCTCTAAATAATTCTCAGCATCTTTTTTATATTCAGGATCCAAATCAACAGAACTATTTAATTCTGCTTCATATGCCTCTGCTTGACCCACTATATACTCATTATAATCTGATTTAAATTTAAAATTTAAGAAATTAATTACACCCATAAACACAATCGTAACAATCAAAAGTACATACATAGCCTTTTTACTAAAAATCTTTTTCAACTCATTTTTAACTAACCTATTCAATTACATTCCCTCCTGTCTTTTTCAAGAATGCATCCTCCAAGCTAACCTCTTCAGAATAAACGCCATAAACCTTTACTCCACCATGAACTAAGTTTTCAACTATCGCTGGAACGCCACTTCTATCAACAGAAATCTTAACATTCCCAGAATCAATTTTCTCCATTTTATCTGCTGTAAAATTCATTTCTTTATTAGCACTATTTTCACCAGTCATTACTTCTATCATCTTATCAGCATCATCAACAGTAAAATGATAAACACTAATAGCATCAACCTTTTTAGCCTCTTCCATAGTTGAAGTTTCAACAACCTCACCATTTTTTATGATAGTAACTTTAGTACAAAAACTTTCAAGTTCAAGCAAATTATGGCTAGAAATCAAAATAGCCATCTTTTCTTTTTTAGCAAGCATAACAAGTAAATCTTTAACCTGTTTAATTCCCTCTGGATCAAGTCCATTAGTAGGTTCGTCAAGAACAAGTAAATTAGGCTTATGCAAAATAGCCTGTGCAACACCAAGTCTTTGTCTCATTCCTAAAGAATATTTTGAAACACGATCATGAATTCTATTCTCCAAACCAACAAGCTTAATTACCTCATCAATTCGTTCTTTAGTAATTCCATCATATAAATTAGCAATCATCTTTAAGTTATCATATCCTGACATATACATATATAAATCAGGATTTTCAACGATTGTACCAACACCTTTAATTGCTTTTGTAAAATCTTTTTCAACATCATAGCCATTGATTTTTACAGTTCCACTAGTAATACTTTGTAAACCTAAAATAAGTTTTATTGTTGTTGTTTTACCAGCTCCATTTGGTCCAATAAATCCTAAAATATCTCCTGCTTCCGCTTCTAGTGATACTCCTTTTAAGATTTCTTTTTTTCCAAACTTTTTGTGCAAATCATGGCATTCTAGAATTTTCTTCTCACCCATGTGCGATCTCCTTTATAATTAATTTTCTTGTTGCCTCTTTCTTTTGTAGATTTATATTATATCAAAAATTATAGAATAGCAATTATTATTTTAGAAAAGACATCCAAAATCTTTGTTTCACATAAAAAAACTTCCTACTAGATTTTATAATCTAGCAAGAAGTTAAAATGTAAGTTAAATCTTAATATACTGATGCCTCTATTACTTTAAATGTCGCATTTTTTAAAATCTCAATCTTATCAGATGAAACTAAATTAAATATCTCAAAATTTTGTGATTGGCCTGAAGCTAAATCATTAGCATAAACATAATCATCTCCAACTCTAGCACCATTTGCATCAACTGCTTCTATATGAAAATCGAATGATTTCTTCTCTGAAGTTTTGTTCTTTACAGTTACAACTAATTTAGTATTTGTTATACCGTATTCCCCTTCTGTAACTTCAAAACTTCCTAATGTTACTTCAGCATCATTAGCCAATACTTCTTCTGTACTATCACCTGTCATTTTATCAATCGAATCTGATAAACTTTGTTGAGCACTTAACGTCATTGCTATCGCAAGTATTCCTAGAATTATCGCTATTATAACTTTGACCTTTCCAGATTTTTTGAAAAAAGCAACAACACCAAATATTATAGCCAATACTCCTAACACAAAAGACAAATTATTAATAATTGGAATAAATGACGTACATACTCCAATTATTCCTAATACTAATCCAGCTGTTGCAAATCCACTACTTTTACTCATAACTTCTTTGTTATCTCTTGACATACTTTTTCCTCCCTTTTGGTTATTATCTAGGAAAAGTATATCACTATACATGAAATTGTTATGTCGAAAATTGTCGAATTTATTAATTTTTTCTAAAATTTTACATTTTCAGTATTTTATCATCCAATTCATACTCCCACAAACTCAAATGCCCTTTTGCCTCAATCGGTTCATCAAAAACCTTCACATTCTCAATCTGCCAACCGTAATTTTCTTGAAAAGAGCTCTTTGTATAAATATCTGGATTTTCCTTTAAAAGCGTATCTTTAAACTCAGGACACATCTTAACACACTCAACCAAAGTAACCTTTCCTAAAATCTTTCCCAAGGGAATCTCATCAGGCAAGTACTTAGCTAATCTCTTCATAGCTTCCTTATCAATACCTTTTCCAGCATGAATCAATAAATCACCTCTATATTTAGTTTGCCAACTTCTAAATTCAAATCTCTTATCACCTTGCATAATTAAAGTAGCCCATGGCTGCTTAATTGTCAAAACCTTCATTCCCAATCATCCCTTCTCATAATACTGATTATTAAAAAAATATAGCATCTTTTATTTTACTTAATATAAATAATACAGCAAATACAAAAACAGAATATACAATAATCACCATGGCTATATCTCGGCAAAGTTTACCTAGAATTGAAATTACAGCAGTATTTATAATAAAAAATAACATATATAACATACTACCAACCACAGGATTACTATTTTTTTCATATATCATTCCACACATTCCATAAGATATCACGTGCACTATACAACCACCAATAAGAACTTCAAAAATTTTAACAACAAACACATTATTCGAAATAAATCCAAAAGGGCTTGAAATAAACTCTTCTCTAATTAGACTATTTATTAATTTAACGCCTCTATACAATATATATCACCTCCTCTAAAACAAAAGCAAAATACTCTGGACTAAACCAAAATATTTTGCTCCCTCACTTATTTAATTAATTTTAAATTCATAGCATACTCAAAAGATATTTGCTCCAATCTCTCCGTCTTTCTCCATCCATCTTCTTTATGAGACATTTCAGAAATCTCAGTCACTTTTTTATTTTTCAATAATTTTATTACACTATCAATAATCTTCTTTTCACTATCAGATATTTTATTCAAATCAAAATTATCCTTACTTATAATCTCAGTAACATTACCATTAATAGTTTCAAAATCCTCTCTTTGATACTTATCATCAAGTAATGAAATCTCGTCATATCTTTTATTAATTATAGTAGGACCAAACTTTTGATTTTGATATGTCAATCCAGTAATAGCAACACTTCTTTGATTAAAAGACAACATGTCAATATACCATAAATATTTATTTAAACTAGTTATTGTTAAATTCTTAACTTTACTTGCTATATAAGAAATAATATTCTCAATCTTATCCAAATCTAATGATTTATACCCATTATAAATATCCGGATCTCTATTTAATTCAACATTCAAATATTTTCTAATATTATCTTGAACCTCTTTTTTACTAATAGCTTTCTCAACATCATTAGAAACAATTTTCTTATACGTCTTTTCAGAAATCTCATTTTTCTCATACGCAGCCTTCACTCTATTCACAAATTCAATTTCATTATCTATTAACAATCTTATATAATCACTTTGAGATTTTGAAGGCAATCCGCCTCTTTCATATCTATTAATAGTCATTTTTCCAAAACCTAAAATTGCAGTCAATTCTCTTTGCGAAATATCATACTTATTTCTTAAATTTACTATATCTTGTGGAGTTATAATATTAGCTATCTTTCTATAAATCTTAAAAATTCTTTCATTATTCTCATTTTCTATTTCATTAACATATAAATCTTCATTACATTCATTACATATAGCTACATTTTCAAAAGTATTTACTTCTATCCCTTTAAATTCTTTAATATCCCTTTTCTCAATTCTATACTCTACTTCTTTTTTACAATATGGACAATATACTTTCATTTTAACTCACCCCATCATACTTTCCAAATTCATGTACTGACAAACAAACTGACTTTTCAACATTCTCTATTCTTATCTTTATGTACAACTGAACATCTTCAAACATTGGCTTAAACTTAAATACCCATCCATCATACATTGGATCTCTGTCCTCTTCTGGTCCTGCAAAACAATCATCAACAGTAAGTTCCCTTACAATATTTTTTACATCATCATGATTCAAACCATAGTCTCTCATAAATTCAATATTTTTTCTTCTTCTAGCTATTATAAATTTGTCACCATTTTCATCTAGATCTACAATTTTCTTAATTTTAAGTAAACTTTGACTTCTAAATTGACCTGCTATTATATTCATATATTATGCACTCCTCAAAAACGTTGCCTCTTTTTGATGGCAATTTCATTTTAACATGCCACCATATTATTGTCAATATTTTACAAAAATTTTTTTACTTATAATCTACATCCCATAACTATATTCCTGTTTTCTAAAACTCTCTCGATTCATAATACAATAATTTTAATTCTGCCACCTAATCTCTCCAGCCTCAATCAATGGATATTTAACAATACTATTTCCATCCAAATTTTCCTTAAACATATCAACAGCAGTAATTTGATGATTATTATAAGTAGTATAATAATAAATCCCCTTACTTGCATTACAACAAGAAGTATAAATTGTTATTTCATATTTACCATCAGCAACCTCACAACAACCACGTTGTTGATCAACAGAATTAAGTATATGGAAAAACTGACTAACACTAGATTTTTCATCATTCTCTGAAACTGAATTCATCTTTACAAAACTAACTCTAACAAACCTTGACTGTGAAGACAAATCACCTGGCAAACCAATTGCTCCCATACCTCTACTATAATATCCCATATCCAATTTATCTGAAAAATTATTTTTAGGTGATTTAGAAGATAAATTCATATATTTATTCAACTCAAACATTTGCTTATCAAAAGGCGGATTATTAGTCAACACTCCAACTGGATTATCATATACCTTCAAACCATCTTTCATAAATTCAACTGTAATCACTTCATTCTTATCTGCAATAATCCAATGCAACTGAGCCAATGGAAACTTCTCACTAAAAGGTTCATTCGTTATATTAATATTTTTCAATAACTCTCGTACTTCTTTTACAGATTCACATTGACCAAGAATCCATGGAATCAATTCAAATTGAGCAATATTATCTTTTCCTTCAATACACTCATTATAATAAGCATTTCCAACAAAATTTAATCCAGCCATTCCTAGACCCTTTTCATTAATCGCATCATAATACAATGGATAATCCCCAACAACATGGGCCATTCCTATCATTGCATAATGACTTTCTATCTTTTTAACTTTTCTAAAATTAAATTCATAATTTCTTGGAGCTATTGTTATTTCATCTCCATAAGAAAATTCATAATCTAATGTCCTTCCAAAATAAAAATCTTTAGTTTTATATGTAGCAGCCGTACACATACAATCTCCTCCTTTGTTATTTTTATCAAAATTTTATATAAATATCATTTCATTTGCACCACAATTTTATTATGAATAAAATTATATTTCAACCAATTATAAAATTTTCCAAAACTTCTTATTATGATTCTTATATAGTAAAATTTACTTTAATATCATAAAAATACATTAATAATTACTCTCCAGTATAATATAAAGGCAAAAAGGATGAGACGGTAAACCGTCCCACCCTTTCATTTCAGATATTAATTGTCATTCTCATTTGCACATTCTAACGTTCTGTTTAATGCTTCAAGCCTGTTTATAAGCTTTGTTTCATTATTAATAACTTTGATCTCCATAGACGTTCCCGTCATACCACTGTTACGTTTCTTTACCTGCTCCGAAGTTGAAATCACATCAGTATGAAAACACAACCAACCAAAAGCCTCTGGTAATCCATCACGCCAAGTAATTGTTGTTTTCAAACGATAAGTCCAATCTTCACCAGCCGTCACCTCATATTCAATCGTACCTTCATAATTTACATTAGCACACTCACATTCAGTGAAACTAACACCAAAATCATCAATAACTGCATTGAAAGCTATTGCATCGAAAACATATCTGTTGCTAAGCTCTCCCGCCTTCATTGGCAAAAGATTCTTCAAGAAACTCATTCTTCTGTTCTCGATAACCTCAGTCACAAGCTCTTCAACCGTATATAAACGATTGCCACCAAACTGTTCCAAATCAACACAAATTTCTAAGTCTTTTCTTCTCATATCTGAGACCTCCTAAATAAAAAAGCTGGAGGTCAACACAGCCCTCCAGAATCTTAAGTAATATTCTATCAAACTGTGTATTTGAATGTATCAGAATATATTTAATTATAGCAGAAATACTGAAATTTAGCAAACCTGCCACTTTTTGTAATACCATATTGACCTTTTAATAAAAATAGCCCCCTCCTTATTAAACAAATTTTTTCTAATAAGGAGGGGTTACTTCATAAAGTGGTTCTTAAAAATTATATTTTCTATTAATAATAATTTACATTTTTCTTAATGACTCAACAATAAAAATATCGGCAGGTGCAAACTCAAAAGTGTCCAATTCACTAATATCAATCCATTTTGCATCTTCATGTTCTAACAATCTTATATTACCATTCACAATTTTGCACCATAATGCAATTAAATTTACATCCTTATCCGGATAATTAAATATTTTCTCACCTATGTAATTCTCTAGATTAATATCTATTGTTAATTCTTCTTTTATCTCTCTTATAATAGCCGCTTCTCTTGATTCATTTGGCTCAATCTTTCCTCCAGGAAACTCCCATAAACCTCCTTGAGATTTTTTTAAGTTTCTTTGTGCTATTAAAATCTTTCCTTCTTCGTTTTTTATTACCGCTGCAACAACATTTATCATTTCAATCACCTGCATATTTAAGTATATATTTTTTAAAATTTATTTTTACGTAAATCTATATGAATTTTACCATAAATAAAATAACATTTCCCGTACTCTTTATTATATATTAACAAAATTGTTATTACATTTATCAATTTTCTTAATAATATCTATCTTAATAATATTTTTGGGATTACTATATTCTTTATTACAAAAATCTATAAAATCTTGTAATTGTTCTTTAGGGCTAGAAGTCTTTACTATCTTTTAATACATCTTTTCTAATTTATAAAATTCAATTAAATTTTCTATAGCATATCTTAATATTGTAAACATCATTTTATACTCTTCTGAAATAACAGTATGTTCTTTTCTATTAATCGTTAATATTCTAGAGTCTAATGGATATCTTGCATTAATCATTGTATTCTCTCCATAAATTTCTTCTAAATAATTTATACATTCTTCTATCCTTATAAATTGATTATTCACTCCATCAATACCTAAATATTTGTTATATTTTTCCTTGATATTAATTATTAGTTCTTTACAATTATGATTATCAATTTTTAAATTATGTGCTGTTTTTTCTATTTCAAAAATCCACTTAACTATCTAAATTATTTTGACTCCTATACATCTCTTGAACCACATTTCTTACAAGTCCTTCTAAATATGAGGTTGATGTAAAGTAATTATAATATGAATCTTCATACTTTCCACTCACTTTAAATTGATATTCATTCATATCTGAATTATCAGATTTAATCACTTTATAATCCAAATCTAAATATTCCTTCAATAACACATCACAAATACTAGTTAATTCATTAAGATTTTCTTCTTTTACAAAAGCATTATTTTCCTGAACCACTCTATACTGCTCAAGCAAATCTTTAATTTGCTTAAAACTAACCTTCTCACCTTTCAAATTGACTATATACTTATCATCATTACTATATGTTTCAATTTTATGCTTAGGAATAATCTCACCAGTCCAATTATCATATTGAATATTGTCCATATGTCCGGAATATCCGTACTGCTGATATTTTTTATCAAGTCTTTTTGACTCTGAAAATGCAAAAATTCCTATTGCAATTAAACATACAATAATTATTCCTCTTAATTCATATACAATATAAAACTTACTAAATTTAGATAACCAATTCTTATTTTTCGACACGCTTTTTTCCTTTTCAATTTTTATATGAACTTCATTTGTATTTTATCACAAATTTGATGATTTAACCATATTTTATATATTCTTCTATTGTAAAGTGCATCATAAAATTCTAAAATTGGTTATTTTTACATTTCTATAGACCTTCGGGTTATGAGCGACGGCTCAAGGCTTTTTGAGTCTTTGTGAAAATTGGAGTTTTTGTTGGTATTTCAGTATATTTATTGATTTTGGTTTTAAGAACATTTGTGCATTTTTAGGGCATTTTTTGAGGGTTTATTACCCAATTTTTTCCCAATTCATAATGTACATGTGTTCGTATCTAGAATTAGTATTTGTTGAATTTTTGAAAAACATTTTTTTGCTATTAAAATTTTAATTTTTATGGAGGTTTTTAAGGTTGAAAAATTATAAAGGAAAAAGTCCATGAAAAATAGAAGTCCTAAAAAATAGCACTCTATGGTAAATAATGGAAATATAAAATTAATACCAAACAATTAAATATAATAAAAAATTAGCTAACTTTGTAACCTTGAGATTCTAAAAACTTAATAGCATTATTGATATTTAGTTTTTTATCCTTAGATTTAAAACTCTTTTGTGTTAATTGCTCATAGATTTCGTGATTAAAAGGTTCATTTTTAGATAGCATATGGTAAATACATGTAAGTAACATTCTAGCAATAGCAATAATTGCACGTTTGTGACCTCTACGTTTTTTGATAGCATCATATCTTAACTTAAAATAAGGACATTTTTTATCACGAATAGCATTGTTAGCACATTGGATAAGTAAAGGTTTTAAATAAATACCAGCTCTACTAATATGTACAGATTTCTTCTTACCAGCACTTTCATTACATTGCGGAGTAAGACCAGCCCAAGAACAAAGATGTTCGGCATCTTTGAATACAGACATATCTGCTCCAATTTCAGAAAGGATAGTAATGGCAGAAATATCTTTTACGCCTGGAACAGTCAAAATTAAATTAATCTCATTTTGAAACGGTTCAATTAACGGTAAAATAGCTTTTTCTAGTTCATTAACACATTCAATAATACTATCGTAATGATTAAGGCAAACCTTCATTTTAGAATTTTGCTCATGTGTAAGATTACCCTCAACAGAATCTAAAATTTCCTGTGGTGAGGACTTTAAATTTTTTCTAAGAAGAGGAGTAATTTCTTCCATAGAAACATTATCTTCTTTAGATAGTATTAATTCTAAAATAGATTTAGAAGTTTTACCAAAAGTATCTGTAAGAATATTAGAAATCATAATATTAGACACAGTTAAGGAATTTTGAAATCTATTCTTTTCAGAACTTTTGCAGTTAACAGGCTTAAAACGATAGCGCATTAAATCACGAAGTTGTCTAATAGCAAGCGGAGGCATGAAACTACCTTCAACAAGACCATGTTTAAAGATATCAGTAATCCAGACAGAGTCTTTAGTATCAGTTTTTTTACCGCTGAATTGCTTTAACATATTTAGGATGAGTAATAGTAACATTACAAGAATCTTCTAAAATGTTAAAAATAGGAATCCAATACTTACCGGTGGATTCCATACAGACATCTTTACAATTATTATCAATAAGCCATTGCTTAAGTTTCTTAATATCTTTAGTGAAAGTAGAAAATTGTTTGGTTTGGTAAGTGGTAACTTTACGTTCATTTGTAGTAGCAATTGTAGCAACCAACATCTTTTTATGAACGTCAATACCACAACAAGTATTGTAACAAATTTTAAGCATTTTGTTACCTCCGATAATAAAAAATAGATGTATAGACATTTACTATGTGTACCCAGCTAGATTAACGGACTTTGTTAAATACAAAGATAAGGTTACGCACTCCACCCACTTTAAAGTGAGATATGTTGCACTCATTTGTGCTTAAAAGGTACACGTCACATATATTTATACGGGATATAATTACAAAAGTGGTAATTATTCGCCACTCACCCCGACGTGCTCTTCAGTCTATCTATACATCTAAAACAATTATAACAAATTATGGTAACAAAATCAAATTAAAAATTTTTAATAAAGATTTGTGCCTTCTGCAGACGAAGCGTTAGCGAAGGCAAGGAAGGAATGAGATTATTTATGAATAATTTTAGAGAAGTTAATGAGGATATTTTGAAAGAGTGGCTAATGTTTAGAGAGGATGACTTAGCATCACTAACGTGCGATGAAGATAGAAAGCATTTTGTTTATTTTGATGAGATTTCTGCAAATATTTTAAGGAATGTTCCTAAGGAGAATAAAAAGTATGTACAGAAACAATTAAGTAAATTAGACGAGAATTTTATGGATTATATTTTTTATTGGAATGAGAAGTATTATAGAAATGGTTTTGTAGATGGAGTGCAATTGATTGGGGGATGTTTTGAAGAATAGAAAAAAGCCCTATTGGGCTTTTTCTATATAATTTATGCTTTAGATGCAGATGCTTTATTGTCATTTCTACAATCTATAAGTATTATCTCTTCACCTATTTTATTGGTGCATCCAGCTACATTTATAATTTTGTTTACCTTATCTAGTTCTTTTTCAGAAAAATAAAATATTGCAATTATACTTTTTTCTGCACTATTTGCCCTTTTGTATATCTCGGTTTGCTCAAACATATGTGGTAATCTTGAATTACTAGCCAACTTAAATTCGATTACATTTTGATTTTCAATTCCTTTAGATACAACAACATCAGCTGGTCCTCTACCATTGTTAGTTTCAAAGTCTGGTTTAAATGAAGTTTTGTACCATACGAATTTAAACAGTCTTTGTAAATCATTTTCAGTTGAAATTCTCTCTCCATTATGATATAAATTCTTATATCCATCACAATCTTCTATAATATGTTTAAAATATTGTATTCTATTTTTACTTTCCTCAAATGCACTAGTGCTTTCTGTTACTTCATAATTACCTTCTTTAAATCTATTTACTAATGCTTGTGCATTTATTATAAATTTTTCTAATTGAGTGTTAACTTCGTACAAACATTCTTCTTTAATATTTTCTTTATCTTCTTCTTTCATCTTTACATAATAATCGTAAATCTCTGGATGTTCTTTTACCATTTCTGAAAAAGATTCTTTTTCTATTGCCCTAATTTTTCTTTCACTTGGTTTCTTCTTATTTTCTCTCTGTGTTCTTTCATATTCTCCAACTGCTTTAGCTATATAATTATTAACCTGTGTTCTTAAGACATCATTTTCAATATGTTCTCTAACTTTTCTGTTATTTTTCAAAAAGTTATCCCTATTTATTGATGGTTCATTTTTTCTTAAAATATCTGAAGGAGTTAATAAAATATATTCCTCTTCTCCTTTTTCATTTATTAAAAATGGCAAATAATATTCTTTTGTAATAAAACTTTCTGTTAAATAATTAAATTCTGCTCTATCAACTGGAAAATTTCTGCAGTCTTTTCCTTTTAAATATTTTTTAGCAAATTCTTGCGTATATTCGCAAAGATATCCTTTTATTAAATTAACCGTCATATCACTAATTTTATCTCGTCCACTACCATCATATAGTAACATTATTTTTTCTACATGCTCTCCACTAGATATTTGATTGGTATGTAAAACAAATTTTATATTTTTGTACAAAAAATATCCAAATTCAATATCCAATGCACTTCCTTTATTTCCCTCTAATGCATATCCAAACCAATTATTACATACTTCATTAAAAGTATACCATAATTTTATATCTCCTTTTTCTAATTTTTGTTCAGATTTTTTAGCAAGAAAATGAAAATACTTTATTATATTTTCATGAAGTATTTTATAATCTGGCTTTTCACTATTAAATATAAGCATTGGATCAATAAACAAAGGCAGATCACAAACTAATGAGATATCTATAGCTCCATATTTTTCTATTACATTCTTTTCTACTTCAAATTTTTCTGAAAATAACATTCCTACTTTCCCCCTATTTTGCTATATTTATTTATTATTTAAAAATTGTTTTATAATACTTTTATATTGATCCTGGGCATTTAAACAAGTATCTTTTAAATATCCTTTTTCTTTGTTAGTTTGATATTGATTTAATCCTCTATAATAAAATAATTTATCTTTATCTAAAATAATAAAAGGGACTATATTATTTTTCAAGCATTCTTTAAATGCAATTATTCTACCTACTCTACCATTTCCATCTTGGAAAGGATGTATTTTTTCAAATTTAGCATGAAATTCTATTATTTCATTTATTGTTATTTTATTTAATGTCTCATACCATTCTAACAATTTTTTCATGTCTCTTTCAACATTCTTAGGCTCTGTTGTTTTTAATCCTCCAACTTCATTAGCTAGCTTTTTATAGTCTCCAACTACAAACCAATCTTTCCTACTATCTGAAGTTCCCTCTTTTAAAATTTTATGAAACTCTTTTATGATTTTTTCTGTTAATTTTTTTTCTGCTACATTTAACATATAATCCACTAATTTAAAGTGATTAGCTGTTTCTAAAACATCATCTAAGTTTGTTATAGAATCTTTTTCTGTTAATAATGTATTAGTCTCATAAATATATCTTGTCTGATCTTCTGTAAGCTTACTTCCTTCAATATGATTTGTATTATATGCAAATATTATTTGTGTATTATGATATAAATTTCCTTTTAATTTCATTTCCTTTTGTTCTCTTAATACTTCTAGAATATTTATTTTTGATATATCAAAAACATTTTCTTTTATTAATTCATCTACAGATACTTCAAACAATTCAGCTAATTTTTTTAAAGACTCAATATTAGGCTCTAATGCACCGGATTCATACTTTGATATTGTTGCAGGACTAACATCTAATACATCTGCGACCTCATTTTGTGTCATTTTTTTGTTTTCTCTATATAATTTAATTTTATCTCCTAACATGATAAAAACTCTCCTTTTTAGATTATAATAATATTATATCATATTATTTCCAAAAAGGAAAGTTTTATTTGATTTTTTATTATTTTATTTCTATAATAGAACTTTTATTTTTCATCATTAAATAAACTTATAATAATATTAAATAAATCTATATTTTCTACTACTATTATTTCCAATGTTTGTATTACTCTTGTAATTGCTTGATAAAGCATATCTCTAGGAGAATAAACATTATTATTCATTTTATAGGCTTTAAGTTTATTATTATCATAGTAAAAATGTTTATCAATTAGAACTCCTACATTTTCAAACTCTTGTCCTATAACTCTATGTGGATTTCCAACTGTATTTTTGTTATAATCCATTCTTTCAAATCCCACTAATCCTTTTTCAGGATATAATGTTGACGTATAATTTATAAAACTATAGTTATTCTTTGTCTTTATATACTTATCTGCCTCCTCATAAGAATTAAAATATACTATATTTATATTTTTCTTTGTTAGTTTTTTATCATTTATTTTTGTTAAATCTAGCATAACAGATATAAAATCTGCTAACTCCTTGTTAGTTCTAATCTTTTTAGTCATAGAGTATTTCATCAATCGTTCATTTTCAAGTATTTCAATTATTCCTCCTTCACTAGTTCTCAAAATCTGTTTTCTGTCACCACTAAGAATTAAAACTATATCATTATCATCTATATATTTTTTTATAAGTTTAAATTGTTCAATTTTTATTCTCTGAACTTCATCTATAACTAACACATCAAATTTTCTTAAAAATAAAGTAGAAAAATTTTTTATTGGATATATATTCCATTGATAATTGTTTATCAACTCGTATTGTCCATTATTTATTTGAGCACAATGAATTAAAGCAACATTGTTATTTTTTCTTTTCAATTCTTTTGCTAAGTGGTAAGTCAGTAATGTCTTTCCAGTTCCAGCATCACCTTGTATTAAGAAAAATTTACTTCCATTCTTTATATTACTTATTATTTCATTCATTATTTCTTCTTGATGACTAGTAAGAAAATACTGATCATTCATAAATTGTTGTGTTTTATTAAATGGGGAAATTAAATAATTGGATGCTTTAAATATGTCATTCAAATCTATTTCTATACAATTTTCATTATTGCTTAATATATTTAAAAATTCATCCATTTTTAATTCTTCTAACTCATCGTTTTCATTTAATAAATATAATTCATTATTTTTTTGTATATATCCAATTAATATCAATTTTTTCATTAAAAATTGTAAATAGTACTTATTCTTTACGAGTTGTTCTTTCAATATAGTAATATTTTCTACTTCTCTTTTATATTCAATATTCAAAACACTTTCGTTATCAAGTCTAAGTAAATCAAATTCTTTTCCAATTTGAGGAATCTTATATCCTAAATAAAAGTAATTATATTGATTAAAAGATCCTTTATTATATTCTTCAATGTGTTCAATTAAGCTTTTTAATACATTTAATTCATACTTTTTGACTTCTAATCCATAGTCTTCGCCAATAAAATTTATATATTCTTTTGGTAATGTATTTTGATTTGCCAAATATATATTTATTAATGATTTTAGATTTATTGCTTTCATTCTAGCCTCCTATCTAATTATCATATACATGGAATAAAATACTCCGAAATATTATGCTTGTCAACATATTCTTTTCCATCGTAATCGCGTAAAAATTCTATTAATATCCTTATTAATATGTAATGAGCTACAACAGAAGAAACAGCATTATATAGATTCCCTACTGTTGCACTTTCTAATCTATTATGTTTTAATGCTTGATATGCAGACCACCACTCTAATCCACCGTATTTCTCATGGTTATCCATTTCTTTAAATGGATATGCAATTAATGACTTTTCATTGATATAAGTAGAAAGATCAGGACTATAAGCCATCTCTCTAATATTTTTAATTTCACTTAAAACTTGTACATATACTTTCATATTGTATTCGCTATCTTTCTTTTCTACACCTTTTAATTTACAAATTATTTTTAATATTGAATCAATTTCAGAACATGACAATAATATTATTTTTGCGAACTCATCTGAATATGTATTTTTATTTTCGTCTGAAGCTGCTACAAATCTTCTTGTATCTTCTAGCATTCTCTCTATAGATAAATAATAACTCCAATAGTATTCAAATCTTGTTCTATCTAAAATTCTTTTCTCCATATATTTCTTTTCCTTTTACTTTTATTTTATAAAAACAAAAAAGCAAAATAAATTTGTAACTTATTAATTACTCTTATATCTTGCTTTTCTTTTGTTTATTTTTTATTTAGTTTTAAAGACTGCTTAATTAATGGAATTAAATTATCAATATCTTCTTCATTATCTATTATAATACAATAATCTCCATTTCCCCAATGTCCAATATCGCTGATATCTTTTGAAATATTTAATGGATCATTTAAAGTTCCTTTTTTCATATTTATATATATTTTTAATTTATTTTTATGAATTTCTATATCTGTAATGTTTCTCATACCTTTAAATGCTATATATAATTTTTTAGCTTCTATATCAATATCATCTAGTTCCAGTATCCTATTTTTTATTTCTTCATATAATCTTTTTATACTATCTGATGCTTTTTCTAAATGATCTTCTTCAGTATATACTACTACTTCTTTATTAACATCGTTTTGTACTGATTCCATTTGAACATCTTGTATCTTAACATTACTTGTCTTTTTAATAAAGTCAATTTCAATAATATCATCTTCATATCTTGTCACTTTCACCAAATCTACTGGTATATTCTTAAAATCAGTAGCATTTAATTGATACGCTGTATAAATTGGTGAGACAAATATAATTCTTGATTGACTCCAGTCAATGTCTTGAATAGTCAGTGACGATTTAGTCTTTATATTATATTGTAATACAAAATCTGCTCTTCTTTCTAACATTAATTTTAAATATGTATATCCTTGGTCAACTAAGGAATGATTTTTAACATTTTTATATTCAATTATTCTAAATGATTTAGATTCTTCATCAAAAGCTAAAGAATCAATTCTAAAGTCACCTACAACAAATTCAGTATCTATAAATTTATATCCTAATATTGTCTCAATATTGTTTTCAAAAAAATTTTGCAATTCCTTTTCATTCTTAAAGTCTTTTTGTTTTAATTCTTTGTTAACTTTTAAAATCATAAATTATCTCCTTCATTTATTTTAATATTTAAAAATCTACTCCTTTACAGCATAGTACTCTGATAAGTATTTAAATGTTGATTTTGATGTTATTTTACTTGCAGGTATAAATACATATGTCCATTTTTTATTTTCAGTTTCTTCTGCCCATTTAGAAACCAATTTACAGTATTCTACTGATTTTTCCTTTTTCGCAAGCACATCTGGATCATTTAGCTTATCTTCGCCTTTAACTTCTACTAAATAATTCATTTTTTCCGTTTCTACTACAAAATCTGGTTCATAATTTTTTCCATCATTATATGTTATATTAAAATCTGTAGCTGATGGTCTTAACCATTTTTGTACAAAATCATTTTCTCTTTCTAATATCTTTGCTAATTGTAATTCAGGTACACTATCAAATTTAGCCGTATCAAATACTCCTCTTTTTATACCATCAAATAGAATAGAAGTTATTCTACCATCTCTATCAGAGTCATAATTATCAAACAGATTCTTTTTTATATTGTAGCTATATTTAGATTGATAATTTATTGGCTTTTCTGCAAATACTTCTTCTTTAATTATTCCTTCATTACGTACAAAATGCTTTAACATTTGACTATATATTTCATTTGCTATTTCTCTTTTATACATCATTACTATATTTTTCACTTGTTCATCATTAAACTCATTTTTAAATTTCGTAATAAGCTGATTTATTAGTTTAAATAACAAATCTGATGTTTTCTCATAATCTATTTCAGATTTATTTCTAAGTTCATCTAAAATAGTTTTTTCTGGTGTAACAGCATCAAAATTTATATATCCACCATTTATTATCTCTACTTCTGAAGCATCAATTAAATTTTGTAATAATATCTTATTATCAATAGGTTTTTGATTAAACTTTGATGTATCTAAATTAAAATCATCAAAATAATATTCTCCTTCTTCTCTTTCCGTCTTTATTTTTGGTATTAATATAAATTTATCAACCGCTTTTTCATGTGTTTTTTTAATATTTTGTTTTAACCAATATTCTATTGGATTTTTATTTTCTTCATAAATTTTTCCTAAATCATCATCTTTTTTTATTTCTTCTTCTATATCTTGTCTTATTTTCTCTTCAATTTCTTCTGTAAAATTATCAGACTTTTGATTATATATTTGTTCTTCAATATTCTTTGTTAATAATTCATTTATTTTATTAGTTAATTCATATTTAGCACTTTCTTCTTCAACAAAAATTGAATCATTTAATTCATCATTTATTGGATATTCTATAGCAATCTGAGAAAATACTTCTTTTTCATCCTCTATTTCTTCAATTTTAATAACATTTCCTAATTTAAATATTGAATCTCCTTTTTGCGCTTCTTCAAGAATTTCTTGAAATTTATCATGTGCTGTTAATACAACAGAATCAATTTCTTTATCACCAGTTCTTTCTCCATATGGTAATCTTAATCCTCTACCAACCATTTGCTCTCTTAATATTTTTGAACTTGCTGTTCTCAACGGAACAATAGTATATAAATTATTAACATCCCAACCTTCTTTTAGCATATTAACATGTATAACAATTTCAACAGTATTATCTACTTTTTCTACTTCTAGTAATAATTTTGTATTTACTTCTGTCTCAACTCCTGACATCTTAGACTCTATTTTTATAGTTTTATACTTGTATTTTCCATTTTCAAAATCATTTGATTTTATATATTCTTCAATTTTTTTTGCATGTTCTGTATCTTTACATACGACTAGCATAAACGGCTTTACTAATGGTCGTTTATTTACTTTTGCATAATTTATCAATTTGCTTTTTATCAGTTCATGATATTTAATTCCATCATTTAACATTAATTTATCTAATTGATCATCTCCAAAATGATAAAAATCTATATCTGTTCTTGTAAGTGCAAAAGGAACTCTTGTATATCCATCCTTTATTGCTTCTGATAATGGATATTCGTATACAACATTTTTAAATGGAACTTGTTTATTCTTAATATTTACAATAGGTGTTGCTGTTAATTCTAAACCTAATATAGGTTTTAATTCATTTATTGCAGTCATTCCTTTATCTGCTCTATAATGATGTGATTCATCCATTAATATTACTAAATCTTTCATCTCTGCAAGTTTTTGATAAAAAGACATTCCTAAAAATTCATTAAAAGCCTTCATTTTAGTTTTTTCTTTATCAAATTTTCCAATATTGTAAACATATATGTTAACTTCTGAATCAAATAAAGATATATTTTTATTTGCATAGTCATCATCAGCTATTATTTTAGGAGGATTATTAAAACACCCTAATCCTTTAAATACATATTTAGGATTATCTGGATTTCCTAAATCTGATTTAAGTTTTTCATATATTGTTGTACCTGGTGCAACTACAAGAAAATTTTTTATTCCATAATTAGTATATAAATATGTTATAAATGCACCCATTAATCTAGTTTTACCGACTCCAGTTGCTAAAGCGAATGTTAAAGATATAAAGTCTCTTTCAAAGTCAGAACATATTGGATATTTACTATGTATTACTTTTAATATTCCCTCAATATTTCTATTATTAACTAAATCTGTATCATTAATTATCTCTTCTAATATTTTCAATGATTTTTCTTGAGGATTTCTTAATGACATTACACCAGAAATATAATCAGTTGTATATTGCATAAAATTCATATTATTCATCTTCTTCTATTTCCTCCTCATATTCAGGTGGATTTATTATATTTAAATTATAATTATCTTTTCCAAATTCGCATTTTGATAATAACATCTCTGGAATTTTTTTAATTTTTATATTTTTGTATAATCCATCTATTTGCTTATCGTATGATGTACAAGCAATAATTAAGTATTCATTTTCCTTCATTTCTTCTTTTATTTTATTTATATCATTTTTATTAACAAATTTTGTAGTTACATACAAATAGCTATTTTCATTTCCTTTAGATTGCTTCCAAAAATACTCCTCAGATGGATCATACTTAAATCCTTCGTGTAATGCAACTGCTGAGGCTAGCATCTCTGCGTTATATTCTTTATTTATAACTGGTTCGCCAAACTTGTCTATATTTATTAGTGTGGGAGCTAACTCATAAAACTTATACCCTCCTCCACCTTTCCAATTTTGACTTTTTGTTATACCACCATTGTCCTCATTGTTAATTACCTTATCTAATCTTGTTTTGCAATATTTGTATGCCTGTTCACCCATCTCAATTCCAATCCACTTTCTATTCATTTTATGAGCAACCGCACAAGTAGTTCCACTTCCAAGAAATGAATCTAATACTATATCTCCTTTTTTTGTAGCTAGTTGTATGACTCGCTCAATTAAGTTTTCAGGTTTAGGATTAGTAAATGGACTACCATTAAATAATTGTTGGGAATGTTTTGTTGCATTTGTAGTTGTATCTACATCGTACCATAAATTAGTTAACACACTTCCTTTTGTTTCACATTCTGATAAATACCTTTTCATTTGAGGTTTTGTTTTTCCTGTTTTTCCAAAAATTATTCTTCCTTCCTCTAATGCTTTATAATAGTTTTCTTGTGTCGTTCTCCAACATCTTCCTTTAGGAGGTAAATACTTTTCTCCTGTATTAGGGTTCACAATTTCGTATGTTAAATTTGGTCTAATATTTGGTGCATCAAAAGGATCCGCTACCCAATCACCTCTTGGATCATTATCAGGATTACTAAATTTAGTTGTATCCATTGGTCCTTTAAACATTTCTCCTTTTTTTGCTTTCTTCCTTATTTCTTCTAAATTTTTAGCAAATACTAAAATATGGTTTGTATTCAACGATATTATTGCATCATTTGAAACTGATTTTCTTGAGTTCCATGTTATATCTGATATAAAATTATTTCTACCAAATATTTCATCACAAATAATTTTACAATAATGTACTTCGCTATCGTCTAATGTTATCCATATAGTACCACATTCAGGGTCAAGTAGTTTATACATTATATCTAATCTCTTTTTCATAAGATTTAACCATATACTATGTTCTAAATTATCTTCATAGTGTTCGAAAGCACTACCAGTATTATATGGAGGGTCTATATATATACATTTTATTTTATTTGCAAATTTATTTTCTAAAGCTTTTAACGCCAACAAATTATCTCCATGTATTAACATGTTCTCTGTATCAGTATCTCCATACGAATTTTTAATATCTTCTATTAATATTCTTGGTTCTAATTCAAATTTTTTTTTCTTTTCTACCCATGTTAATTCTAATTTATCTGCCATTTTATTCACTCCTAAATATTATTTTTTCTCTAATATATTTTATATCATAAAATGACAAATTTCTCAACAGGTACTTCTAAATATTTACAATTAATTCCTATGAAAGAAATGATCATATATATAACCTGCTTTTATATATTTCTCTGTCAATTCCATTTTGTGTTTTTCTAATAGTTCTAAATACTTTTGTTTAAATATATTTTTACAAATCCATTCCACTCCTTTACACGATATAACAATTTTTCCATCAATATAAGATTTATATTCACTTAATCCACTATCACACATTTTATTAATAGCTTTTCTTATAGTAATTTCTTCTCTATTAAAATATTTGCATAGTTGTTTTATATCCATATCCTCATTCCACCAATTTTCATCATGTTCTAATCCTAATAGTTCTTCATATTGTATTATTCTATCTTCAAAAAAATCTACATCAGCATCGGTTAATGATTTTTCTTTTTGAAAATACACTTTAAGCAACCATACATATCCTTCATCTAAAATAAAGTATTTTCTACTTTTTACTTTTTCACTTCTCCATCTACATATTGGATGTTTTTTTAGCATAACATCTACAGCTTTTCTTAAATCTTCATGTGTTACTTCTTTTCCATATTTAGTAGTAACTCCTAACAATTTAAATCTCTTTAAAATTTTATTATAAGATACAAAAATACTCTCTAAAGCTTTCTCTGAATCTCTATACATTTTTCATCACTTCCTTACTATTTAAAATTTATTAATGCTAGTTTACGAAGCATTAATAATTAGCAAAATTTATTTTGCTCGAATATAGGTAGTATTTTTTAGTACCTAATATTCGCCAGCGTGGTGTATTGACACCATTTTTGCTGTTTAGGGGAAAATCCCTAAAACCCTTATTAGCTCTCCGAGGGAAATTTTTATTTATTTTTTTAGTAATTTTTATTTAAATTTTAGAAAAAGTTTGAACAAAAAATTCAAACTTTTCCTATTTACAATTGTTATAATTTATATTATAATTTTATTAGATTTTAAGATTGAGTTAGCAAATAGTTTGGTCGCTTATGCTAACTTTTTCTTTTGCTTTTATTTCTTCTACAATTGAAGTTCCATAACACATTTCATTCAGAACTTCAACAATTTCTTCTGCAATTTCTGTGTCATTTTCAGTAGATAATTGTTCAATTAATTGCTCTTTATTATATCTTGTTGTAATAACTATTGGTAATTCATTATCATATCGATTACTAATAATTTTATATAATTTTTCCAAGGCCCATTTGCTTAAATTTTCATTACCAAAATCATCAATTATTAACATATCTACATTAGAATATAGTTCAATTATTTCTACTTCTGATAGTCCATCTTTATTAAACGATTCTTTAATTTTATCAATTATAGAACTACTTTTTTCCATAAGCACAATTTTATTATTTTCTATCATTTTATTTGCAATACAAGCTCCAAAATATGTTTTTTCATAAACTATATTTCCATATATAATCAGTCCATTTTTCATCTCTGATTTAATACATAAATCTGTAAACTTTATTAGTTGATTTATAATAAATGTATCTTCATATGTATCACTAACATTTTCAAAATTATATTTTTGTAATCTCTTTTTCATATAGTTATCTTTATAAATATTATTTATAATTTTCCTATACTTTTCTTGTCTTTGCTTTTCTTCTTGTTCTAAATCAAATCTCTTCCAAAATTGAACTGCTTTTTCACAATTACATCTTTCATATTCAATCATGTTTTTATCATAATTTACATATAAATAATTAAATCCAATTGGCTTTAAATCTTTATTACAAAATCCACATTTTACACCTTCATTGGTGATAACTTTATAATTTGAATTCTTTAAATCCACTTCTCTTCTCATCTCCTTCTTTTTCTATTTTATTTCTAATCTTTTTCTCTTCTTTAGTGTTACGTTGCGTTACTGTAACGTTACTTTTTTCTTTTTCACTTTTCATTTTTTCACGATATTTTTGTTGCCTTAAGCAATTTTGTATTCTAATTTCTTCAAGTTTATCAGCACTTTGGTACTTAGACCAGTTTTTGATTTTATAAAAATTATCTTCTTTAATAATCATTTTTAATTCTTCAAATTTTTCTATACATTTGGTGATTTTTTTCTTAGACTTTCCCATAATCTTCGAAAATTCCTCAACTGTCATTGGCTTATCTTCTGTTATTGATAATCTACCTTGATAATTACATTTCATTGCTATTGTTAAAAGTTGTATCCATACTCTAATTAGTGTATCTCCATCTCTTTCACTTTCTAGCAATTTTATTTTGTTATTATCAAAAAAATCCGTAGATAGTTTTAACCATTGTAAATTAGTCATATCCTCCTTTCCTCACTTTCTTTAGAATCTAATCTATCGATTCTTGTTCCATTTTTGTTAAATATTCATCTAAAGCTTGTACTCTAAATAAATATTTTCCACCAACTTTTGAACATGGTATTTGTTTTCTTCTTACTAATTGATTTATCAACCAGTATGATATTCCTAAATACTCAGATGCCTCTTTCATTGTTAATGTTGTCCTTTGTACTTTTTGTAGTTCCATAATATCACCTCCTGTCTTTTTTGTAATTTAATATTGACTTTTGTTAACAAATGTATTATATTGATTATAGTTAACTTTGTAAATACTTTTTAGGTTATTTTGATAGCAGGTTAACTTTAATGTTTTTAAATAACTGTTAACGGAGGAGTTATGAAAGAAGATAAAATAAATAGTAATATACATCTCACTATTACTAGTGAAGAAGAAATCCAACATATCACACTATTGTATGGTGATCCAGATCGTAAATTACCTAAAGGTGTTTCGGTTTTAGATATTATCAAGGATTGTTTAACTGAAGATGAATATAAAGAGTATGAAGCATTATTTACTCAACGTGTAAAAACTAAACCTTTTACAAATGAACTAAAAAGAAAGATAGATTATTTAGAGATCCCTAAAAAGCTACATTACTATGAACTAGGTGAACTCTCAAATTGTCATTTCTTTATAAAAAATCATTTTTCAATTGTTCACGGAGGAACAAATTTAATTGATTTTTTAAATACAAATTTCTCTAACTTTGATGAATATTTTGTTTGGTTTACTAAATTTTTTACTTCTTATATAAAATATTTTGAAAAAAGTGATATAGAAAATTTAAAGATTGATAAAGTTTATAGTTATAGTGAAATTGAAAATTTAGGAAAAAAATATTTCAAATTAATAAAAAAAGATGCCATAAAAGTTCAAAAGATTTACTCTGAATTTGTTAATTACATTTTCAACAAACATCCTCTTGAAAATTCAAGAGCAATGACTAATAAGATACGTTTTTATATTTATTACACTTCACATTTTAAAACATTAAAACAATATGTTACAGATTTTCAAATAGATAATGCATTTAATTATAAAATCTTTCCTGAATATCTTGAAAATAGCGAAGAAAAATTGTTAGAGTTTTTCACAACTGGGCAACATTTTGCTGATGTATATGCTGAAACTAATGCAACAAGTTCTAGTGTTTATTCCATTCTTTATATTACATTATTTAAATTTGTAGAAGAAGATAAATATATAATAAAAAAATGTAAGAACTGTGGTAAATACTTTATAACAGATAATCCTCGCATTAATTATTGTAATAATTTGTTCAAAGGCAACCAAACTTGCAGGGATATTGGGAATCAAATTGCTCAGAGAATTAAACAGGAAAACGAAATTATTTATGGCAAATATCGTAAGATATATGCAAAAAAATCAATGCTAGTAAAACGTAATCCTGATATAGAAGTTTATAAAAAAGATTATGAGAAATGGAAAAAGGAAGCTAAAGAATTTATGGACGCCATTAGAAGTGAAAAGAAAACTTATGAAGAATTTGATAAATGGCTAGAAGAAAACAAATAAAGGAAAAGTTTTTGCTTTTCCTTTATCGATCAAGTATCTCCTTACTTAATAACTTTATGGTTCCTATTTGCCTTTCAAACATTTTATCCCAAATATCTAAACATTCACTTGCTAATTTTTTCATTTCAAGTTCATTTTTCCCTTCTGTCTCATCATATAATGCTACAACAAGTTTGGATAATTCGTCTCCATAAAAATATATATTTTCTTGATTATATTCCTCATCTACAAATGATTTTAATACTCCTAAAATTATTTGTGAAAAATCTATTATTGATAATGCATTCTCTTCTATATAATTTATTAAAGCATGTATAGATTTTCTTCCAGAATTGCTTTTTGTAATTTCAATTAAAAATTCTTTGTCTCTTTTTAAATCAATATCTTTATCATAAAAAATTCTACTAATGAAATTTTCTAAATTACAATTATTATTATTAAAATTTAATATTACTTCTTTACATTTTTCATTATATTCCGTTGTATTAAAATAATTTTCTATCATTCTTATTATTTCTTGTTGTTGAATTTCATCCATGCTTTGTATATTTTTCATTATATCAACATACTCATTATTAACAATATACATTTCTGCAACACAGAGTGCTCCTATCTTTTTTAATTCTTTGTTATCTGAATAATATAAGTTTTTAATTATTTCTAATACTTCACCTCTATTTTTTTCTTCCTTGTACATTGCAAATAATAATCTTCTAGACTCCCAGAAACTCAAAAATCTATCATCTTGTTTATATAATTCAAGAATAATTGGTGAAGCCCATTCTTTGTCAATATAGAAAGAAGTATATAAACAATATAAACTTGCAAATCTAACCACTGGATTTTCATCTTGTGATAGCTTTTTAATTGTTTCTTGGAATTGTTTAAACAATTCTTTTCTATTATATAATAAATGTGAAATTGTTCTTGCACTTGAACCCCTTACACAATTAAGGGCATTACTTTGAAGCATTTCAATACTTTTGATTTCTTTATCTTTGTCATCAGTAACATTTGGTTGCCCTAATATTGGGTCTTTATGATTAGTTGCTATAAATTTTAGTATTTCCAAAGTTTTATTTGACCAGTTAGTATCTTTCTTTTTTTCAAGAATCCAACAAATACTCTGTGCTCTATAAGTTAAATTATCACAAGGAAATTTTTCAAATAATTCTTCAAATAGCATAATTGGGATATCATCTAATTTTTCACTCGTTTGAAGTCCACTATAAAGAGCATCTATAAATTCATTTAGTATTATTGTACTATTACTTAATACTAATTTTATCATTCTCTTTGGTTCATTTGAAACTGTATGACTAAAGCTAGTAGCAAATTCTCTTAGATTACTTTCTATGAATCCACCTTCAACTTCTTTCCAATTATGATTTTCTTTTTCTCTTAATTTTTCATTTGATAGTAGTTTTATCCATTGCTTATCGCTTAATTTCTTTTTTGCTATTGGCGACCAAACAGATCCGCTATGCCCATCTGAATATTTATAGTAATTACTACCATTCTTAAATCTTCTTTGTAATATATTATACAAATCCTTCGTTTTTATGTTTAATCTTTCTTCAGGTAAAAAAGGAATTAACTCTACTTGTAAATTTCCCCACCAGTCCCATGGCATTTTGCTACAAATATAATTCATTTTATATTCTCTTACTCTTTTATACATTTTAACAGAGTCTTTTTCATAAAAGTAATATATTTTATTTTCTATCTTTTCGAAGTATTTTTTATCACAGAATTTTAAATGTTTTTTTAATACTCTCTTTGTAATTAGTAATTCATCACCATTACCACTACTGATATCAAAAATGTTTTTTTCAAAATCCTCACATAAATAATCTATAATTTTGTCACTATAATTATTATCCAGTTTTTCAAATCCTTCTAATATAAATTCATTGAATATAGGATAACCTTTTCCCATATATTTTTCATATATATTCCAAAACTTTTCTGGTAATCTTTTTATCAAATTATTATTTGCTTTTTTAATAATATTTACAGCCGTTCTTTCAATACCTAAACTAAATTTATGTCTTCCACTCCATTCTCCCCAATATACATCTGTATCTTGTGGGATACTAGGTAACAACATATTTATAATTTCTTCATCTTTTTCAATTATAATTTCAGATTCTTCACTTACCAACTCTTCTTCATATTTATATAATCTTTTATTTTTATTATTTATATTATAGTCTAACCAAAATTTTATAAGTTTTATTGCTCTCATTTCATTGCTTTTGAATAATGATTTAAAATCAATGTAATCTTCACTTAATTCTGGATATTTTTCATATATTTTCATCCTCAATTCAAATATTTCATCTATTTCAGAGTTCACATCAAAGCTAAAACACCTGTATATTTTCTTATCGTATTCTTCTTTTTTGAATAAATGTCTCCCTATAAAATTCGATACCTCAGTATCATATTTATCAGATACACTTTTTAGTAAATTAATACAAAAATCTGTCTTAGACTCATCCTCAATCCAATTATCTAAAATTCCATTCTTTAAAAGTACTTTTATATATTGAAAGTTTGACTGAATAACATTATTAATAATATATTTCCCATATTTTTCATCATTGTAAAATTCCAATATAAATTTTTCAATTTCACTATCAATAATTTCAATTTGCCCAAGTACTTCAAAAAATACATGTTTTATATAAAATCTAATGCTTTCTGAACCTAAAAGTCTTTTCCCCACATTTATAAAGTCTTCAGTACCTATATCAAGTAAGTCTTCAAGGAACATTTGAATTTGATATCTTCTTGATGGTGTTTGTTGTTCTATGTTCCCAACAATTTCTTCTATTGTCTTATTTTCCTGATACATATTAATCATTTCTACTTCTAGAAAATAATCTAATATTCTCTGGTGTGTAAAAGACACTGTTTGATCTTCAACAAATAAAAAACCATTAGATGAAAGATATTTTAATGCATTCTCATCTACATTTAATATTTTCTTGATTATGCTTATTCTTGACATATTATACATTTTTTTGACAATTTCATTTATACATTGTTTTATTAAAATATTATCAATTTTAACATCACTAGATTTTCTTAATAACTGTTCCCACCATTCTTCTATTAATTTATTAGTAGTGTAACAATTATCATAACTTTTACTTTTATCTAAGTGTGTCCATATAAACAAGTTGCTTGGTATTTCTAATAATTCATTTAATTTTTTACTGTTATACTCATATTGCTTACCAACTACTTGCTTTACCAATTCTTTTGAAAATTTGTCAACTTGAATTTTATTCCATGTTTTTTCCTTATCTTTAAATAATGACCTAATATTATTATCATAATTTAAATCATATGATCTACACACAAGAATAATCGATATATTATTTTTTCTCTTAATGTTTATATTTTCAATCTCTTCAATAAGTTCTCTGCAAACAAATAAGGCATCTATAGAATTAGCTTGAGTCCATCTTAATGCATCTAGCTGATCTAATATTATAACTGCATTTCTATTTTTAGAAATACTATCTAGACAATAGCTTATTGAAGTAGGTAAGCCTAAATGTTTTCCCCATTCTTTTGTATTTATTTCCGGAACTCTTTTGTCTAATTTTATAGCTATATATGGTATATTATTACTTTTACATTCTTCCACTATAAGTTGCACAACACCACTTTTTCCATATCCAGCTTTACCATTAATAATTATCGATCCACCTTCATCAATTATTTTTTTACATTGTATGTATTCTTCTCTTTCAACTATTTCATTGTTAATTGGAATAAAAAATGAATCATATTCTCTATTTAATTTATCGATTGTAGGTGCAATTTTATCATCAAAAGCTAAATTGCTTAATTTTATATTTTTTTCATTAATGTATTGTTTTATTTCTACTAAGTCTATAGTTCTCCCCCAAATGTCATTATTAACTATAAAATCTAGTAACATATTGTATACACTATCTGCATCACCACAAAATAAATATTTAATTTTTGTCATTATAATATTTTTTAATTCTGCATCTGGAACTTGACGATAATATGTCCTTTTTAAATAATCTAATGATTTTATCTGATCTATTTCTTTAGTAATATCTAGCTCCATGCCTTTACAATAATCAAAATAAAACTTTTTTGTTTCTTCATTTGTTTTTAAAATTTGATTGTTATAAAAATCTTTTGCATCTCCTGAGGAATTTTTAGCCATACTTATAAGATCTTCTAATAGTACAAAAGAAATAGGAGAAACTATACTAACAGAATTCTTAGTATCTCTTTCAAGTTGAAATTTCCATGTTTTTAATATGTTATATTTGTTTATTGATGATAATGTCCATTTGTCCTTGTTAAAATTTCTACCTTTACATTGTTGTCCTTCTCTTGTTCCATCTTTATTTGTAATCCAAATGTCAATGCCATTTTCATCATCTCCAGTTGCCTCTATTATTACACTATATATTTCTTCATCTATAACTCTTAAAAGTTGTAATATAAAGTAGTTTGTTTCATATTTATTTCCTGCTTTATCAGTTCTTCCTCCTCTTTGATATGCCATAAGTACTCCTCCTCGTATTTTGTCAAATCATATCACATTTTTTATAAAAAATCCAGTAATTCCCAGATGTTGACAGGGAAATTTAATCATATTACAAAAATATTACAAAGAACTACAATAATATGCTAATACTTCAATTAGAAAGTCTTCATTTAATAGACACTTTCTCATATTAGCTATTATTGTTTTTCTTTTCACATCATGATTTTCTATATATTTTTTTATTATACTTATACAATATTTTCTTATTATATTTAAACATATTTGAGAGTTTTTATTTGCCACTCTGCTATTATCTTCATCGTAATTCATATCTAATAACCAATGAAAACTTTCAACTTGCCAATGCTTTCTTGTATATGATAATAACTTCTCTGCCGTTGTATTTTTGCTGCTTAAGTAACAACTTATTTCGTTCGTCTTTTTTCCATCTTTTTCCACTTCTCTTTTTACTGCAAATATTTTTTTTAACCCCTTCCAATTTGCTAAATAGTCTGTAAAAAATGCTACTTCATTTAATACATAACATGTTCTTTTTTCTATTCTTCCATGACCTTTTTCTATTGTCGTATACATTTCATATTCACATTCTTTATCTGTTGTATCCATGTATTTATCATCAAACATTGCATATACATCTTCGTAAAAATTTCCTTGATTTGCTTTTAATTGTAAGACATAATCTCCTCCGTTATTTATTATTAGTTCTGCTGTTTCTTTTTGGCAGTGCATTGCATCCATTGTTAATACTGCTCCTTTGATATCTAATAATTCTATTAATTCTCTAACTGCTGGTATTTCATTACTTTTACTTTCAACTGTTATCTGTCCAAGTGAAACACTTTCATCAGCCAACAATGCTGTTATTATATGCATTGGTCTTTCATGTTCTTTCATTGTTGCTGTACTGCATATTGTCTTTCCATCTATACATATTTGTTTTTCATCTATTTTCATTTTTAATTTTAAAACATTACTAAATATTCCATATAAGCATAATTCTAAATGGTCTGGATTTATTACTTTTAATATATTCGATAGTGTGCTTAAACATGGAATTTCTTCTAATTCTGTATATTCTTTCAAAAAATCTAATTTTTCTTCTGCAAACTCTATTATCATTTCTAAGTCTGTACAGCTACATAGCATACCTGTTACTAACATAAATAATATATCAGACAATTTATATGTTATATGGGCTTGACTTCTTGGGTCTTCTACTAATTCAAAATATATTTCAAAACTTTCTCTTATATCCATTTTCATCACCTGACATAAGTTTATCATATATTTTCTATTTTTTGTAATATTTTTGTAATATGATTAAATTTCCCTGAGATGTTGATTACTTTGGTATTACTCATTTTGTATAACTATAAAAAAATTTAAGTTTCTTTTTGAAAACTATTGCAATTTGTTAACTATTATTGTATAATCTATTTGTTAACAATTGAATTAAATACTCCTCCCACCCATAGGTATGCTCGAAAGGAGGTGAAAAGAGTAATGGCTGGGAGTATAGAAAAAAGAGGTAAAAATAGTTACAGGCTAATAGTATCTGAAGGATATGACTTGCATGGAAAACCATTAATACATAGAAAAACAGTACATGGAACAAAGAAAGAAGCTGAAGTAGAACTTGCAAAATTCGTTACCGAAGTACAAAGTGGCTTAGTTATAGATGGTAAAGCCTTGAGATTTTCTGAATTCGTTGAAATATGGAAAAGAGATTATGGTTCAAAAGAACTAGCTCCATCAACTTATAAACGATATTGTAGAATGTTAGAAACAAGACTTCTTCCCTACTTTGGACGTTTTTATATTAACAAAATTAGACCAACAGACATTATGAAATTCTATGATTTACTTGAAAAAGATACTCAATTAGTTAGAAAACAGGGCAATAATGGTGCAAAAACAAAGAAACCTTTATCTGGTAAAACTATTTTAGAACATCACAGATTATTAAGAGCAATGCTACACAAAGCAGTTTATTGGCAATTAATAGTTACAAATCCTGCCGAACGTGTGCAACCACCTAAAGCAAGAAAACCAAAAAGAAAATCTTATGATGATGAGCAAACTAAAATATTGTTAGAAAATTTAGAGCAACTTTCTGTAGAAGATACAAAATATAAAGTTGCAATCATCTTAACAGTTTTTACTGGTGTTCGTTTAGGTGAATTGATGGGACTTGAATGGCAAGACATTGATTTTAAAAATGGAATAATCTGTATAAATCGTTCTAGTCAGTATTTAGCTGATTTAGGAGTTTTCACAAAAGTACCTAAAACAGAAAGTTCTATAAGAGAGATTGCAATACCCGAATTTATCGTTTCTCTGCTTGAAGAATATAAGTTATGGTATGACAATCAAAAATCGTTTTACGGCGAATTATGGATCAATTCTGATAGGTTATTTGTACAAGTTGATGGCAAACCTATGCATCCATCAACAATCAGTAAATGGTTTGTAAAATTTGTTGCACAAATTGGCTTACCTGTAATTAATTTTCACGGATTAAGACACACTAATGCAAGTTTACTAGTTGCACAAAATATTGATATAGCAGTTATTTCTGCAAGATTAGGTCATGCACAAATAAGTACAACACTTGATTTTTATGTGCATCCACTACTATCACATAACAGAAAAGCTGGATATGCACTAGAAAACTTACTATTGCCAACAAGGTCTTAATTTGAACTTTTTTCTAATTTTCACATAAGGCATAAAAGCCGTTACAGTTTTCACGATATAAAAATAAAAGGCAACTAAATATCATTTTAGATTTCCCATTGCCTTTTATAATTTTTTAAATTATGTATAAAATTTTAATGATTTTTTATTAAAATTTAAATAGTTTGAGGTGATTATCTTTCCCAACTTTTTCCCAAATCGACATAATAATGCTTAATTTTAGCGTTATCGTAAACTATTTGAGAACAATAAAGAATCACTAAAACCGTTATGGTTCTAGTGACTAAGCTTTGGTTGCGGGGGTAAGACTCGAACTTACGACCTTCGGGTTATGAGTATTCTCTTGCCTATTCTATGATTTATTTTGAACTATTATTCCTATTTACCATTTTTAAAATTTTCACCATTTTTTACCATTAAAACTTATGAAAAATATAGATACAAAAAATAAATACTACAATTCTTTATGTATTAATATAATTTGATTTAAAATATAAAAGAATGTAAACATTTATGAATTTTGTTCGCTTGTAAACTTATTAATTATTCTTTTCTAGCCATAGCTTTGCAAATATTGCACTAGCAACCGCTTCATCTTTTGGCATTTTTCTCAAATAATCAGCAGCGTCATATACTTTTTTAGCAGCCTCTACAACATTTTGTCTTTTGAAATATTCCTTATATTTTTCAGTATTTTCATCAGATAATAGCATAGTTAAAATTTCTTGAATTTCTGACATTTTTATCACTTCCTTTTCTTCACAATCATCAAGCATAAATCTATAATCTTATTTTAAATAATGTTCTACCTTCTATCATTTTAATATATTGATCTTACACATTTATACCGGTCTCATCTAAATACCCTTTTTCACTTTTGTACTAGATTACTCCCCCAACTCTCTTCAACTCATCATAAACCAAATGCGTAGGCAAACCAACAATCGTAGTATAATTACCCACCATCTTCTCAACAAACACACAAAACTCATTCTGAATCCCATACGCACCAGCCTTATCCATCGCATGACCAGTATCAATCCAACGCTCAATCTCCTCATCAGAAATCTCCTTAAGCAGCACCCTAGCCTCATCAAAAGTATTATAATTTCGAACCACGCCATCCTTCTCAGAAAGAATACAAAGCCCAGTCTCAATCGAATGCATCCTATCTCCACTAATCAATTCCTTAATCATCTCTTTCGCATGTTCTCTGCTATGAGGCTTTCCATAAATCTTGCCATTCTTCGTAACTATCGTGTCTGAACCAATAACAATCCTATCTCCCTCTGTCTTATCAAACACATCTTTTGCCTTAATATACGCAAGTCTCGTAACTTGCTCTGATGGTGTCAAACCTTCTTCCAAACTCTCATCTACACCACTAACCTGAATCTCAAACTCCGGTACAATCAATCCTAATAATTCTTTTCTCCTTGGTGAACCTGACGCTAATATAATCTTCATTTTCTTCTCCTACTCCGCTTCTTCCAAATAAATTTTCTTCTCGAATCCACCATTTTTCTCTTTTTTATTTCTTCTAACTTTTTCAAACTCATCAATCGTCACATTCATTGAATTCAATATTCCATAAACCACTTCAACAATGTCAGCCAATTCTTCTACATTATTATCTTCTAAGTATTCTTTCACTTCTTCTTGTAATTTCTTATTCAACTGTTTTCTATATTCTTCATCATCCAAAATTTTTGTCTTTGCTTTTCTTCCGTCTTTTTCAATTATTTCTGGTATTCTGTCTCTCACTAATTTATTATAAATCTTCACATTTCTATTCAATTTTTCTAAAGCTAATTTATATTCTTCTCTTCCAAAATCCACTGTTGGAATTATCTCGCCTTTCTCGAACATATCCATAAATTCATCAATTGTAACCCACTTAAATTCTGTTGCTTCTCCATCAGGCATAGTAATTTCTTCGTCTTTTATATCTCTTCTAAATAGCCATAAATCTTTAAAATCACATGGAATCTTCACTCTTTTTATTTCTTTCAAAAAAATTGCTTCTTTCTCCGAAAATATAATTCCAAGTTCTTCACGTAGCTCTCTCAATATACCTTCTAAACTGTTCTCTCCTTTTAATATTGAACCTCCACTGCATTCCCATAGTCCTCCATGTTTCTTATCTTGTCTTCTTTTGTCAATCAATATTTTGTTTTCTAAATTTAATATAATCCCATTAACAATAACGTGATATTCTCCTTCTTTTAGCTGTGTTACATCTCTTTCTGCGATCTTTCCTGTTTTTCTTCTATTTTCATCATATATATCCCATAATTCTCCCATATTTCTCTCTCCTTCGCCATTAATATACCACACGTTCTATCTTTTTACAAAATCTTTTTAGACTATTTGATGAATATGTTATATAATGTTATAAATTATTTATTTGGAGGAATTTAAAAATGTATAATAGAGTTGCTGTTATTGGTGGCCCTGGTAGTGGTAAAACTACTTTATCTGATAAATTGTCCAAACTTTGGAACATTCCTGTAACTCACATTGATGGTATTCATCATTTACCTAATTGGCAAATTCGTGATAAAGATGAACGTGACGCAATGATTCTTGATATTGTTAAAAATGAAAAGTGGATTATTGATGGAAATTATAAAGCAACTTTGCAAAAACGTCTTGAAGGTGCTGATTTAGTCATTTGGCTTGACTATCCAACTCGTACAATGATTAAAGGTATTTTAAAAAGATATTTATCACACCCAGGAAAAGAGAAAGCTGAAATTCCAGGATGTAATGAAAAAATGGATTTTACTTTCTTTTTCTATACTTTGAATTATAGAAAAAATAAAAGACATTTTGCTGCAAATCTTGTTAAACAACTTGATCCTTCTAAAGTTATTATTTTTAACAAACAAAAAGATTTAAATAAATGGTTAAGAAATGAGGAGAAAAAATATGAACACAGCTGATTTTCTAGGAAAATACCTAGACGTAAAAATAGATAGACCCCTTGGAAGCAAACATCCAAAACACAGTTTTATTTATCCTGTAAATTATGGATTCGTACCAAACACTCTAAGTGCCGATGGTGAAGAACTTGACTGCTATGTATTAGGCATACATGAACCTATCAACTCTTTCTATGGAAAATGTATTGCTTATATTCACAGATTAAATGACGATGATGATAAACTAATTATCGTTCCTAATAATAAAAATTATTCTAATCAGGAAATTCAAGTTTTAACTGAATTCCAAGAACAATATTTCAAAAGCATTATCATAAGAGATCCTTCTTCTATGATATTTCAAAAAAATATTCCTGAACTTTCAATTTCAAACCTTGAAAACACGTTAAAGTTTTATAATACTATTGGATTTAAAGTTGAATACTCTCGCCCAGAAGATAAATTTGCTTTCTTATCGCTAAATGATGATATTCAATTTATGGTTCAAGAAATATCTGATTCTGAAAAATGGGATGTTGCACCTCTTTCATATCCTTTTGGAAATGGAATTAACTTTCAGCTAGAAGTTGATAACGTGCAATCAATTTATGATAGTTTAAAATCTGCTAATTATAAAATTGCTTTTGAAATTGAAGAAAATTGGTATCGTCAAGATGAAAAACTTCTTGGAAATAAAGAATTTTTAGTTCAAGATCCAGATGGATACTTGCTTCGTTTTTCTGAAGATTTAGGAACAAAGTAGTTTCAATATAAATTGTATAAAACTCACCATAGTATCAAAATTTTATCATTAAAAAGAAAAAATTAACACTATTATCACTTATTTAAGTTTGCATTTTTTCTTATATAAAAACTTCACAGTATAAATTTTCATAATACAATTTTCACAACATAATTTTCACAGCGTAAATTTTCATAACACAATTTATACAACACAAAAAGAGTTATAAAACAAAATATTTTATAACTCTTTCTCTTTTATTCACATTATTAAACTCTAATCATTTTATTTATAATTTCCAAACAATCCTTTTTTAAAACCAGTCCACTCAGGTAATTCAATTTCTTCATCACGACAAACCTTTTCAGGATTTATCCCTGACAATTCATTAAATCTCTCTTCTCCAATAATCTTAACAATATCTTTCTTTGCATTTTTTACATTAGGATAAAAATCCTTGGTTCTATGAACATCAGTGCCTAAAAAACTTATCATATTATGACTTAAAAATAACTCAACAAGTTTCTTACACTTAGTTCCATAAAAACCTTCTATGCTAAGATAATTTGATTGTAAAAGTACTCCAAGTTCTAATATCTCATATATTTTCTCTGGATTATTTTGAAAAACAGCATATCTTTCTGGATGAGCCAAAACTGGCTTATATCCATTAGATATAAAATCAATTATCAAATTTTTAAATTTAGGATTTTCATTACGAAGTGATACTTCAAATAAAACATATTTTGAACCAGCTAATGTTGAGGCTTCACCATCTTTCAAAGCTTCAATTAAATTAGTCTTTGAATATAATTCATTTCCTAAAAAAAGTTCAATTCCATCAACTTTTTCTCTTAATCCAGACAAAACTTCTTTTCTCTTTTGTTCGTTTTCTGTAAAGTAATTTGAATAATGAGTTGTACAAATGATTTTTTTGAAACCAGCATTTTTCGCTTCTTCAATTACTTCAACTGCTTCATCTAAACTTTGTATTCCATCATCTAAGCCAGGTAAAATGTGTGCATGAAAATCTATCATTTCCTTCACCCTCTCTATTTTCTTCTAGCTGTACTTCCATAGTAATATCTTTCTTCATATCTCTTGCTGTATACTGGAATCTTATTTAAAACTATTCCTGTAACTTTTCCACCTGCATTTTCAATCTTCTTTTTAGTTTCATTTAAATCTTCCATTTTTGTTGTATTATGTGCACATACAATTATTGTTTGATCTACCATTCTTGAAATAATTGTTGCATCTGTTACTAAATCGCATGGTGTTCCATCTATGACAATTACATCAACTATCTTTTTTAGTTCATTTAGCATTTTTTTCATTTTAGGCGAAATTAATAGTTCTGAAGGATTTGGTGGAATATTTCCTGCTGGAATTACATATAAGTTTGGTAATTCTGTTTCTTGTAAAAACTTAGAAATATCCATTGAATCTTTGTTAACATTAACTCCTGTTAAATAATTTGAAACACCTGGTGTTGGAGATATATTAAATAATGCATATACTCTTCCTTTTCTCATATCCCCATCTATTAAACATGTCTTCTTCCCAGCTTGTGCAAAAGTTGTTGCTATATTTGCAGATATCCATGACTTACCTTCTGAAGGAGATGTTGAAGTTATTAATATTGTTTGATTATTATCTTCTGATGAATTCATAAATTGTAAGTTCGTTCTCATAGCTCTAAAATTTTCACTTATTGGCGCTCTTGGATCTTTTACAACTACTAATTCTTTTTTTATCATTTTTTTCTTCCTCCTTTTCGTGTTATTACTTCATCCACAAATTCTAATTGTGCTATTACTGGAATCTTCAATGCTTGTTCTATTTCTTCAGCAGATTTTACTGTTGTATCAAATAATCCTCTTACTATTATAATTCCACAAGCTAGTACGATTCCTAATATCATTGCTATTGCTATGTATTTTGTGTGTTTTATATTATATGGTGTATATGACACTTCCGCTTCATCTAATGTATAAACATTGTTAATTTTATACATTTCTCTAATTTTTTCAGAGAAAACTTTTCCGATTTCATTTGCTATTTTTGCAGCATATTCTGGATTTTCATTTGAAACCATAATTTTTATAACTTCAGTATCTTCTATAGCTGTTACTGTGACATTACTTCTTAATTGAGTTTCTGTTAAATTTGCTATTTGTAAGTTTGAAATAACTTGGCTCAATACTGTTTTGCTTCTTACGATTTCACTGTATGTGCTTACTAATTTTTGGTTCATTGTTACATCAGTTTGTGTTACTGATGTGTTTTCATCAGCTGTGTTTTCAGCTTTTGTAAGAACTATTGTTGTATATGACTGATACTTAGGTGTTTGTATAACATATGAATACACTGCTGCTATAACCATAAAAATCGCTGTTAGCGTTATTATAAATCTTCTACTATTCCACAACCTTTTAAATATTTCTTGTATGTCTATTTCTTCCATTTGTTTTTCCTTTCTCTTAGTTTTTTATATCCTCTTTTAACAGTTTTTTATGCTTTTTCACAAAACATGATATTATCTCTCCGGTTATCACTCCGCATGTATCTATACAAACATCACGTATTTGTGCTGACCTTCCTGAAATAAATGACTGATGAAATTCATCTAAGCTCGCATATACTATTCCCAACATTAAAGCAAATGCAATAACATACTTCTTTTGTAAAGAATATGTATCGAAAAATCCAAAAGCCAAAATTCCTCCTATAAGATATATTGAAAAATGTGCTAATTTTCTAACACAAAAACTAACTTGGTCTCTTTTATTTTCTAAGTCATTATTTATTTCGATTATTTTGTCTGTTATTACATCACTTGTTCCTTGTGATGTATCTCCATTTTGGTTTGAAAACTCAAATATTGTTATCATCCACAATATAATTAAAACCGTATACACAATCCTTTTTATAATTTGAATTTTCATTATATCTGGCCTTTCTTTTTCTTATACATTAAATTTGTTTTTTGTATATCTCCATGAGTCTTTGCACATTTGCTCTAAATCCTTTGTTGCTTCCCAATTTAACTCTCTTTTTGCTTTTGATGGATCTGCATAACAAGTTGCTATATCACCTGGTCTACGTGCTACAATTTCATATTTTATTTTGATATTATTTGCTTTTTCAAAAGCTTTTACTATGTCTAAAACTGAATATCCTTTTCCAGTTCCTAAATTATATATTTCTATGCCTTTGATTTCTCTTGCTTTTTCAATTGCTTTAATATGTCCAAGAGCTAAATCGACAACATGTATATAATCTCTAACTCCTGTTCCGTCCGGAGTATCATAATCATCTCCAAATACATTTAAATGATCTAATTTTCCAGATGCAACATAATTAATATATGGCATTAAATTATTAGGTATTCCATTTGGATCTTCTCCAATTTCTCCACTCTCATGAGCTCCTATTGGATTGAAATATCTAAGTAATATTACTGTCCATTCATTATCTGATTTGTATATATCTGTTAAAATTCTTTCTATCATTAATTTTGTTGTTCCATATGGATTTGTTGTTGATAGTGGAAAATCCTCTTTGATTGGAACTGTTGCTGGGTCTCCATAAACAGTTGCTGATGAACTAAATACGATTTTTTTGCAATTATATTTTCTCATCAAATCAACTAAGATTAATGTTCCTGTTATATTGTTATGATAATATTCAATTGGTTTTTCACAAGATTCTCCCACTGCTTTTAAACCTGCAAAATGAATAACCTCTTTTATATCATTTTCTTGAAATACCTTCTCTAGTTTTTCTCTATCTAATAAGTCAACTTCATAGAATTTAAAATCTTTTCCTGATAATTTTTTAATTTTATCAACCATTTCTATTTTACTGTTTGAAAGATTGTCAACTACAACTATTTCTTCTCCATTTTTTAATAATTCAATAGCTGTGTGGCTACCTATATATCCGGTTCCACCGGTAACTAAAATTGCCATTTGCTTTTCCTCCTTTTAACATTATATTTATACCAAATATGAGTTAAAATATCAACCTTATATAATATAAAAAAACAAATACTTTCTAATTTTTTCAAAAAGTATTTGTTTGTTTTTATTTTCCATTTATTTTTATATTTTCGCAAAATCCTCAATTTTTCTATACTTTTAATGTTTTCATTGAATTTAATATTGCTAACATTGAAACTCCAACATCTGCAAATACTGCAAGCCACATATTTGCTATTCCTAAAGCACCTAAAATCAATACTAATACTTTTACTACTAATGCAAATACAATATTTTGTTTAACTATCTTCATTGTTTTTTTAGATATTTTTATTGCTTGTGCTATTTTTGTAAGTTCATCTGTCATGATTACAACATCTGCTGCTTCTATTGCCGCATCTGCTCCAATTCCTCCCATTGCAATTCCTATATCCGCTCTAGCTAAACATGGGCTATCATTTACACCATCACCAACAAATATAACTTTTTCTTTTCCTTTTCTTTCTTTAAGAATTTCTTCTAAGTTCTCTAATTTTTGGTCTGGTAATAGTTCTGATTTACATATGTCCACATTTACTTCTTTAGCTATTTTTTCAGCTATTTTTCTTTCATCACCTGTCAAGATATATGTTCTTTCAATTTTAGCTTTTTTCAATTCTTCAATTGCTTTTTTTGAATCATCTTTTACTTTATCTGCAATTAAAATATATCCATTATAAATTCCATTTATTGCAACATATATAATAGTTCCAGGATCATCTACTTTTTCAAATTTAATATTATTTTCTTCTAATAATTTAGCATTTCCTATTAAAGTGTCTTTATAGAAAATTTTTGCTTTTATACCTTTTCCTGATATCTCTTCTAATCCTTCTACTTTGCTTTCATCATATTTTCCTTTATATCTTTTCTTTATTGATAAAGCTACTGGATGATTAGAAAATTTTTCGCCATGTGCTGCAACTCTAATTAATTCTTCTTCAGAAATATCAACAGGATTAATTTTTTGAATTTCAAATACACCTTTTGTTATAGTTCCTGTTTTATCAAATACAGCATATCTTGCATGTGATAAAGCTTCCAAATAATTGCTTCCTTTAATTAATATTCCTTTCTTAGAAGCTCCACCTATTCCTCCAAAAAATCCTAAAGGAACTGATATAACTAAAGCACAAGGGCATGATATAACTAAGAAAGTTAAAGCTCTATAAAGCCATTCTATAAATTCTTGATTAAAAACTAATGTTGGTATAGTTGCTAATCCTAAAGCTAAAAAACATACTATCGGTGTATAATATTTTGCAAATTTAGTAATAAACTTTTCTGTCTTCGCTTTTTTTGAAGTTGCCTCTTCAACTAGTTCTAGTATTTTAGCTACTGTTGAATCTTCAAATTTCTTTGTTACTTTTACTTCAAGTACACTATTTAAATTTATTGAACCACTATATATAAGTTCTTGCTCAACAATTTTTTTAGGAACTGATTCACCTGTAATTGTTTTAGTATCCAACATTGATGTTCCTTTTATAACTCTACCATCTAGCGGAACTTTTTCTCCTGGCTTTATAACGATAATTTCATCTATTTCAACTTCTTCTGGTTTAACCTCAACTGTTTCACCATTTCTTAATACATTTGCTGATTCTGGCTTTATTTGCATTAATTCCTTAATAGCATTTCTTGATTTTCCAACTGCTATATCTTGGAATTCTTCACCTATTTGATATAAAAACATAACAGCTATTGCTTCTGGAAATTCTTTAACTCCTAAAGCACCTATTGTTGCAACTACCATCAAGAAATTTTCATCAAAAATTTCTCCTCTAAAAATATTTTTTATAGCCTTAAAAACAACATCTGCACCAATAATTAAATATGCAATTATATATAAAACCATCACAATATCAAATGTATATTGAATCTTAAAATAATTTACTAATAAAGCTGAAATAGTAAAAATTAAACATCCTATTATTCTTACGATTAAACTCTTTTTCATACTTTCTTCCTTTCCCCTGCGTGCAAAATATTATGATATAACTGCATCTGGTTCCATCTTTTTAACTATTTTTCTAACTTCTTTCATTACTTCTTCTGCTTCTTCATCTGTTGAAGCTTTAAATTCTATTGAAAGTTTTTCCATCATAAAATTAAGATTAGCTTCATCAATTTCTTTTATCTTATTAATTTTATCCTCTATTTTAGCTGCACAATTTGCACAATCTATTCCTTCTATTGAATATACTTTTTTCATAGTCATACCTTCTTATATAAAATTTAGGTTTTTAAATGGTACCTATAATCCATTTATATAATATGCTTAATTACATATTTTCTTTTCTCTCTAAAACATGTTCTAATGCTTTTTCAAAAATATCTTTAACATGATCATCATCTAGAGTGTATATTACATTTTTTCCTTCTTTTTTGAATTTAACTAAGTTAGCCTCTCTTAGTGTTTTTAATTGATGTGATATTGCAGATTTTGTCATTCCCAATAATGCTGCTAAATCGCACACACACATTTCATGTTTATCTAAAGCCCACATAATCTTTGCTCTAGTGCTATCTCCTAGCATTTTAAAAAAATCAGATACATCAAATAATATATCTTCATCTAACATCTGTTTTTTTACATTCTGTACTGTTTCTTCATGCAATACTTCGCACTCTTGTTCTTCCATATTACCTCCTAATGATTAATTTTCTTTTGTCATAAACTAATTGTACATTTTTGGTTGAATGATTATTCAACTGTTTTCTACATACATTATAGTTGAATGGTTGTTCAACTGTCAATAGATTATTCATTTTTTTTACTTTATTTAAATTCAAATTCCACACAATTTACTTCTGCCAAGTTTTACACGAATTATAATATTTTCATTACAAATTCTAAACAATTCAAAAACTTTTTAAATAATTGGAACAGAAGAAAATTTACCACTTCTCATACACGTCTTTATACCCTTTTTCATAAAAACAAAAAGCCATCAGTTAAACTTGAAGTGGTAAAATGAAAGTAGACACAAAAAGTCTGCTTTCATTTTTTGTGTTA
>ERZ825137.252-NODE-252-length-77939-cov-6.993067_pt1 | contig 77939 bp, 84 predicted proteins | sample MGYA00519873_ERZ825137 | MGnify/ENA primary metagenome ERZ825137 (study PRJEB31778, sample SAMEA3449190) | human gut metagenome | biome: human gut; feature: human-associated habitat; material: faeces | place: United Kingdom | collected 2010/2012 ...
CAGACCTATGAAGAAGCCTATGTTCGATATTTTTCAATTTTTGTCATGTAGTTAACGGAAGGATATAATTGCAGTGACATTAACTATATTGTAAAGGTTGCCGCCCGACAGAAATTCAATTCCTCTATAAATAGTGCTACAGATGAACTGATTTACCAAAAGGATATTGAAGGTGTCATATCGCACGTTTCTCCTTCTGTAACCGAGAAAGATATTCGAACAATGGAACGTACTTGTCAGGAGTTTGCACCAAAAGACAGTAAGAGTAACAAATATACCATAGGGTTTAAATAAAACATAAATATGACAATAGTAACAACAATTGTTGTCGTGTTGGTTGTACTAGGGATTCTATATCGTAAAAAAGAAAAGTCAAACGAAGGAAATGAAGAAAGCTCCAATACACCAATGCAGGTACAAACTGCAGATTCAGAAAGTAATTCAATAGAAGCAAATTCGATAACAACAATGGAAGAAAACAATCAAGAGAAATCCATGCGCAAACAGGTTTCATGTATCTTACATAAACTTGGATTTAAGTTTGAAGAAACAGACAATGATCTCCGTTTTGACTACGAAGGGATTCATATGCTAATCATGTTTACCGATGATGAGAATTATCTTTCCATATTAGTTCCTGGAATACTGGATGCTGATAAAGATAATGAATTAACTGTTCTTCGTCTCGTTGAAAAAATGAACAATCAGCTGAAATATGTTAAGGCTTTTATGCCTCATGGAGAATCGCTTTGGTTGTCATACGAGCGACAGCTTTATACGAATGAAATAATAAGCGAAAATCTTATTGAAGCTATGATAACAGGTCTTGCGAATGCATATGCATCTGTAGGCTATTTCTTGAACATTAAAGAGGAGAACGAAAATGAGAATGATTGAAAACATTTGTCAAATACTAAGGGATTTTGACCTCTCGCCAGAAATTGTCGATGATGCAATTCAAGTGAGATACGAAATGAAGCATATAATCATACGTCTTGAGGATAAGGAAGAAACAGATGACGAGAATGCTTTTGACAAATATGTCAATGTGGCTTTTCCTGCCTTTTATAGGGTGAGTGACGAAGACGTGGCTGATGTACTTGTTGTATGCAATAAAGCAAATAGAGAGCTACGACAAATTAAAACATTTCTTTCGGAAGATATGGATGTCGTAAGTTCATCGTTTGAATTTTGGTACTTGAACAATGATGACTTGCGCAATAGCCTCAAATTCGCGCTTTATATGATTTCACATGTAAGGAGTTGGTTTGTGCGAGAGCTTCGAAATATAAAAACAGAAAGTCAACCAATTCCGGAAGCTGATGAATTTGGGAAAGATGGAGAAGAAGAGTGATCCACTTCAGTGCACGAAAATTATATAAAAAATGAAATATGAATATCAAAGTTCTTTTTAAAACCGTATTCGGGGGTACAGACACACATCAGGCACCTGTGAACGAAACTGTCCAAGAGACAATCTCTACCAAGATCTCGGAAGAAAAAGAAATGGACTCCGAGAAAGACTCTCAGGACAACCAGACCGCATTAGTTTATAATCTGATTATTCTTGATGAAAGCGGATCAATGTCAGGTGTTACCGGGCAAACAATTTCTGGATGCAACGAAACACTCAATGGCATTCGTACAACTGCATGTGAAGATAAAAAACAACGACAATTTGTTTCAATCTATTGCTTCGATACAACAAATTCTCGCTATATCTTTCAGAATGTACCAATCGAGGAGGCAAGAGATTTAACATCAAAAGACTACAGTCCGAACGCCTGCACTCCTCTGTATGATGCTATAGGATTCACTGTCAGCCAACTGAAGAAAATTGCAACGGATTCGAACTCCATAGGCAAAGTTACCATTATCACAGATGGTTACGAAAATGCATCAAAGAAATGGAACCATTCTTCAATTGTTGAACTCATAGAAAGCCTAAAGAAAAAAGGCTGGTTATTTACATTTATTGGTGCAAACATTGACGTAGAACACACATCACAGTCCCTCGGCATTCGTAGCTGCATGGAATTTACACAAGATGATGATGGAATGAGAGCAATGTTTGAATGCGAACGTCGTAGCCAAAGAGCATATTCGAAGAAAATGTCATATCTTCGTCAAAGTAAATTCTTTGCCGATGCCTGTGAGGAAGATCGTGAACAAATGCTTGGAGATATGAATGAGAACTATTTTACAGAAGGAGAACGTGTTGCACCAGACGTTGTCCGTACTTTAAGGCAAGATGAGTTATTTGTATTTGGAAGTAACATTAATGGCTTTCATACTGGAGGCGCAGCAGGACAAGCTGTAATACAGTTTGGAGCCGTCATGGGACAGGGTGAAGGACTTCAAGGGCAATCTTATGCAATCCCAACTGTTGGCAATTCTTTTTCCGACCTTAAAAAGGCTATTGAACGTTTTACAGAGTTTGTCGTTCTACATCCACAAAAGAAATTTGTATTAAGCGCCATAGGTTGCGGTAATGCTGGTTATACCCCAGGACAAATAGCACCATTATTCAAAACCGCTTATGAATTTGGCAATGTCTATGTTCCTTCAATATTTTTGCCATACGTTGAATAAAACAATCAAAAATCATTGGTGATTGCACTTATGAACAAAAAAACATGGCAAAATCAAAGAGAAAGACTAACTTTGCAACAATGAACACGTTATGCGAGAATATTACAAAGGATTACTATGGGAAAAGTAATAAAGACATGCAACAACAATCCCGAAAACATAAATTCTTTATTGCCTTGTACTGTACAAAATCACGTATAGTGAACAAAAGATTCTCGCAAACAGCAAAAACATGGGTTTTTACACAATAAAACAAAGTTTTATTCGTTATATAAAAAGAAGATTATGACACAATTAGAAAAATATGCACAAGAAGGTCTAAGGCTACTCCAGATTCAAGATGGAGATGGCCCTTATCATCAGTTCTATCTAGCATGGAATGAATATCGGTACAATCCTGCAGTCCTAAAAGAAGTAACCGACTACTATATGGTTGGTTGTGCGTTATCAATGTTTGTTTCGTATGGCACGATAAGCGATATTGATACCAGGCAATCCATCGTGAGCGTAGCATATATGTTTATTAGCATGGCTATCGAGGAAGATCCTAGTAATGTCAATTATTACAAGGCTCGTGTTATCCTAATGCATGAACAGCGAGAAGCATTCGAGTATACTGTATCTTCAGTTGTCAATAAGGATCGCGGATTTATGTTTATGAATTTCCATGTATTTGACGCTCGTGACGCTTTGTTTAAGATGATTTATCATGACTTGGCATCTCGGCCTGCTTTAACAAGGATTCAAGTACTTGCTGACATCAAGGCAGATTTGGACAACAAAATAAAAAATAACTTTTTTGCAAACCAAGGTCAGTCTGATGTATTTGCAACAGGAAAAAAACATCATCAAGAAGTTCTTGAATATATCAAAGAGAAAGTTCTTGAAGATGAAGATATAGACTTTTAATATTTACAAATAAGTTTCAAACTAATAATCCAAAGAAAACAATATGGGATTTTTTGATTTTCTATTTGGCAACAACAATGGCTCTAACGACAATGCTGGGAAGAACGCTCAGCAAAGTAAAACGAGTACTTCCTCAAACGGGATGATGGGGAATAAGCCTACCTCCAAAAGTACAACACCATCTCCTAGTGCAACAAGCAAACCTAAAAAGACCCTTACCTCTTATAGCATGGAAGACATCTATGGAAAAGGTTTCAGGTTTGTTGTGGACAGATATGAAGAATGGGCAAATCAAAGATGTACCAGTCAGGGAGAGTTAAACGGAGAAATCGTAGCAGAAGTGAGAGGCAGCAAGATTGTTTTCACTATTACAGGCGCAGATCGTCTTAATATTGTGAAAACTCCATCCATGGATCTTTCGAATCCTCAGTCTCAGATACTAAGATCTAATGGAAGCCCTCTTATTAAGAGCGACAGAATACAATATTTAGCAAACAATATCAGTGGAGAGAACGACCCATATGTTTGCCACCTTTTCTATGAAAACGGCAGAATATCTTATGTAAGATTCGGCTTTATGGATCCAAACTCGTCTTCATTGTTTCCTATGGCTACTCGAATCTATGAGTTCTATGGCGATATGATTGAACTTTCAGACACTCCAAAAGCCAGAACTTCGTCAAATGAGTTCTCGCCTTTTGTTTTCAAGTCTTCGTGTCACCAAAGATACCAAAACATTATGCCAGTCATGGGACTCCAACAGTGTTTAAGAACTGTATCTGTAGAGAAGAATATTAACGGATGCTCTGGATATGACATTAAACCTGGAGATGGATATATCGTTAAGGTTTTCAACAACGATATGGGTAAGCCTAACATGTCAGACAAGCCTATGAGGGTAAAAAGCATATCTAAAGATTTGGTTGTTTTGCAAGGCTATCCTTTGCGAGCAATGTCTCCTTTTGGTTGGATGGATGTAGATTATGCAGATTATGGCCTAGAAGTTCACTATCGTAATGGAGAGATTGAAAAATGTGTCCTTCATATGTATGACAGAGATACTTACATTGAATATCGCAGATAAGCACTATGGCATATTCGAAGTCGGGTAAAAATTTTATATTAGATTTAATGATTGCAGGAGATCGAGAGTTATCAGATTTCCTGCAATCAAGACCTCATGATGAAGAGTTAGGAGAGTCTCTCGACTTATTCGAAAAGCAACTTAAAGGAGATGGGCAACTTACTCAAAATAGAAAAGACGATATACGAAGTTGTCACATCCAATATTTATCGGATCTTCTAAATTCCGACTTACCTATAAAGACTGTGTCCGATATTGACACAAATGAAGATGTCAATATCCAGGGATTTTGCGAGGATCAAGTCTTTTTATACAATGCGGACTTAAACGAATCACATATCCGAGCATTTGCTGATGCATACCAGTCTGTAGACTCGCTTTATGTTAATTATAACATGGCGAAGATTCTTCTTCGCTACCACATAACAGATAAGGCTCTAGACTATTATGATAAAGCCTTGAACATTGCATTGTTCTCACTTGATAGCTACTGGAACAACAAAGAATCTGTCTATGCAGCTTCGGAATTAATGTATGATTTAGTCTCGTGTGAACAATTCAACAGCAATCAGTGTGATGACAAAATACTTGGCAAGGTTTTAGAATATACCTACCTATTGTTGTCTCGTGTCATCCTTTGGCCAGATGATAGCGATGAACGATTTGATGACTATGAAATTCCTATTACATATCGTCATAAAATATCCAGCATAAACAAGAGAGCCGAGATTCTATTAAAACACAAGGAGTATTTCGATCCCTTCGTTCCTTCCTATTCAACAGCCGAGATTTTAGCTATTGCTGATTATGCTTTAGCGCATGATTATGCTTTTCGGGGTAGGCAGACTGGCTTAAAATCATTGTTCAAGCAGGATGCTAACAAATTGTATTCCGTCCTTGCCAATAAAGATGTAAGACCATATTCAACAGCCATACTTGATGGCAAGAATGATAGCATAGAGCTTGCTCATCGTTTTTATTTAAAACTAAAGAAGGGAAATTATCAACTCGATAACTCTGAAAATGTGTTTGTTGAGCAATTATTCAGGAATATCATAACAGAGAAATCAGAGCCAATCAGCAAGATTGATGAACAAAAGATAAAGCAATATCTTTTAGACAATGGCATAGAGTATTTCTATCACTTTACAGAGCGTGAGAATATAGAAAATATTAAAAAGAATGGCGGCATTTGTTCTCTGAAGTATTGTCTTCTTCATGCGATAGAAGTAAGCACAAAAGGCGATATGACAGTATTAAGAGATACAGACGCATCGTTTGGTTTGGAGGACTATGCGAGATTGAGCTTTTGTGAGAAACACCCTTTGATAAGAAAACGACAAGAGGCAGGTGCGGATTTGGTGATGCTCAAAGTCAAAATCGATATTGCCTGGAGATTTGGTACTTTGTTCTCTGACAGAGACGCAGCTCTTCCTCACCGTCATGGAGAATCAATAGATGATCTCAAGATGGTCAAATTGGATGCCGTTCGAAAGTCAAATCTGGAAGAATGGGATCCCGATTACACTTATAATCAAGCTGAGGTAATGGTAAAATCAATTGTACCGATTGATTACATCGTAAACTTAGATGACCCTATTGTTATACAACCCTTAGATTCTGAGTACTCGAATGATACCGAAATTACAAGGGATAATCTGAAGAAAGCAATAAATACCCTTGTTTTTCTAGGTGATCTTTTCAGAAATTCATCTTTTCTTATGAGAGCAGAAGATGGAAGAAATGAAAAGAAGAGGCTTACTATGTTTTCTTTTGCTGGGATATTGGGCTATCTTTTTGAGGAAGAATATGGTTTTGGTAACTATTCGGCACTTGTTGATAATGAGATGCAGAGATACTATTCTCCAATAAGAATAACAATGTCTGATTCTATTGATAGAGAAAAGGCCATATCTGATTTGACAAACAATTGGTCTGGAATACTACAGACAATATTAGAAATACAAACAAGTAATTCTGAAGAAAAGGACAGCTTTATTGAATTGCAGCCTGAGATTGACCTTGTAACGAAGGTTTTGGAGAAATTGTCTGGTTCAAAATGTCGTAAACCGACCATAGGATATGCTAAGTTGCAGGATCCAAAAAGGTCTCAATTTAGCCCGGATGCATTCACACAGATGGTAGAAGAAGCGGAGTATAATCCGTTCTCAATAACGAATGAGCCAACTCTGCAGATTTTTCCTCCGCTCCCTGGGGATTTGCGTGATACATTCAGAGCAGAAATATTAAACATTTATGAGGAATCTGGCCAGCAGAGGTCAACAGAGATACAAATCTTTGTTTCATATGTTTATAGTTTGATACAATCATACCATGAAAATGCAGGTTATGTGCCAAAGAATACCGTGGATGCCATTATTGAGCAATGTCATCAGGCTGTAAAAGGTACGTTGTTCGGGTGGTACATACCAACGCTTGATGAGATGAAATATACGATATATCGGACTTTATTTTCAGATTATTAAATTCAATTAGGTTAAGCAGAATAACATCAATAATAAGTCAAAAAACAAAATTAAAATTCATTATGGCAACTATCGGAGCTGCCCAACTAGTTATGGGTTTTCTATCTTTAACAGAGTCACAAGTTGACAGAGTTCAGCCTTTTCCTGGCGCAATCCTTAGAAAAGTTGGTAAATCTCAGCTCGACCGATCAATGACAGGTGTGACATATGTTCTCTCTATGAGACAGTCTTTTTTTATTATCTTCGATTCAGATTTTAACAACCAAGCTGTTGTGCAAAAGACATATTGGGGCGATGAAACAGATGCTATATACGACATGGTAAAAAAAGGTGCTGTATCTGGAAAATCCTATCCTGGATCAACTGGGTTTTATATATATTCTCAACAATTAGGGTATCTTCTCGTTGAAAAACAAATTCTCGAGGGGCAAAAGTGTATAAGCGTGTCCAGAGAATGCGTTCTTTAATGTACCATGGATTCATAGGTTTATATCAAAATTCAATATAGTAGTTATTAACTCTAGAACTTTCAATCATGATTCTTTCAGCAACTATTAAGGATGGTTGGTCAATGCGACCAATATCCATGGATGTTCCAATCATAAAACATCCTCTTCTTCCAATTCCTTATGTCGATTCAAGATGGGCAAGACCATACGTATTTCATGATGTATCACGTTATCCATTAGCAGAAATGAATGACGTGCAAAATGATTTCAGTACATTAGTAAACTATGCAAATAACTCTTCCAAAACATCATTAATAGATAAATTCAAGGAAGGATTACTCAAAACAGTAGATTCTCATATTTCAAGGTGTGGGCGTGTGCTGTTTTGTGATTTGCTGATGTATGTTGATTGTTTAGCCTATCTTTGTTATGCCTCCGATCTAATGACAGAGCAACAGATTACAGACAATTATGCTTCATGGGTTAGATTTATTGTAAACTCTAGAAGGAACTCTGTTATGAGTTCCACAAGATGGGGAGCAACGAATTATGCAGGTTCTGACAATGAAAGAGATCTGAATTCTATATAACCAAATATAAATTCCAGTTATGGATTTAAATTTTTTGACAAAATGGCGCTCTCGACCTTTACGTCGATTGAAAAGCAGTCACTCTATCAATTATTATGTGGTGCAATGATTATTGACGGAAACCGAGATGCTAGAGAAATTGCCGTTATCAATGAGGTAAAGCAAATCATGGGGATCTCTGTAGCAGACGTAGAGGCATCACGAAAATTATCCCAGCCAACAATGACAAGTACCCTTCGCAGCATGGACACGCTGAAGAAAGCCTATGTTGGAAAGTTTATGGCTCAGGTAATTCTTGCGGATGGAGTTGTTTCGCAAAAAGAGGAACAGTTTTTCTACTATATGCATGAATTACTAGACCTACCAAATATGGATTAAAGGTAAGAATTCATCCCATCGCAAAATCTAGTTGTATTTTTCAAAAAGCAGGAGGTATTCCATCCACCGACGACGCTGAATATAGGGATGCTTCCTGCCTTTGTAATGGCAAAATTCCAAAAGATCAACAAGGATGTTACGATTGCCAACATCCAGTTTCTTCAGCAGTGTGCTTTTAGGTCTTTTCTTGCTACCAAGCAATGACGCACAGCCACAGTTGTAGCTTACACATCCCAATAGCAAGCTGTCAGCACCATATTGTCTAAACAAGGCGCAATTCTTTCGTAAGTCGCTACGCAAAATTGAGTCGGCTTGATGTTCAGTAATGGGATAGGTCAGGTTTTCACCGGGACGTATTCTATGACCATAACCAATATAGGGGTAATCCTTTCGGGTATGCCATTGCTCATAGTACTTTGTTATCATAACTGCACGCTCAAAGGGTGGCAGTTTCATTAGGTTATGCCAATTCGTAACCATGCGATAAATTACACATTGTAGCAGCTGTAGAACTGTTGTACCTTTGCACTCGCAATATCGCAACAGAACTACAACTGCTATTTTTTACACACGTCATGAAATTCCTTTTCCTCTGTAATTTTATACAGAGAGTCACAGTCTTGTTTGAAATGCAAAATGAGCCGTGAAGCATCAGGATCACGGTATGTCCCAATTACTGCATTAAAATATGCCAAACCGTATGCCGTATAACTCTGCATCAAATAAACACCGGCAATAGTTTTATTGTAATCAGAGTTTTCGTTCAACAAGGATGTTGCCATCGCATGAATAGTGTCGGCAGCCCATGTAGATTCCGTATCACCTCCAATCTTGGGCATGACCATTGCAAAGGAGTCCAAGGCATTGATGTGTTTTGAACATATCTCCTTCTCAATTTCACTATTTAATCCAGTGTAGCTATCGCCAGACTGTTCCTGACTTTTAGTATTACAAGACATGCATATTACGCCTAAAAGTAATAATAGTTTATTGTACTTCATGATTTGTATTCTTATCTATAGTTTTCTCTTTGTTATATTGCCTAAGCAATTTGATAAACATACATGTTGCGTGAATCACAAAGATACCAGAGATATAATTTATTTCGAAAGTAGTCGAATTATATATACAATCCCTTATGTCTCTGTAAAAAAGAACGTCAGGTATGAGATAAGCACATAGGAATTCTCACATTCCGGCATATGCTGACATAAACACCCAAAACAGAATGGTTCCTATCAAAGTGAATTCTAAGTTGATCAAAAATCGATATATACTTTTTCGTGGATTAGTTTTCTTATAGACATTTAGTTATTTGACAACAGGATAAATATAGATGGGAGCAAATAATGTTGCCAAGAAGAATGGCCAACTGTTGAACAGTCCAAGACCTACCATGATCCAAGAAACAGAATATGATACCAGAGCAGTTCTGATTACACATTTGTTCGAGGATGAGGTTAAGCAAAACTTCCTAAACACAAGTATTGCGACAACAATAAGAGTAACTACATATGCTATTGTTGTCTGAGCACGCATCATGTCAATGTAGCAATCGACAGGACCTGCATGAGCAAACACTTCATTACACGCTGTTGATAACAGACATGTTGTCTTCCAACGGACAAAATTTTTCTTCATCATATATATGCTCTAGTTTCTCGGAAAGTGATTACTGGAGTGACTTGCTTTATAATCTCCATATTGATAATGGAATCATAAGGAATTCCTTTTGTAAAGGAAGGTGCCAACCACTCATTATTCCATATTTCAACACCTTTTTCAAGTGCAGCCAAACGACATAGGCGCATCGTATATGGTGAGACACCATCTTTTTTGTCTCGTTGATATGTAATATTCTGCAACCAGAGCTGATTGTAGGAAGAATTTGGCTGACAACAGAGTCTTTCATATACTTTTGCACGAATATCCCATTTCTCATTTTCATCCTTCAATGATTCTACGATACGACTAAGAACACGAAGGGCATAGTGACTAGAATTAACGTTTTCCAATGCTATCTGAGTACATATTGCAGACATGGCACGTACACTTCCTCCGGGTAGTCGGCGAAATTTCATAAGTTTTTTTGTCTTTGGCTCTTCGTCATCGAAGGTAAAATATGTTACCTCTTCCTCGTATGGTTTAAGATGTTCTTCGATTCGCTTATAAATATCAGAAAGCATAGTCTTCACAGAACCGCTATCTGGGTATTTACGAGCGAACATGAGGATGTAAAGAAGGTGCTTTTCAAAACTATCAAAATCAACACCTTTCTTGCTGTATATAGGAGTGTTGTAGATATATGTAAGTTTATCTGGCTTAATAGAATCTGTTACAATGCTGTCACTGATCATAGTCTTCTGGCTGTTCATTCGGAAGTTCAGAGCCTCTAAAACCTGCTGAAGTATATATGATATACGTTCAAGGACATTCTTGTCATTGCAGAAGATCCGATAATCGTCTCTATAACGGATAATCTCGTACTTTTCTTTGATTCCGTCCTTTGCTATAGCCAGATGAAGGAGCAGATCCGAATAACCTAATATTATCTCACCTACAAAGTCGAATATAGTACTTCCTTGTGGGATGCCAATGTTTCTGCCCTGCTGGAAAGCACTTAGATACTTCTGTATATTTTTGGCAATTTGAACATTCTGACTATTCTGGAATGGTGTATCTTTTAATGTGAAAGCCCAACAAAATGCTTGTGGATTGACTGAACCGTAACAATTTGTAATGTCAGTAACGAACATGTACCGATACTCCAGTGAGAGCTCCAATGCTCGTTGTTCCATGCTATTCCACCAATTGAATATTGTGGCGTTTTTGTGGAATGGTTCAGCTGTTTGTGGTACTACAGGAATTGCACAGGATGAGATATGCGGAACGGTAAACTTCTCAAACAAGTTTTTAATAGCATCCCAATTAGTATTACCACACACCTCCCTGACAAGGAAATAATAGAGGAATGGATTTGCAAGCACAATGGGACGAACAGCATAATGTCCATCCTTATTGAGAAGAATATCCAAGTTTACATTTGATAGAGAGTCGGGGCTTATATTCTTCTTGAGACATGTTTCATACCCCTTGTTCCCTATGCAATCACGGACATACTTGAGAAGCTCGTCAAATACAAAATACTCCGGCAACTCAAATGTATGATACTGCTCAGATTTCATGAAGAAATCCATTGCCTCTTTAGAGTTCAGTGACAAGACATTTTTGGTTTTCATATTAAATTCGTCTTTATGTTCGTTCAATCAATGCAGAAGATAGACCATCTGCTGTTTGTATCAGTGTTAGAAGTGGAGAATGTTCTCTTGCAACATTCAAATTTGATTTCGCCTCATAAGATTGGAACGGCAAGTCCCAGGCATTCATGTGCCATCTATTTGCTATTATTTCGTCATCGGTCAGTTCCATACCCAATCGAAGCAGGACAATTACAGATTTTTCACCGTGACCTAGTGGAAATATAGAATAATCAGTATCATATCCCAATGTATCAACCCATGAGCCGTTATCGTTTTTCTGACGTTTGATGCACTGCTTATATATCGGCCTTAAAAACATCATGTACAAGGATGCTATTATAACGCTATCTTTTGGGAAAACGTCTTTTAGGCGTTCATCCAATTATATCATTGCAGAACGCACTTTCATTGCAACATCATAAACATTAATAGAATGTTGCAACAAACCGCCGTTCTTGCTAAGGTGGAATCGAGTACTAGCTGGAGCCTCGAAAAACCCTTTTTCTTCAAGGAGTGAAAGCAGTTGATTTACGCCCTTGCGATTTTTTGACTTTAAGAGTGATATAAACTTTTCTTTCTTGTTCATGATAAATAACTATTGCTGAGTAATACGTAATATCTTTTGTGAGTTATCAATTTCAATCTTACCGAGTCTGCCAAGAATAGACTGCCCCAAAAGCAAAGGTGCTTTTTGGTTTCGAACAACAGATGCTTTGACATTTGTTAATTCAACGCCGCCAAAATCAACCTTCCTCAAATTTATAATTGTTCCAACATTAACATTGCCAACGGCATCGGTAAAATAAGCATTGCCAACTACGTCACTTTTATTCAAATATCCATTCTTCATCATAAATGTTGCTTCTACCTGAGACAGTGAAACATCGCTTGCACCAGTGTCAAAGATAAAATAGAGAGGTAGCTCGTTTATGGTACATTTAACATTACATAAACTGCTGCCATTATCTTTTGTAAAAGGTACCTCTACGATTTTCTCTTGTGATGTGGATGCGTTGGATCTGGTTCTAAGAAGTTCGTCCTTGGCAGAATCTTTATATTTCTTTATCAAATCCTTGTATTCTTGCAACTCACGTAGGGAATCCATGTCATGATCGTTTTCCATGTGAGCAAATCGCTTATATCCCATTTGTAGAGATTTCTCCAGATAACGCATAGCATCCTGAGGCTTTTTCATCCTTGCATAAAGACATGCTGCATCGTAAAAAGTTCCTGCCTCGGTAGAGTCTCTTGCTATTATGGAATCCATTACCTCGATGGCTTTTTCATAGTTGCCCAATGCCTGAAATGCGTAGTGAGCATTTTCGTAGTCCTTTGGGTCCTTCTCAATCTCTATGATTTTTTCATAATCAGCTTTGGCAAGCTCGTTCTTTCCCTGCTTATCGTATAGATTGGCACGAGAAATATATGAATATGTGTCAGCTGGATCAAGAGTTATTGCAAGGGAAAAATCTTCAATTGCCCCCTCCTCATCAATGTTTTCTTTGAACCAACCACGTCGGTAGTATCCCCAGGCGTAATCGGGATGTGTCACGAGAATTGAGTCCCATTGCTCTATTGCGTCTTTTGTTCTACCTGCTTCATACAAGATATTTGCTTTTAGGGTTTGCAGAGACATTCTTTGTGGCTCCATATTCAAGGCTTGGTCTAAAGTAAATAGACAATTTTCGTACTGACCATCTCTCTCGTAACAAACTGCGATTCGTTCAAGATTATAAGCAGAAGCATCCCTTTTATTAGCTGCTTCGTAATATTTGACAGCTTGCTTATATTGCTCCTTCCTCTCGTGAATAATGCCCAAGTAATAAGGCCATTTTCCTTCGTTTGTCTCTTTTGCTGCCTGAATTTGAAATTTTGCTTTTAGCATGGTGAAAGGTGCATCCTCCAGGTCTTGCATTAAATAGAAGGCCATATCGTTACTGTCAATCTTCAATGCAGTCACAATGTCATCTGTGGCTTTATCCCAATTTCTCTTGCCGATATAGCTCTCTGCTCGAAATGCATAAACTGAAGAATAATCAGAATGGAGTTTTGCAACATAATCAAACTGCTCAATAGCTTCATCCCATAATTTCTGGGCATTTCTATTCCTTCCCAAGCCCATGTACCCCATGACACCGCCCTGATCTAATGAGATAAGCTTTCTGTAGTCATTATCTCCTAAATCATATTTCCCCTGCTCATAATATATTTGTGCACGATTTTCATATGCTCCATCTTTTTCTGGCATTAACTTAATGGCTGCAGTGTAATCTGATAAAGCACTGACAGTGTCCTCTAATTCAGCATGTACACGAGCTCGGACTTCATAGACAAAATATAAGTATTCTACATCCTTCTTGGGGAGATGTTTAATTGACAGGTTAGCTGCTGATAATGCACGACCATATTCATCTTGTTGCTCTTTTATCATAGCAATCCAGGAATACGCATAGCCATTCTTAGGGTTCTCTGAAATTTCCTTGTTAAGATATTCCAAAGCTTCCTCATTGTTGCCATTTTGTACAGCTTCCACACCACGAAGATAGTTGTAACTGTCTGGCCTTGATTCAATGGTTTTTGCATCCTGAGCATATCCACAGAGTGCAAACACGGTAGCGATAATAGTTAAAAGTGCTCTCATAATTGTTCTTGTTTTTGATGAATAATTTTATTCTATATTAGTGTGTAATTATTACATATAGACTTTTTGGAGCAAAACCACCCTGACGAAAATCTAAGTGTTATAAATACACAGTGAGGATTTTCGCCATTAAAACCTCCCATTTTGGGAGGTAATAAATATAGAGGTTAAAATTCCAGTCTCATTCCGATTTTTTTTGCTGCTTCGTATGCTTCGGGAACAAAAGAAAACAATTTTGGCTGCTTATAAGGAGTGCCTTGGACTTTCTTCTGGGTTTCCTTTATATAGCCAAGTTTAAGCATCTTTTTAGGAAAGTTTCTACGGTCACAGATTGGAGCGTTCTCGGGAGGATTCAAAATAGCCAAATATATTTTATGTAACTGTGGCATTGTAAACATGTCATCCAAAAGATTGAAACCAATAGGCTCAAAATGGATTTTTTCTCGCAACCTTTCTATTGCATCCTGAATTATCTGGGCATGATCAAACGCGAGTTGGAGTTCTGAGACCTTGTCCACTGGGAACCACCTGGCTTCAGCTGCATCATCGCCACCTTTAATAGCATATTTATCTTTTTTTACAAGAGCATAATACGCAACAGTAGCCACATACTCACGTGGGTCACGATTCTTACCAGAATAGGTCTTCAACTGTTCAAGGAACTCTGGTTCAATTCCCTTGTCGTTGTCAAAGAGCTTCATAGAAGATTCCTCCATAAGTTCTCTTTTTACACAATCGTCGGTTGATTCATCCTTCTGAATAAATCCACCAGGCAAAGCCCAATATCCTTCAAATGCAGGGATTTCTCCTTTTTTCGCTTTTCCTCTCTTAATAAGCAGGATTTGTAGCGAGCTATCATCCTTGTCGAATCCGAAAATTACCGCATCGGTTGTTAATGCTGGATGCCAGTATTTGGACTCGTACATTTGTGTTTTCTCGTTATATTTCATATTACAACTGATTTATGGTGCAAAATTACAGAGAAAAATCTAACCATCAAACTTTTCTGCGTATTTTTTACACAGTGTTATATTATTTTCACTTTTGCTCATTGAAGTTGCCATATTTATCCATCGCCTAGCTTTAACTCTTTCTGTGATTTGTGGTGTCACAATGCAATCTGACTTATAATAGATTGTATCAGACGAGTGTGGAAAAGCCATCTGCATATTAGCCCATGCCGCCTGTGGTGCATACATCCATCCGAACATATAGAGCCCCATGTGAAGCGTGTAAATCGTAGTCTTCTTATATAGTGAAATGCTTTGACCGTGTGCTATCTTATCAACGGTTAATAGTCGGCCTTAAAAATTTTACGCATGCGCGCATATGCGAAGTTTTTAAGGCTCGACTATATAAGATTACATAAGTTCCTCTTTTAGGCAAACTCATACATACATCTGCTGACATTTGCTCTCTCTATACTTGGAACAAACATGTCTGTAGTCCTACCCAGCTTATGATGGGTGGCTTGAGCTTGTCTTTTCTCTATGATGCGACGCATTATTCTCTTCTGCATCTTCTCGCTCTTAGCACAATTACGCTCGTTAAGAACGATAGACATTCCATCATATAGCTCAGATTTTAGAGATTCCGTTATTCTACGGCAGGTCTCTATAGCAACATGATTGCGATACTTGTCAGAGGACTGAATACATAGCCAACTCTTGTTGGAGTTCTTAGCAGCTTTCAGCTTACGCTTAGAGGGTCTTGATTTGATTGTACTCTTTGGTGCTTCAGCCCCTGAATTAACCACGTTCATTTCATTGACATTAAACTTGTTCTTCTTCATAAGATTGCTGTTTAAAAGTATTGATTGTGTAATTATGACACAAAGATAGGGGGTTTTATTTAATCCTCCAAATTTATATGCGTATTATTTACACATAGAGCCAAATTTAACATGTTTTTAACGTTTTGGACCGCCTTTTGTGGCAAAAAAGGGAAAAATCAGATGAAATTACAACATTCCACCATATAGCAAAAAAGAGTTTAAAGGTGATTTGTCAACCTCTAAACTCTTAATATCTTCATTCGTTTATCCGAATGTGTCCTCGTCCTTTTCTCGTTTCGTTTTCTTGATTCCAGCTTGTATCTCTGGAAGAAGTTCTTTATTTGCAATACGGCTTGCACGTCTTGCGCGGTCATCAGCCCATCCTCTCAAACCACGGATTTTCTCTGACATCGTTTTCGCAAGGGGAATAATTTGAGAACAAGCAATCTCAAGATGGCGAACATTGACTACTGGATTAGTCGGGTTATCAACGTAAGCCAGGAACATAGATTCCTTTACAGCCTCTTCTATCTCCGCACCGTTAAACAGTTGAGTTGCGTCAGCCAAGCCATCCAACTCGTGAATACCTGTTTGGTTATTCTTGGTAAGGTGAATACGGAGAATTTCTTTTCGTTCTTCCTTGGTAGGCAAATCAACAAAGAAAATCTCATCGAATCGACCCTTTCGCAAGAACTCAGGAGGCAATTGACTTATGTCATTTGCTGTTGCTACGACAAAGACCGGCTTGGTTTTCTCTTGCATCCATGTCAGGATTGTTGAGAAAACACGAGAGTTTGTACCACCATCACGTTCACCACCGACATTGAGGCCTTTCTCAATTTCATCGATCCAAAGCACGCATGGAGCAACAGCTTCGGCTGTAGCAATGGCACGACGTATATTATTCTCACTGCTACCTACTTCTGCCTGGAATACTTTACCGACATCCAAACGGAGCAATGGTTGCTTCCATTCTGTTGCGACACATTTGGCAGTTAAGCTCTTACCACATCCAGGCACACCCAAAAGCATTATTCCCTTTGGTTCCTGAAGACCAAAATCCTTGGCTCTACGCTCAAATGCCTTGCTTCGCTGTTTCAGCCACATCTTGAGATTATCCAAACCTCCGACATTGTTCTTCATGTCAAGATTAACCTGGACGTAATCCAAAATGCCACTCTTCTTGATAATTTGCTCCTTTTCATGAGCAACAATCTGCACGGCATCCCTGTTGTTTAAGCCAACCATCTGATTTGCCAAACGGAATGCAAGTTCTGCCTCAGTATCGGTAAGTCCCAATGCTGCGTCAAGAATGTACTTCTTTAAATCTTCATCTATCTGTCCAGAATAGACACTCTTAAATCGCAGATCAAGATCACGGCGGTCTGGCAATGGAACAGAAATAACCGTTACGTATTTTTCGATCTCATCAGGCAATTGATATGAAGGAGACAGGAATATGATATGCTTATTCAGCATCTTCATCTCATTCGAGAGTTTTCGGAGACTTACAATCACCTTCTCTCTGTCAAAATACTTGTGAAAGTCCTCAATGACGAATATCTCCTTTGTTTTATCTTCTGACTTGCCAAGACCTTTATGCAGGTATTCCAAGAGCGTTTCACAATCCTGGGTACTTTCGTGCTCAGAATGTGAGACAATTCCATCCAAACGATTACTTACAGTCTTGTTGTGGGTTCTCAGGAAGTCCACACAATCCCATGTATGGAAAGCATAATCGCCCTCGAATGCAATTTTTCTCAGCTTTTGCGTTACTCGGCTGTACTCAGATGTTACCAAGTATAGCAGAGGGAAACCTGCACTGAGCATGTCTTTGATTTCTCTGAAAGTTTGCATATTACTTAATGGTTTGATTATTCTTGTTAGTTATCTTCTTATGCTCCTTTAAGCGAGCAATCATTATATCGTATTCTGGCTTCTTGGTCATTATACGTTCTCTACCGAATGCTTCCTGTATATCGTCCATGGCAGCATGAGCCATCTCATTGACATCATCAGGAAGATAGTTCGAATCTGTTACGACCGTGCCATCATTGAGTATTGAGAATTTAATCTCATAGCGCTTTTCCTTCTCGTCTTCAAGCTTCGTGTAACCTACCATACAGAAACGATCCACTTCCTCAGCTGTAGGAGTAAAATCATATAGTTTTTTCAGTGTAAATCCCTTCTTCTTAAAAGCGTCCACGACTGTCTTCTTTGCATACTCAACATTGAGAGGGAAGAATACGGATTGTAACTCGGCTACTAACTGTCCACCATTGGACAGATAGTAGCTATTATAAGTCACTGTTGAACCTGAGACCTTAAGGACATATTCGCCATAGACCTTTTCCTTCTGCTTTGCATCAGTAACAATCAGGTCTTCACCTTGAACTTTGTATGTCCAACCCAGTTTTTCACATGCTGCTTTGAGGATCTCCTTATTCATTGTCTTTGGATCCTTTACAAAGCGTGAGCTTTCATACCTTGACATAATATATAGTTTATTTATTCATAAAATTATTTTTACGCTGTTTCTCCGAAGGAATGTTTAAGGATTCACGCATCTGCTTCACTGGCTTCAACTTAATGTTTACACCGGACATCTTAATGAAAGCTATACGAATATCTCCATCACTTACAGGGGCAGAAGCATCTTCGTCTGCTATCATCTGAACTAATAATTCCTTCAGCATTGCCTGCTGGTCATCTCTGAGAGAATCCACATCTTTCAGGTTGCCAGATTCCTTCTTGTCATCAGACTCTACCAATCTTAAGCATAGAGCTTTGTCAGAGTTCTCATAGAGAGCGATTTCTAACGGATATGCTTCACATAATTCCTTGAATTTCGAGAAGCCAAAGTTGTTAGGTTTGAAATCAGGCTTTATAACCTTTATCTCGCTTACCAACTGAGCGACCAATACCTCATCGGCTTTGTCGCTGCAGGCTCTATAGGCTTTTCGTATTACCTTGGAAAGAGGCTTGGGCATTGATGCACTTTTCTTAGGAGTAGCGGAAGCTTTGACTTTAGGGAGCTCAACATCCTTCTTCTTCTCGGATGGTGTAAAGTCAATAGTTTGATACAGGTCTTCTGGAAGCAAATCAACCAATCCCTTGAATGGTATGCCCATAGACGCTGCGCGATTCTGGAAATTGATGTCATTTGTCACCAAGAATGGGTTACGGTCTCTGTATTTAAGGGCAACACTCAAAATCATGTTGTCAGGGTTGGTCTTGTCAAAATCCTCTGGCAACAATCTGGTGTCGGCACTCTCCATACGGAAAGTTTTGGACTGCATACGGATCTTGTGGTTTATCTCCTTAATGGCTTTTTTTACATTGCGCTTGCTTTTGCCATCAAGAGTACCCTTCAGTTTATCCAGTTCATCCAAAACCTTAAGGGAAACGATGGTTTTGTCATCCTTACCAAGATAATCCATTATGTCAGGGAAATAGACGAACACATTGGTGTCAACAATATAACTCTTTGGCAAGAGTTCCTGTCTTAGATAAACCTCTCGGTTGTTCAGTTGCGACTCAAATGAGATGATGGAATCATTCAAAGCCAACACGACACCGCTGCATCCCCATCCGTTCTTGTTGTCTCTGCTCTGTTCTGGTATCATCTTGCCTTTAAGCTCAGAGAAAGCAGCCTGCGCCTTTTCCATAGCATCAAGGGAAACAATTTCGTCCAATACGGTGTTGGCACGAAGATTGTCAAGTTCCTCAAGCATGTTAGTAGAGTACTTCTGTACGAGCGCCAGAATCTGTTCATCTCTTTTGTTGCGTAACTCTGTCAATCTCTCTCCGTTGCCAGTTGACTCAACGAATGACTCGGCGAACTTCACAAGTCCATCAGCATCATTGAGTACATTGATACGCTCAATAATATCCTCGACATCTTCATCCTGGAGCAATGTCTCGTATTTGTCTAACGCATCAGGAATGAATCTAGTTGCGTACAGCTGACGGATATTCTCCATAGTGTCGGCGCTGTCTTCTTTCTGCTTGCGCAAGAATTCAACATTGAAACATGTGGCTCCAATAGAAAATACCAAATTTTCACAACGGTAGGTTGTGTCATCCAACATAAGAACGACATCAGACTCAGAATCTCCATTCAGAACGAGAACATTATCCCCGAATCTCGTGTCAAAGTCTTCAAGCTCACCGCATGAGAGCATGATTCGAGTCTGACCATCCTTAGCAAGAGCACTGATCTCAGATTCTGCATCCTCACTAAGCGTAGGAAGGCTGATGAAGACATCCTTGATTCCATTCTCTTTCTTCTTTAATTGGATAAAGTTAAATAGATTCTGCTTCTCCATATATTCTGGAGAGCTAGCATAATCAGATACAAGCATCAATGCCTGTTCTGGTTTCTCACTGAAAAGAGCATATTCTGCGTCAGCCTGAACCTTGGTAATATCCTCTTCAAACTTAATCTGAGAGTCGCTCTTTGATTCAGATGTCATTGGCTGTGTTGCAAGGAATAATTCAAGATAGTGCTTGTAATTCTCCTCCAGCATGACATGATTCATAATATAATCGGAGTCAATACCGCCATTGTCAATGATCTCAAAGCGATAGGTCTCACTAATAGCTTCATAGATTACACCGACCACAACTTTCTTGAAAAGGAACTCACTTGATGTTACAGACATATCTGTGAATGAGTTTCCAGTCTTCTCGCTATAGTACAACGGAATCTGAGCTTCCGCATACTTCTTGACAAAGCCCTCGTCTGCATAAGGAACCTCTACATTTTCTGTTGAATCGTTGCTTCCATCCACAGAAATCTTGCCGAACAGGTCCTTAGCTTTAGCATGTTCGCCTGCAGTAAGGTCGAAATACATGGTAAATCCTTTTGACTCAGACTGCTTGAATTTTCTTCCCTTGGCATAGTATTCCTTGCCAATGTCAGTCAGTTCTACATAGGTATAGGAGTCGTCCGGAGTTGAAATGACGCCAAATTGCTTAAGAGTACGGAGCGTTTCCATCAGGATCTCAGTTTCACCCTTGTCTTGAAACTTAAGGTTCTGGACATCATCCTCAATGTTAAAGCCCATGATTTGAGCTAAGTCATTCAAATAGACCTTGCCATCCAAGTCCACAATTCCGCAGACCATCTTTTCCAAGAATGTCAGTGGCAATGCCTCTGTGCAGATAGCATTGTAGCCAATCTTTGCAAATTTCCAATTGATGTCAAGGATTCCCAAGAAGAGATCACTGACTTTCTTGTCCTTCGCGATTATATTATATCCTTTTATGTTATTCATTATCGGGTGTATTTTGTAAGGGTTTTGTAATCAATAATATCGTGATGCTTCTGCATCTCCTCTATTACGTTGTGGTAAAGCAAATTGCCACTGTATTCATCCTTGACATGGTCAAAGAATTCGTTATTTCCTACCACGATCAATAGTCTTCGAGCACGTGACAATGCGACATTAAGACGCTCTGGGGATTTTGCGAATCCCGGGTTGTCGTTAGAAACGATTCCCTGAGCCGTTTTGTACTTATCACTGCGCACCGTAGAAACGATTACAATATTTCTTTCCATACCCTGGAACTTATCGACGGTATTGAGCTTAACTCTCATGCCATTATTCCGGGCAAAAGTCTTAACGTCACGGAGGTACTTAACCTGCTGTCCATAGAAACTGATGACACCGATCTCCTTCTCCTGGTTACGACGCTCTTCACTTGCGATATTCTCATCCCAATATCTCATATACTCCTCGTAACCCTCGGAATGTTTGAGATACTGAAGAACTCTCTTCACAGCTTCTACTTCCTTCTCATTATACAGAGCCCTGGAATCGGAGCGCTGCTCTGGTTCGTCAACCTTGACCCATAATACATGTACATCAGGAGATATAAAGCCTGGATGGTAGAATCCGTGGTATCTGCTCTCTGGCTCGGCAAAGTTTGGAGCATCAACCTTATCCATATCCAGACCACAAGAAAGACCGCCTTCGTCATTCTTGTAGAACTGCTTGATGACATCGTTGATCTGAGGATGCATTCGGTATTGTTCCGTGAATACCGACTTTATCGACTTCGACACGTTAGGGTTGAGGATCAAACGAGCGAACTGGCTGGTATCAACAAACTGTCGGTCAATGTCATTTGCCAAGGCAGTTGCTTTGTCATCATTGAGGCTCATGAGTGCTTCCTTGAAATCCTGTTCGTTAAGCATTGGAGGCAACTGACGGTGGTCACCGATTACGATGCTCTTTCTGCCAAAACACAAAGGCAACACCAGATCCGGAGGAGTAGCTTTACTTGCTTCATCCATGATGACTGTGTCAAAATAGATGTTCTTCATCTGGTTAAACTCATCCTCACTTTCGAAGCCCAGTCGCTCCAGAATAGTCTCGAACTTCTTAGGTCTTCTTGGTCTAAGAAGAGTCCTAAGGTCATAGTTGAAGAGGAAATGACGTACGTTGTCAGTAGGATTGTCGAGAAGTTCTCGCAGATCGTCCTCCGTCTTCACGTTATTTTCCTTCATGATCTTCTTGATGATGGATAACGCTGTTTCCTGGAACAGACTATCTTCATTATTAGCGGCAACTATCAGCCCCTTGATGTCCGAGATGGTCTGCTTATAGCCTTCCTTCTCTACGTATCTGTCATAGATGGCAGATGAATATACTCTTGCATAGTCTGCTGCAAAAGATGGGCTACCTGTACTACTACATGTACTTCCGATAACGTTAGCGTGCTTGAAATACTTCTCCTTAAAGTATCGTTTTGTTATACCATCAGGATTGCAAAGAGACGCACGATATGCACCTGTCAATTCTGCATACTTGGGGTTCTGCTCTGCGTAAGAATGGGCACGTTGAGCTATCATTGACATCCATTGCTGAACGGCATTGTTGTTTACGTCACCATCCTCTTGCTCTTCCATACCCTCCTCGACAGCACTGTCCAGGCTGGAAACCTCGTTTTCATAAACGAGATCCTCCTCATACTCCTCGTCGAGCCACTTTTCAATACGCTCTACCGAGTACTTCTTGCCGTCTTCCTCAAACTTTGAGGAACGACCAAAGCGCAACGGCTTGATAATGCTGAGAAATGGCGAAAGGGCAGCATTTATGTTTCTTGAACCCATCAGCTTCTCAAGCGCATTGTCCACAGCGAGGTTAGTCTCAGAGGTGAGGAGCAGTTTCTTTGTGGAATCTTTGAGTATGTGCTGCCAGATAAGTTCAGCGATGACCGTTGTCTTACCAGTTCCAGGAGGACCTTGCAACAAACAAAGGTCATTGGCATAGAGTGCTCTCAGAACCGCGTTCTTCTGTGATGGGTTTAGGCTCAAAAGCTGTCGGCTCTCCAGTTCTTTGTATTCACTTAGCTCAGGGATGTCTTCGTCATCAATCTCCAACTTGAACGTTGGCTCTGCTTTCGAAGAATCAAAGATGAAGTCACGCAAACGAGGGTTTACAGGCTTCTTGTTAGGTTCCGTAGAATCTTTTCTCTTCTCGTCAAGTTTCTTAACGGCTTCATCAAGCCAAGACAGTTTGACCTCATCACCCTTCAGATTTGCATGAACATATTCAAGGTTGAAGTTCTCATCTTCAAAAAGCTTCAGAATAGTCTTAGCCTTTTTCTGGTCTTCCTTCCAGCGACAAGGGATGGTGAGTACAAGCTCGCGTTCAGAGGACTCTCGTCCATTGAGATTGCCAACAAAGACATTCTCGTACTTGTTCTTTATCGCAATTTTTGTCACGAACTCGACATTCTTAAGCTTATCCTTACGGTATTCAAAGGAGTCTAGTTTATTCTTCTTCTCCACTTGAAAGAAGTGAACCTTGAATGACATGGTGTTGATGTCTGCTTTAACAAGTTTGAAACGGTCGTTTTCTTCGAGAAGATCAAGTCTTTCCTGAAGAGTGTCAAAACTTGTAAAATCAAAGAACAAAAGATTGTCTTTCGGTGATGCTGAGATGTCCAGCCCATAGAGGTCGGTCTTGATACTGTTCCAGAAGTCATCGTCAAAATCAACATTCTCAGCTTCGAAAGAGTATGTCTGTCCAACGCTGAACCTTACGCTTTCATAGTCTTCCTTCTCAAGCTCTGCTTTTCTTGCGAAAGCAGCATTCAACATATTCTGAGCTGCCATCTCCAGATTGTACAAATTCGGTGTTCTTACCGCCTGTTTTTCAATCTCGATGAAGCACTTGTGAAACTCATCGTACTTGGCATACTTGCAGAAGACTCCTGTAGCCTTCATACCATATTTGTTAAGAATGTCACGTGGAATCTTTACGATTTTTGCGTCACGAGAAGAGATACACAGAAGATTATCCTCTCTGTCGTAATCCACGTTGATTCTTAGTCTCATGGAATCCAGGTCTGCTTTAAGTTTGTCATGTATTCCACGTGGAGCAATCTTTACAGAGCATGTGATTTTCTCCTGACGACCAATCTCATTATTGAATTTGCGTTGGATCATTACGTCAAGGCGTTTGAGTTCCTCCCTTGTCAAACGGGCAGAGCCATCCTTCTCAATCTTGATCTCGCTCTCAAAAGCGTCCTCGTACTCTTCCATGAGATTAGTGAATGCATCAGGAGCAGATGCACCAGCATCTTCTACTGGTACAAACAACTTATATCGAGTAACATCACCTCTTACACCTACGATTGGTATAAGTCTGCACTTGCCGTTACAGTGGAAAGGCTCTTGTAACTTGTTAACAATCAGACGCTGAGCTTCAATATACTTAGTCCATAGTTGACGCTCGTTCTCAATGATGGTGGCAGGAGCAATCTCTAACTTGGTTACACGTTCTTTTAAATTAAAGAGTTCACCGATGGCAGTGAAATCATTGAACTGTTCCTGCATCTCCAAGAACAGTACCTTACAGCGCTGTTCAATTGAATACTTTGGGTCAATGTTTGGTGTCTCTGCCGAGAAACGTGACTTGCATTCCTTGTTTACCTTTATCTCGTAACTGTTGGTTGCGTGCCATTCTACATAGAAATCAACCTTACCATTACAACCCTCATCAAAAACGGGAATGGTTATAATGTGACGTCTGTCATCCTTTTTGGAGAAATAGCAAGGAAATTCTTTGCTAGCCAAGATTGCTTTCAGTCTGTCGAAAGTGACAATCTTGGACTTCTTGTCAAAGTTCTGAGTAACGTAGTCGTTATATCTTAGAACTAATGTGACGGTGTCTTCGCCGAAAATATCTTCTTCAAACATATTTTTTACGTTTAATTTAATTAACTACACAGAGGTCTGTGAAAACTGTCAGCCCGAATGGCTGTTAGTTGGATTGATTTGGTACTTTTTGCAGTTCTTAATTTTCTTAATAATGTTACTTACTAATGATGTGGCCAACACCTTTGTGTAATAATTACGCTGCAAAGGTATGGAGTTTTTCTTTTTCTACCAAATCTTCTATGTGTAAATATTACGCATTTAACATTTTTTAGTAATACAATGCTTCGCCCCACACCAATCCCAAACCATGTTGCAATTTTGGTGAGAGTCTTCCATTCAAGATCTAACGACTATGAACAGAAGACCCTCCTCAAAAGGTGGTGACGTGAAAAGTCTTCAATCCATGCCCACTTCCGTAAGGATGGAACTAAACACTCCATTCTTTCTGAAGTGGGCTCTTTGTATTGATGACACTTCACTTTTGTCACCACAGACAGCAAGATGATTTGGAATTAGCCCACCCGATACAGTTTTAACCGATTTCCTTTCTGGCGATACTATGGTTTCTTTTCTGAGTTATAATGTTCCTCCATGTCGTCCGTAGGATTTCGGGAATATTTTTCTGCGAAGTTATAGCGTCCTTCAACAAGTTTGCAAGTCGTGCCTTGTGAACAATCTTCCTTTTTCTACAAAAAAGAGTATTCTTCACGTCAGACTTGCATGATTGTCTTGTACGCACTTCTGAAAGCAGAAAAATCTTCCCAATCCTGTCCGAAAGGACTTAACGAAAGGGAGAAAAAATCTTAGAGATATGAAAACAGATTTGAACATGCAAAAGAACAATGACAGCAGAGCCGAACAAGGTTCGAGCACTGCAAGAACCCAGGAGTGTGCAACAAAGACTAACCGCCTGATAACATCTGAGTTGCAGAAGAGATTGGCAGACTATCCTCTTTATTCACAGGATGGCAAGCATAAGGATGCTCTCTGCATTGCTGTGTTTTACCTTGGCAATATCCGCTGGTACATCATGGAAGGACAGCAGGAAGGCAATGACTTTACGCTCTATGGCATCGTTACTGGACTGCAAGAGACGGAGTACGGCTACCAGTCTGTAACCGAAATGGAAAGTATCACCTATGATGCAAGCGAGTACGGACTTGGCACTTTGAGGATTGAGCAGGACAAGGATTTCAAGCCTTGTACCCTTGCAGAGATTGAGGACGCAGAACTGCAAGCTTTCCTCTCACGGCTCTATGATAAAGACTGATGTATAACCCTTAACCATATCAGATTATGAAGATTATCGTAATGGACAGCGCCAACGTGCGCATCGAGGTTTTAAACGTAGCCGACCACATGATAAACGAGGACATCGAGCAGTTCTTGACAGAGCATGATTATTCGCTTAACAACATTTCATGGATGGCAGCCCCCATTGACTTTGTGCCGGTGCAATTCCATGATTACAGCATCAGCCAACCCAACGGAGAGTTTATGCATGCATCACGTCACGCAAGGCTCAAAGACTTTACCATCTATGACAGTGTGCAGGAAGTGAAAAACAGAGAGCAGGAAGAACTTGCAACCGCACTTCGACTTCATGGTGAAAAGGTGGATGATGGCTATGAGTGGCACTTTGAGGGAGAATGTCCCATCGTAGCCGCATACGACTATGATGAGCCTTGTGACGTGGTTATCCTTGCTGTCAGAATGGATAAAGACGGAGACATCACTTTCATTGGTGATGAGAAGAACGACCGAGGCAATGAGCATGAGATTAAGGCAGATGACATCTTTGCTGGTCATATTGACTTCATCATTTCAGAGATTGGATAGTAATTCACTTTAGGGATAGGTGGCTACAATGCTGCCTATTCCTAATAATCACAAAGTATTATGAGACAAATATTTGTAGTTTATGAAACCGATGCATGGCATAGCATGAACCATCGAAAGTGTGCAGGCGTTTTCACAAGTAAATGGGCGGCAGTGAATGCCATTGTGAAGAACCATCGCATAGAGTTGGAAGAGTTCTTCGACAAGGACGAGATAGAACAAACCTCAAAACGTGTGCTGAAAGCAGAAGCAAGGCGCATACTCCGTAAGGAACTTGAAATTGCCTACCAGACCCAAGGCTATGAGACGAATTATGACATTGAGGTGTGGAACATCAATGAGTGGTATCTAAACTTATACGACCCCGAATGACTAACAAAGAGCGAAAAGCAGTATATCCTCTTTTACTATCTTGGTAAGTCCTATCATGTAGGGTTCACGTAAAGATGCTCTTTACTTCCTGTCGGACGGGTGATTAGGGAGAATTTTCTGCGAAGTTACCACTGTTCAATGCAAAATGGCAAGTCGTGCTTCGTGGACAATCTTCCTTTTTCACAGAAAAAGAGTATTCTTCACGGCAGACTTGTCTGATTGCCTTGACCGCACTTTTGAATGCAGAAAATCTTCCCAATCACAGTCCGAAAGGATTTAACGAGAGGGAAATAAAAATCAGAAGAACAATGAACATGGTCAAGGTTTACATCAAAGGACAAGAAGACAAGAACCTAAGCAGTTTCTTACGTTACTATCCTGCAAGAATAAAAAACATTGGGTTTGATGCTGTTTTTGACAGACAAATCATCTATGACTTCAAGGATGGTCACAACCATGCAGAAGTAGCCAAATGTGTTGCAAAGATGTTGGTGAAGAAGTATGGACGCAAGATAGGCAAGGTAGTCTTCTCTTGTGTTCCTGCAAGCAGCCAGGAACGAAACGAGGCTCGCAACAAGTATTTCTCCGAACTTGTATGCAGGCTATCGGGTGCCATTGATGGTTTTTCGCATGTAAGAGTAAGAGGGGAACGTACTGCCGTTCATGGAACAAAAATAAAGAAAGAATTACGCATGAAGAGATTACAGGAGGGTATGAACATTGAGGTGGATGCAGATTTCTTCAAGAATAAGATAGTCTGCATTTGGGACGATGTGGTGACAACCGGCTCTTCCTTTTGTGCTTATAGTAATCAATTAGAACAGGTCGGGGCGCATGTTACAGATGGCATATTCCTCGGCAAGACATCATATAAATATGTACAGCAATGAAAAAAAGAAACAACAACTCATTTGACAGGGCTAAATCAGCAGCCTTCACAGGACATCGTTACTATGACTTCTCACGAAAAGAGATTATCAGGCAACGTCTGTCACGAGCCATTGTCGTAGCATACGACAATGGCATCCGAAACTTCATTTCGGGATTTGCCACAGGCATAGACCTTATGGCAGCTCAGACCGTACAGTCTCTGAAGCTCTCTCACCCAGGAATGGTGCTCACCGCCGCAATACCTTTCAGAGGACAGGCTGGCAGGTTCAAACCACATGACAGGAGGTGTTACGATGAACTTATAGAAAAAGCAGACGAGGTGATTGTATTGTCGGAACATTATTATCCGAGGTGTTTCCTTGACAGGGATGAGTTTATGGTATGCAATGCAGCACAGATTATTGCCTATTATGATGGTAGGGAAAGAGGAGGAACTTATTACACCATAAGAAAGGCAAGAGAGATGGGTATTTCTGTTACAAACTTATATTAGAACGCTTATGAATGAGATATTTGATATTGTTGTCATTGTCGTTGTCTTCCGCGTGCTGTTCGCTTTCTTAGGAGCATGGTGGCATGGGGACGAGCGCAATGATTTCAGACGGGATAGATAGTCATAGTTCTACATGTAATGACTAAGAATTGTAGTGGCAGCCTTATTGGATGCTTCTACAGGTGCATTATGTGGCTACACTTCAATCGGTGATAGACATTCAAAATGCTCTGTTGTCGAACAATTCCCCTTTTATGTCAATGATTTCATTTGCCTTGACTTGCGTGTTGTCGTCGAAGGTAATCCTTTGTTCGTACTCATCCCAGGACTTGACGGAACCCGAATGTGTCTCATATTTGCCACCTTCCTTCTGCAAGTCAGGAACAAAGTATGTAATGCAGACATACGGATGTTCGTCGAGGTGCGCTAAAAGCAACGTGATTTTCTGGTTGAGCACTTCACACTCACTCTCAGAGAGTTCCATCGCCTTGTCTGTCAGTCTTGCCGTTTCACTGATGGCTGCACTATGCCCTGTTAGAGCCGCAAACGGGGCAAACTGAGCTGCACGCTGGTACATGGTCATCTGCGGTCTGACCTTTGATACGTGGTGGGGCAAGTCAATGATATGGGCGTATTTATCCGTCATGCTTTGTGTCCTCCTATCTGTTTATTGCGTTCTATGGCTGTAGCCCCTTCTTCAAGGTTCAGTCCCCGGAGTATGGAGTTCTTGCCGAACTTGCTCTTGATACTCAGCAATGTCTCCTGCATCCTTCGTTCCTTTGCCTGTGCCTCTTCCTCGACTTTCTGTTGTGCCTCCAATGCTTCATAGTCGGTGAACAGGTCTAACTGTATGGGAGTGGAGTTCGTTGTCCTGGCACTCTCTTCACTGATGACATGGTTGGTTGTTAGTGTCAGGCGACGTATCAGCAGGTTGGGGTTGACAATCCGGTCGTAGAGGGATGCCACAGCCTTCATAATCTGTCTGGTAGATGAAGTGAACTTGTCTAAGTTGGCTGTCACATGAGCGTGCTTCGGCACTTGGCGGCCATAGTGGTCTGTTGTGACATCGCCATGGTAGTTGTCACGAATGTCAGGGTTCGTCAAAGACTCGATGTCATAGCCTACTGTCAGCACCAGTTGGTCTGTAACGAGACGTTTGCTCACAAGGTCGAGAGCAACGGCATCCGCCATCTCCTGGGCAACGACCCTTGCTTTCTGGAATGTGTAGGGTTCTGTAAGCACCTGTCCGCTGCTCAGCGAATTGGTCTCAGGTCGATAGGCTTTCACATAGTCCATCGTGACAGGTTCCCATCCCCAGGCATGGCCGATAAGGAGTTCCGCATTCACACCAAAGAGTTTGTAGAGCAGTCCCTCACGCTCTACGGAACAGAGAGCCACATCGCCCATGGTGTACATACCATACTGAGCAAGTTTCTCTGCTATGCCTTTACCCACACGCCAGAACTTGGTGATTGGGGTATAGTCCCACAGCTGTTCCCGGTAACTCATCTCATTGAGTTCCGCAATGCGCACACCGTCCTTGTCAGCAGGAGCCTTCTTTGCCATGATGTCCATGGCTATCTTGCAGAGGTAAAGGTTTGTGCCGATGCCGGCAGTAGCCGTTATCCCGGTATTCTTCAGGACATCACGTATCATGGTCATGGCAAGTTCATGTGCCGTCATCCTGTATGTGTCAAGGTAAGCCGTCACGTCCATAAAGACCTCGTCGATGGAATATACGTGAATATCCTCTGGAGCGACGTATTTCAGGTATATCTGATAGATACGTGTGCTGTATTCAATGTATTTGGCCATGCGAGGAGGGGCAGCAATGTAGTCAACTTCCCAATCTTCGTGCACTTTGAGTTCCTCGTCCTTCCATGACTTTCCCGTCAGGCGACGGAAAGGGCTCTTGTACCTTCGCTCATTGTTAACTTCACGCAACCGCTGCACAACCTCAAACAGACGTGCCCTTCCTCCAATGCCGTAGGCTTTGAGGGAAGGGGAAACAGCCAGACAGATAGTCTTCTCTGTCCTGCTCACGTCTGCCACAACAAGATTGGTGGTGAGCGGATCGAGACCACGTTCTACGCATTCCACGGAAGCGAAGAACGATTTCAGGTCGATGGCTATATATGTACGGTTGTCCTCTGTCATAATACTATTGATCGTTAAGATGATATGTCTCGCATATCCTTGCGATTTCCTTGATGAAAGCTTCTTCGGAAGGCTGTTCCTCGTAAAGATATGCCAGCATGTCGCTTATCGCAAGTCTGTCTTGCGAGAGTATTTGTAGAGCGGTGATGCAAAGGCCGTGACTGTAGCCTAATTCTTGCATCATGGCAAACAATGCCTGCTCATTGGATGTCATAGTGGTATTCTTTTCTTGTCTTTGCCATAGCTTCTGTTGCCATGTCATGTGTTTCGATGAGCAATGGACTTTTGTGGTATGGTACGATTTTGACACTAACAGAACTGTGCCGTGTTTTCGTCTCGATACACTGACTAATGAGGTCTGGATTGGCAGACTTCGTTGTAGGTGTCTTGTCAAAGTTCTGGATGTAGGCTGCGTTGGTAAGGAAAAGGATGTCCGAACCGACAGGTAGCTCGTTCATTACTTTAACCATAAGCGTTAGCATCATACGGAACTCTGTGGTATGCAAATCACTGATGACATCACGACTGATGATGCTACCGTCGTGCTCTATCACAACGGCAGCACCACCAGCACGTTGACTTCGTCTTCCTCCTTCTTGCAAGGCAAAGCCCAAACAAGTTTGGTCTCTGCTCTTGCTTCGTTCGTCGGTTCCTTATGACCGTAGTCACAGGACCCGCCTATCCATACATAATATGTTGTCGAGTCCTGTACCATCACTCTGCAGGTGCCCATTTGCAACGAACAGGAGAGACGATTGCGCCCTCTGCCTTCAGCTGCTTCATGGCTGCATCTACCTCTTTGCGGTCGAGGCCGCTGAGTTCTGCGATTTTACCTGCGTTAAGAGGCTGACCTGCCTCTTTCATTGTTGCTAATACTTTTTCTTTTGCGTCCATTGTTTAGATGATTTAATGTGTTATTATTATATTGTTATGCTGTCTCCTTCGTGCCCGATGCACCAAAAGGGGACATCCTTTTCTTTGCAGAAAGGCTCCATGCGCCACGCACTCTCAAACCCACTCATGACAAAGTGCATTGGGACAAACATTCCAACCTTGAAGCGGTCGATAAACTGACGCCCTCCGAGCGTATAGCCATTGCCGATGCGTCCGTCCACAGGGAACATCACAAGGTCAAAGGAGTCGGTAATCTTTTGGATGTCTTTAAGTTCACCAAGGAATCGCTTTTCCTCTGCCACTGGATTGATGTATTGACCAAACTCTTCACTGAAGATCTCTCCTTCAGGCGTGCCGTCAACAAGAAAGCGTGCGTACCAGTTGCACAGGTCACCAGAATGAAAGATGGTTTTACCTTCTGTCTCAACAATCCAGCTCACCCCACTGTCATTGCTGCCCGTGGATGACACCTTCAGGTTCTCATCTTCCCATACCGTTCCTTTGGTCATCCATACGTCGGCATCCTCTTTCTGCGCTCTTTTTCGTTTGAGTATATCCTTTGACAGGATGTATGTAATATTGGGGATGCTATTCTTCCATCTGAGGATTGCCTTAGTGAAGTGGTCCTCATGGAAGTGGCTTGAAAACACGTACACATGTTTACATGTATTCATGTACCCACTCATGACATCGGCAGGATCCATCCAGTAGTCAAAGACCAGGATGCACCGAGCCGTTTCAAGCAGGAATCCGCTATGGAAGATGTATCTGAGTGTCATCATTTCAAAGCCTTGCCGTCTGAGAATGCCTTTCCAATGGTCTTGCCAAGTTCGATGTAACCATGATGTATCGGGTCGAACACGATGAGTTCCATCTTCTCCATGTCGGGCTTGCCATCCTCAGCCAGATAGTTCTCATCCACAAGGATGTTGACTATCTCTGCCACGATGTAATAGCCCTCTTCCGACTCGTCAATCTTTTCCTTGATGCGACACTCCAAAGTCATAGGAAAATCTGTAAATACGGGAGCGTTAACCATAGTTGCCTTCTTGATGTTCCATCCTGTTTTCTCCATCTTTTTTGGATCGTTCTTGGCAGAAACAATACCCACGAAATCAGAACCCACTATGGTTTTCTTGGTAGCGAATGCAACGGTAAACTCACCGCCATTTTTTAGGTTGTCTGTGGTAACGTGATTTCCCATCGAGATCATAATCTCCTTCATGTCCCACTGTCCTGCCCAGGCAGCATTCATTGCATTGGCAACTCCATCCTTATTATATGTGCCTATAATCAGCACGGGCTGTGGTACTACCCACGGCTTTGGTGCAAAACTTTTCATATGCTTCGTTCTTTATTTTGTTATCTATTCATGTGTAAATACGCCATCAGCGCAATCTGTATCACTTTAAATTCCCAACTCCACATCCTTGCCGAATGGTGCGAGCGAAAGCCCGGCCATCTTGAAATGCTGTTTTCCCCAAGGAATGCCGATAATGGTTATACATAAGAGAAAGCCGAAGAACAGATGCATGATGCAAGCCCACAAACCTCCGAAAATCAGCCAGAGTAAATTCAGCGGGATGCGAATGCAACCAGTTGGACTATTCGTTTCTCTTACCGTAGAACCAAAAGGCCATAGGCAGAGCAGACCAATCTTGAATGTCTGTATTGCAAAGGGAATGCCGATGATGGTACATGCAAGAGCCAGACTCCCGGTGAAATAACCGATGGCAGCTTCGAGACCTCCGAAGAGCCACCAAAGTAAGTTACCTATTATGCGCATAAGATTATTCTTTTGTATTCTTGTTAATTTCTTGCCATTCCTGATGCTCCTCCAGACCATTGGTCTTTACCAGTACACTCTGGAAGCCGAAGTTTCTGCCAGCTTCGGCATTCTCGGCACGGTCATCGAAATAGAGGGTGGTGGCAGGATTCAATCCAGTCTGTTTCGTCATCTCTTCATAGATTTCGACGGATGGCTTCTCCTTCCGCATGGCGTATGAGAGGAATACTTCATCAAACAACTCGTCCGTGGAATATCCAAGCTGCTTCATCAGACAGACCGACTTCTGCCAAAGCGTGTCGTTGATGTTGCTGAGCAGATAGACCTTGTACTGCTTCCGAAGTTTGACTAATGCTTCCAGTCTTTCTACGGGCAGATTACCACACAGCTCTTCGAGCACTTTTTCAATATCCTCGGTTGTGGTTCCTTTACGGCAAAGACTCAGCATCTCTTTCAATGTTTCTGATTCCGCTACAAGACCATTAATATATTGGTGCATCAGTCTCTTGATCTTGCGGACATGGATTAGTCGCTTGAACGCCGTTACGCCCAGGCTCTCCATGGATTTCACAACAGAAGCATCATCAATGTTCACGATGACACCTCCATAATCAAAGACGAGTGTTTCTATCTGTTTCATGCTCATTTTCTTATTGTTACAATTCTCTTATGACATGCTTGATGGCTGCTGCCGGGTGATACAAAATCATTCTTGGCCCACCCCAGCGCATCACTTTGCACATTCGTTCTTTCATCTGAGGACGATAGCAGTGGATGGGACACTTTTTGCAAGTTGGTTTGTTCTCGCCAAACTTACAGCGTTCCAGTCTTGCAGTAGCGTACTGTAGCAACTCTTGGCACCCAGGACATAATTCATTATTGCCCTCCTTCTTCCTGCAGTACAAACGTATCATCTGCTCCACAACTCGCTGCTCTTCCTTTATTCTTTTCATCTTTTTATTTTAAGAATGGATCAAGCGTAGCCAGCAGTTCGGCTTTATCTACCACACCGCTTGTGCGCCACAATACTTCTCCGTTTCGGAAGAGCATCAGCGTAGGCACGGATTGAATGCGGTATTGGCTTGCTGTTACGCCGTACTTATCTACATCCACTTTGATGATGCGGATTCTGTCACCCAGCACTGTCTTCACCTGCTCCAAGATGGGGTGCATCATCTTGCATGGCTGGCACCATGTGGCGAAGAAATCGACCAAGACAAGTTGGTCGCTTGATATAATGTCTTTGAATGTTTCCATCTTTATCTGTCTATTTCTGTGAATCGGTTAAATGTCCTTCCGTCTCTTGTTATTTGCTCGAAAAACATCTTCTCGGGACGAACCCAGTATGCTTCCTCACCATATAGTGCTTGATATACCACCATGCGCTCCTGAGTCTCGCTGTCATATGCGGAATGGATATACTTGTACATTCCTCCCTTGAAGTGACGGAAAAATCTTTCTTCTTTAACTGAATACTCCATGAGCATTTTCTGTGCCAACGGGGCATACCAAGTCTTGACTTCCTGCTCTGTGGGCGTGTGTCCGCCAGGGAAGTGATAGCTGTTGTTATAGTGCTGCAAGAACAACGGTTCAAAATGAGCCAGAGTGTCTTGCTCACCAAATAGCCCCCACACCTGATCCTTGTAATACGGATTACAGCAGTCAAACTGTATGGCTTCGAGCTGCTCAAACTCATTGATGAGTGATTCATCGATGACGATTTTCTGATTACCGTCCGTGCGCGGAGCCTTGTACTCATGGTCGCCAATGCGTTCTCTCAGGAAGTCCGTCATCTTGAAATGAGGATTGCCAAGTAGGGCAGGGATGCCCACGACAGGAGAAAGCATCTGTGCAAGGAAAGCCCCGCAACTGTTGCCTATGAGCAGGTCTGGCTTCTCCTTGTCGATAAGCATGCGTATGTATTTCAGTGCTTCTTTGGGATGGAGAGGCAGATCGGGAGTCAGCACGATGGCTTGCCCATCAAAGGCCTCCTTCAGTGCTCTCGCCATCGGACAACTGCCAGTAGCAAAGAAACCATGTAGGAACAGTATCTTTTTCATGCTATTTATTCTTTGTCTTGTGGATTGTCGGATATGCCCTTTCTCTTGATTGGCCCAGAATGATTGCCACGGTTCAGCTTGATGCCATGCTTGTTCAGTATGCGGAACACAGAGCTTCGGCTTCTGAAACCGCTGGCTCTCCATACTTCATCAATGGGATGACCTGCAACATACAGGTTGATGACAGTCTTTTCTCTGTCGAGCTTCTGCATCTTTGCTGACGAGACGGGAGGTAGTGACACTATCATCTTCTCCTGTAAATTGACTACATGCTCCGCAGACTTACGCAGGGCAAGAACCTCTTCCGGCAAAGCACCCATCATTTCCAATACATCGGACGGCCTTGTTTCGGGAAACAGCTCGTTCCTTGAATCAATCTGGTCATGGATGCTGACAATACGGATGACCTTGACTCGGCAAAATTCCAGGAATGTTGCCAGTTCCCGACTGCCACGCAAGGCATTTGAAAACTTGGATATGACAAGTTCGTCGCCCCTTTGCAGGGCAACCATCAGTTGTTTCCAAAGCGGTCTGTTGCGTTCGTTCTCGTCAGTTTCTTCAACGATACGGATGCAACCATAGTCGTTCATCCACTTTCGGTCTTCCTCCAGTCTGTCGTACTGGGAGATAGCCATGATGTAGCCAATTTTTGCCATTGTAAAAAGGTATTTATCTGATATTATGATGGTTAGATACAACCTAACCTTACAGCCAGCCGTTTGTGGTAGTGAGGTTTGATCATACGCATCATTCTATTTTGCGTGCAAAGTTACAAATTATATTCATAATAATAATCATACTGAGGCAATATAATTAACCTTTCTTGATTATTTAACCTTGTTTAATGCTTTCCATGGTTGGTAATTTATCATACTTTATAGAGTATGAATAACAAAATAATTTAAAGTGGCATTATTTTCATTGTGGTATGGAAAAATATCCGTATCTTTGCACTCGAATTTAACACATAAATGCCAATGAAATATAGGATAATACCACACTGTTTCCATTATCAGCGTTGCCTTTGCAACCCTTCTGCTTCAGGTCTCAAAAACGAAATGAAAGAAAGTAAAGCAAGTGAAAGAAAACAGACTCATAAGAGTTTAATCTTTCACTTGCTTTTTTTATGTACCTTATTTATTTCCTCTTCGTGTTCTACTGGAACTCAATATGATTTTGAGTCTTCTGATGACGCTTTGAGGAAATATAATAGCTTCTTTCATTCCATACAGGAACAACAAGTAGTCAATTCTGAACAAATGGCTGCTTACATCAACCAGTGGCAAGAGTTGTCAGATACAGTCCTTCATTACATCGAGAAAGACCCAGCGTTCACAGCTCATGCCGGCTTATCAATGGTGTTTGCGGAAAACACGGACTCCATCCGCACGGCACTGCTAAGATTGGCTGATAAATGCACTTTGAGCGATGTGGCATACGTGAAATTACACACATCTAAATATGCTGAAGAGAGTGGGCTTGATTCCTTAAAACAGGCTGCTGGTACTTTCTATTCCAGCTTGGATAAGAATCCTATCTATAATAAAGATGTACGTGAGATACTTGCAGACTACTCCAGATTCCTTTCCGCAGTGAACAGGAAGGGAATCCATTCAAAGAAAGAGTTCCTCAATTACATAGCCAATGAGGACAGACACTTCCGTTCTTTTTTGGCGAATCTTGACAAATGCTCCTCAATGAATATGACTGGCATTACGAACCTGACAACCGACATCTGTACAAATGTATATTCAAATGCCTCCAAGAAAATAATTTCCGCAGATGAAGCACTGGTTTATATGTCCATGAGAACCAACCGCCGATTGATTCTCAATGCAAAGATCTGCCACGAGGTACTAAAAAAAGGTAAGATAAAAGATGCTCCGCAAGCCAATGCCTATTTATGGATGATGCTCCAGCCATACCTTTCGATGGATTCCTTTGGCGTGGCAATGCTTACTCCCGATCAGTCACAAGCCATGACAGATATTGCGAAGGACTTCCAGGCGATTGTTTCAAGGCTTGACAGCAAACATCTTTTAGACAAGGAACTGTCCGATAAATTGCCAACACAGCTCATGCGTTTATACATATCAACTCTCTAATCAACCTCGAAAATGTTACAGGAAGCCATCTACAAATTCAAAACGTCAGGACCAGTAATCCTGCCAGATCTCATAGATAATGTTTTCCTCAGCAAGGTCACTTCCTATGAGGATTACGCCATCCTTCTCTATGACGTTCCCAAGCCTCAGTCTATGGAGAATGTCCTGGAAATGTTGGAAATGAATGCTGATCTTGCCATCCTCTATCATCTGGAACCACCAGTTGATACGGTCTTCGGCCATGAGAGCTGCGCCTACTGCTTCTCCGTCACGGAACGGATGTTCAAGATTAACTGCAAGACACATGTTGACGGACTTGTCCACCAGCTCAATGTCACGATATACAACTCCATTGAGGTGATGTCAGCTGACCTCTTTGAAGACCTACGTCTTCACGAGAAGCGTGGAACCTTCAAGGTGAAACGTGAACATGTTCAAATCATGAACGACTTCAACTGCGGTCTTTGATGGAGAAAAGAACGTTTTATCTCATTGCTGACATCATACATAAAAACAGGACATGGATAAAGGTCATAGACACGGAAAGGCTTATAGAGATGAGAATACCTCAGGATGGTGTGTTGAAAACCCTGTTCTACAAGGCTATCACTCTTCAAAGTTACAGAGAGCATTACTCTTTCATCAAATCACGCACATGGAATATAAGTGAATATGACTTGAACCAAGGAGTGGCAGCCCTGTGCAGGAAAGACCCGTCCGCATCTGTACGTGTCAAGAGGAATGCCCTCACATTGCGTGATGTTGAATACATTATCGAAAAAGCATCTTTTGGAATAATAAAACTTGAACTCGACGATTATGAATACTAAGAAAAAGGTATATGCCTTCTACATTACTATCATAGCACTGGCTGTGCTGGCAATGATGGTGTTTGACTTGAACCTGATGGCCAAATCCATACTGTGCCTGATTGTGTTCTTCTGTCTGTTGGTCATGCGTAGTATTCGGAATGCTTATCAGTTGCCCGATGATATTGACCCCGATACAATGCAGCCTGTCGGCTCTCTACTAAAAACTGAGAAGGAGGACATCCACGCTCGGACTGACCATGGCTCTAATGTCGATCTGTATCTTCGTCTCCTGATTGAGGCAGATGAAAAGCTTTCAAAAGACCCAGAGATTGATCAGATGTCTCCCAGTTATAACATCCAGTTGAACAGATACATTGCTGCACGACTGGAGTCATTGGAATCTGCCTCAAAATAATCCTCAAATAAAATAACGATTAAATATGACACTGACTCTTACCATCATTCGTTTCATCTTCCCATTCCTGCTCTTGGTGGCATTCTTCTGTCTATACAAGAAGGAATACAAGTTCATGAAAACATTCATGTGGAAGATGGTCTCACTCCGTAACAGCAAGCTTTTCTATGTCAGCATGGTTACGTTCCTTCTCATCTTCATCAACTGGTGCTGCTGTATGACAGACCCGAATATAGCTGTGGCTCTCTCCAGTCTCATTACACTGATTCTTATATCCAGAAAAATTATGGTTAGCGCACTGAGACTGTTGCATGAGAGGAAGCGGCTTTGGTTCTTCACTGTATTTGTGGCAATGGTCTGCTATGCCATTCCGTATATGAACAGTGTCTTTCATCTGTTCTTCACACTCAGTATGGCAGCGGTCTTTTACCCATCTGAAAAAGTGCTTGCGCTTTGCGATGATTCCAAACCGCTCAAAAAGCATGAAGAACGGTTGGAACAGATATTCAAAAACTACTATTAAATGCCACTTGTTTGTGGCAGAGATTAGACAACACTTGCTCTGGTAAATAACATATCAAATTAAAGAATGACTCAAATGAACCAATCATCAAAACATGTCTCTTCTGATGGAGAGACTCCACAAAGTGTGGATCGTTCATTGCTGGAGTTCCTCAAACCCAAATCGGAGGAACGTTACAGCAAGCTCGAAGCCTATTGCGACCTGTTGTCCAGAGCATCCGCAGGTGCATACGCCACACCTGAAGCCGAAGGTGCGTTGCAGTTGCTGCCTGGCCAGTTCGTTGCCACCATCTCAGAACTTTCACGCCAATGGAAATGGCAGCGTGCCACTGTCCGGCAATTTATCGCGGGGCTGGCAAACCTCGGACATATTTCTACCAAGCCTTATTCCAAGAGCTTCATCTTCTCGGTCAACCTCTCACAGCGTCTGTCTCTCTTTGTTGAGACACCAGACGATATTCTCGACTTCTGTACCATGCTGTTTGTGCGCTATCTCAAAGGCAGGACAAGAGCAAAGGAAGTGGCAGAATCTTACAACCGGTATTATGCCTTGAAGTTGGACATGGCGAAGAAAGAAGGGAATGGCGGAATACCTGCACGACACGTGCTTAATGAGCAGACCGTCATATTCGACGGCCTGGCAATATCGATGCTCCATGTCCTCGATGCACACAAACAATTGCCTGAAGAGTTATCTGACTCGGTCGGGCTCCTGTTCGGTAAAGACCATGTCTGGGACTGGCACAAAGTGATTGCTACACTTGGCATCATGGCTGCTGCACTACGCACCAACAGCAAGCCCAGTTATATGGCAGAAGTGACATCGGAGTATTCAAAGGGTGAGGTAATCCTCATGGACTGCATCTTTGAGCATTACAGCTCAGGTATGGAATCCACCTATTACGATAACCCTCCATGCCCCTCAATTAGGGGACATAAGCAGCCACCGACCCAGACCCCTTCGGTCTCTTCTCCTGCTGAAAACAATGACCATTGAATCATCCTTTCTAATAACCATCTCGCCAAAGCGTTTCAGACGCTCCGTTGGTACTTCGCTAAATGGAGTTAAGCAACGATAGGCAACGTGCTTGCACGTGCCACTTTTTTTCAGTCTCGGGAAGCCTAATACCCCGACCTCCTATGGTTGTCGGGAGGGCTGACCAGATAAACAGCAAGCTGGGTCAGAAATGCTCGTCTCTGAGACGTTGTTTAGCCGACTGAAAAAAGCTTTGAAGATGGTATCATAATAACATTTGAATATGAGTAAAGCTGGAAAACAAGTCATGGACATCAAGACTTCCAAGGGGCTTGCACAGTCAAGCAACGAGGAGCTGAGGGCATGGACCGATAAGGGATGGGAGCAGGCTATGCGTGAGGGTAACTACGACAGAAGCCGCGAACATCTCAACTTCGAGATCCAGAGGGGTGGCATCGTGACCCCAATAGACAAGAGCCGTCCGCTGACAAGACGTATGGCAGAAAATCTTGCCTCACGTGGCATCAAGGATCCCAATGAGGGACTGGATGAACCACGCTACCGAACAGTGGTCAACTTCATCTTCGGTGGCTCCACAGAACGTATGCGTGAGTTAGCCTTTGGCAACCAAGAGGTGGATTTCGAGAGTAAGAAGGGCAATGAGCACATCCGCAGAATGCCAGAGATAGAGGAATGGGCAAAGGACATCTATCGTTTCGTGGCTGACAAATATGGTGAAGAAAACATCATATCGTTCATTGTCCACTGTGACGAGAAAAACCCTCATGTGCATTGTGCGCTTCTTCCTATCGACGAGGAAAAGAAGTTCGCATTCAAGAAAATCTTCCATGGTCAGAACCGTGTTGATTTCAAGAACTACATGCTCGCCCTGCATGATGAGCTGGCCAAGGTGAACGAGAAATGGGGGCTTACAAGAGGGGTGTCGATAACAGAGACTGGTGCCAGGCACCGCTCGACGGAAGAGTACCGGCGATGGCTCGCCAACGAATGTGTGACACTCGAAGCTCAGATGGATAACACCCGAAGGGCTCTGAAAGACCTCAATGTCGAATTGGCTATTGCCCAGAAGAAACAGAAGTCGTTCACCTCTATGATAGAGAATCTGAAGGCAGAGAAGGAAAGGCTGGAGGATGAGCTCCGACCGTTACGTGAACTGCAAGCCAACAGCGATAGCATCAGTGCGGGGATTGCCCGTAAGATTCAGCACCTGGAGCAGCAGAAGGCTTTGGTTGAGACGAAACTGGCAGACAAAGAGAAGAAGCTCGATGAGACTAACCAGTTGCTTGACACTCTCCGCAAGGATAAGGCGGAGATAGAGCAGCAGGCAAGTGAACTGGAAGAGAAAGCCAACAGGTCTGAACTTTCATGGGCTCACAATATGAGCTATCATCTGAATGGTGTCATCCTTGATACGATGGCACAAGAGTTCACTTCGCGTTTCCCCAAACTGCCTGATGATGTCAAGCTCGACTTTGATGGCACATTGCTCATGCAGCTGGCAGAGGAAGGAAACCATGTCGTAAAGGTTGCGCTCAATCTGGTATGTGGCTTCATTGATGATGCTACAACCATCGCTCAGACTCATGGTGGCGGTGGAGGTGGTCCCAGTTCCGGCTGGGGACAACGTCCCGATGAAGATGACCGTGAGTGGGCACGCCGATGCCTGGCTCTGGCTCGTAAGATGTGTATGCCATCTGTCAGCAGAAAAAAGAAGATGTAACACCAGCTCGTTTGTTTACACCTCGTATTAACAATTAAATCCATAACACAAAATGAGAAAGAAAATTCTTATCATGTCTATGTTCTGCCTTGCAGCAATGACGATAAAGGCAGAACCTGTCCACCAGTATGAGGACAGTATCATTCATCAGAAATCGTTCAGTCAGGAGCCTACGCTCTTGTCTGGCAATCCTACATATCTCAAGAATGTAAGCGAAGCAGCCAACTGGGGTAGAAATTGGTTCATCGAAGTAAAGGGCGGGGCTTCTGCTTTTCTTGGGTCGCCCATCGGTTGTGGGGATGTGTTCGACAGAGTGAAGCCTGCATTGCAGGTGGGACTCGGCAAATGGTTCACACCCGCAATCGGTGGACGTATAGGATTCCAAGGACTGTCATTCAAGAATGCTGAGTTCAAAAGCATGAAATACCAGTTCATTCACGCTGACTTCATGTATAACCTGACATCCGGCATACGCTGCAATGAGAGAGGAATACCTCTTTGGGATGTGATACCATATCTTGGAGTTGGTATGATACACAACTCTGACTGGTCGGGCTCATGTACTTGTTCAGGAGGTTCAAGTGGCAGCCATCCGTTCGCCTTTTCATATGGTATAGAGGCACGATACCGTCTCAATGACCGTCTTCATCTCGTTGCCGGGATAAGCGGAATGACAACAGCCAAGAACTTTGATGACATCGGCACCTCAACAAAATTCGGGGACCACATGCTAACCGTCTCAGCAGGCTTGTCCTTTACTATCGGCAAGACAGGATGGAAGCGTGTCATTGACGCTGCTCCCTATATTGAGGAAAATGTATATCTGAGAGACTACATCGACCAGATGAAAATGGAGAATGCCCGTCTTCAAAAACGACTGGCTGGAGAAGATGATGTCAAAACCATCTATCCGAAAAACAGCTACAGCGGTCTTAACTCTCTCCGTGCCCGTCTCAACATGTCAGACTCTTCAAACTTACAGGACAGCAACATGGACTCTGAGGATTGGAAAGCGGATGGCAATGGCAAGAATGCGGGATTGACAGATGAAGCTGGTCACACTAACCAGATAAGAATAGGTATGGGAACACCTGTGTATTTCTTCTTTCAAATTAACTCGGACAAACTCGTTGACGATTCTCAAATAGTCAATCTCGATGAGATTGCGCGTATCGCAAAGGATGAGAATCTGAAAGTGTCAATATCAGGTGCAGCAGACAGTGCTACAGGTACTCAGTCAGGAAACCAGGAACTCGGCCAACGACGTGCCAACTATATTGCCAAGTCTCTCGTGGAACGTGGTATAAAAGACTCCCAGATACAGATTAAGAATTATGGCGGTATAGACAAGTACGAAGCGAATGAAGCCAACCGATTCACTATCGTGGTTCTGTCCAAGTAGTCAAATGCTTGAAGCAGGCGTTCAGTCGTGTGTTAATGAATACATGTACACACTTATACATATGTACATAGTCACTGACAATGCTTGTTCCATGAATATAGAACGCACTAATAACTTTTTTTCATAATAACTGGGTGCTTGCTCGTGATGAGTAGGCACCTTTGCTTTTATGGTGACAACATTACAGAAGATAGTGAATAATCTTCGCCTTTTATGCTCAAAAAGCTCGGAATAATCAAAATTTTCGCTTATCGCGTCATTTTTACGCCAAAATATTTGGTTGCGTCAAAATAACGCAGTATCTTTGCACCAGTAATTGAAAAACCATGTAGTATGTACACATATAAATATCCTCATCCTGCTGTCACTACAGACAGTGTTATATTTGGCTTTGATGGGTCGAGCATAAATATTCTCCTCATAGAGCGAGGTCTGGAACCATATAAAGGTAGCTGGGCTTTGCCAGGAGGTTTCCTCCGTATGGACGAAACGGTAGAGGAGGGAGCCAAACGAGAACTTTGCGAAGAGACAAATATAAAAGATGTCTATCTGGAGCAGTTCCATGTATTCAGCGGTGTCAATCGTGACCCTCGTGAAAGGGTGCTGACGGTTGCATTCTTTGCCTTAGTGAGCAAAAATGACTTCAAGGTGTTGGCTGGTGACGATGCAAACAAGGCGCAATGGCATGAGTGGAATCACCTCCCACCTTTAGCCTTTGATCATGCTGAGATTATCAGTATGGCGAGAAAGAAACTACAGGAGAAACTGAGAGTGTCGCCCATCGCCTTCAAACTATTGGACAATGAGTTTAAGATGGACGAACTGCAGCGTATCTACGAACTGATACATGAGAAGAAGTACGACCGGCGTAACTTCATGCGTAAGATGGAGGCTTCTGGCTTTCTATCAAAAAAAGAACAGGAAGATAATCGCGTATGCAATACTATGCTTCCTGATGACATGGATGAAGTTGCGTCCCAACGTACCCTCTATGTGTATTCTTTTGACGAAGAAGCGTTTGATAAGGCGAGTGCATCCAAGGAATGGAGAAAATATCCTTTTGACTTTTAATAATATCTGGTTATGAAATCAATTACAGTTATCCGAACTTCGGATTTGAGTTTACCTCATTCGGTACGCTCATACATAGACGGCTGTGCGCATGAATACTCCGAGACTGATCCTTGGACAAAAATTGCACAATTAGCTTATCGGCTAAAGCGTGGAGCAAATCTATTGCCTGATTTTTTGGAAGACATAGAGCGACACATGGAACACCCTGCTTATCAGAGCTATGAGAATACGGCAAAGCAGAGTATAGCTTCCTATATCGAACTACTGCGCATTGACGAAAACTACATCTTTACGATAGAGTTAGCAGAAAGCAACAGCTTCAAGAAATTATTTCAGTTACTGACAGAAGAGATACTCTATCGCTATTGGGAGGAGAATGTCAATGATGATAAGGTAGTGTGTCATTTCGATGATGTGCATTATAGCTACAATGAGATAGCCTCACGCTATGCCAATTCGCCAACATTAAAACGTGACTTTATCAAGTATATCTCAACCTCTCAGGAAACACTCCGTAACATTGAAGTAGAGAAGTACAACCTGGACTTGAAAAACGGATGGGCAATGCTTGCCGAGGATCTTTACGGGTATACTCTATGGTCTCACAAGGAAGAGGATGAACGCATATATCCAGGCGATGACTCATTCATTCACGATTTCAACAATAAGGTTGAATCAAAGTATAAGTATGTTGTGGGTGTACCTCCCATGCCTTTCTCAGGTAACCTTCTCGATGCCAAGGTTGTCATTCTGACGTTGAATCCTGGATATGTGGAGAAGGTCAACAAAACTATGTGTATGGCAATGATCCCAGCCCAAAAAGAGCAGTTGCTGAGCTTAATGAGAAACGCATTGACCTTTCAGGGAGAAGGCATTTATGACGGACATGAATGTTCGAGAGTTCAAGGTGATTATTACTGGCAAAAGGCTTTTGATCAACTTGCAATGGAGGCATACGGAAGTCCTTCATCAGAGATATATCATCCTATCTACCATGACATTGCGTTCTTTCAGCTCATCGGCTATCACTCCGAGAAGTTCAGGTACTCAGCAGGTCTAAAGCATTTGCCTTCGACGATATTCACCAACCTGTTGGCAAAGTATCTTGCTACGAAAACAGACAAGACTTTTCTCATTCTTCGCTCTGAGTCCCTCTGGAAGGAAACCTTTGGTGAAGAAGTGTGGAACAGACTGGAAAAAGAAGGTCGCTTGATTACCAAAGGGCATAAAGGGATGTCTCAGAAGATAACAAGAGGGAACCTCAAAAAAGACAATGGATTCGACAAACTTGTCAATATATTAAAGCCTAACAAACATGAATAAAAACAGAACAGAGAACCCCAATATTGCCTCAGAGAGAATAGATGTCCTTGAAAAGGGAGAGATTTTCGTCTTCGGAAGTAATCTTGCCGGTCATCACATGGGCGGTGCAGCAAGAGCCGCTCACAAGAAATTCGGTGCTGAATGGGGCGTTGGTGTAGGACTTACAGGCCAGTCCTATGCCATACCGACCATGCAGGGGGGTGTTGAAACTATCAGACCATACGTTAATCAATTTATAAATTTTGCTGAGAGAAATCCAGATATGAAGTTTCTCGTTACACGTATCGGATGCGGCATCGCAGGTTTCAAGGACGAGGAGATTGCCCCTCTTTTCAGAAAGGCGGTTCCCGTAAGCAACATATACCTGCCTCAGAAGTTCTACGAAATCCTTTTGGAGCCTTACTTGAAGCATTGCTTCTATTATGGCAAGAATGTGCCAGAGGATTGTGGGGCGCATGTAGGACACGCGTATGAGAAATCATGGGTTTATTTTCATTTTGGCAATGAGAATGGTCTTTACAGTGAAACGATATGTTACATTCAGCATGGTCTTGGAGATTTCCATGCTAACGATGGAGTTCCTATCTCTATGAAAGCCATTCTATTCAACCGTTTCTGCCATTGGGGATATGGAGAAACGCCTGATACCTTCAGACGATGGTATGAAAGCATCGACTATACCAATACACGGATAAAGGTTAATGAACCACGCAATGTATCATTGAACTACTATAATCCGCTGTTGATAAGCGCAGTTCTTGGAGACATTGCAGGTAGCATCTATGAGTTCAGTCCAAACAAGAGCACGGACATCGTTCTCCAGGACAGCAGAATGGACTATACGGATGATACCATCATGACCATAGCCGTAGCAGATTGGATTCTGAACGACAAAAAGCTGACGAAGAAAGGGCTGGTCGCCCGTATGCAGGCTTGGGGGCACAAATACCCTCATCCTATGGGAGCCTACGGCAATATGTTTTCTGAGTGGTTGCACTCTGACAATCCGAAGCCCTATAAATCCTGGGGCAATGGAGCTGCTATGCGAGTTGCTGCTGTTGGCTTTGCCTTCTCTACATTGGAAGAGACCTTGAAGGTCGCGAAGAAGTCCGCAGAGGTTACCCACAACCATCCGGAAGGAATAAAAGGTGCTCAGGCAACTGCGGCGGCAATCTTCCTGGCACGCACAGGACACACCAAGGAAGAAATACGTCGATACATAGCAGAGACATTCGATTATGACATGAATAGAACCTGTGACTCTATTCGTCCAACATACAGTTTTGACGGTAGCTGTCAAGGCACAGTGCCAGAGTCTATCATTGCTTTCCTCGATAGCAAAGACTATGAAGATGCCTTGCGACTCTGTATCTCTCTTGGAGGTGATGCTGATACGATGGGGGCGATTACGGGTGCCATAGCAGGAGCCTACTACCACCAGATACCTGCTTCTTTATATGAATTTGGCATAAACAAACTGCCCGAGGACATGAAAGATATAATAAATAAGTTCGACAGGGAGCATGGTAGAAACGTGTCATATAAATGGTACAATCCAGAGTTTCCCAAAGAAGATTTGGTCAGAAAGGTCAGGTCTGGTGAAATTTTTATTTGAGGCAAACCTTGATTTAAACAGATGAGTCTTGAATCTCTCAACCATCTGACTCCCAATGTTCTAAAAAGTAACAACAAAATACAATAAAAACATAATATAATATATTGAAAATCAGTAAATAAACACTCAAAAAAGCTTAACCCGATTTAACGAAAAACTTTTGTTTTTGAGAGGCAAAATGATGTACCTTTGTACCGTGATTAGTCGATAAATCATCATGTTTCATTCAAAAAAAAACAATATGATAATTACAGAAAAAGAAAAGAGTTTGGCGGTTTTCTCAAGTCTGCTCTTCAGGCACTACCCAGAGTTAAAAGAACAATTGCATGGCGTAATGAGGTCATATCACAAAGCTGTGGGAATGGTCTGTCATACAAAAGACTATTGGGTCAGAGATTTCATGCCTGCACAGGCGGATGAAGATGTGTTCGTGAGGTTCATCTTCAATCCGGATTATCTGCAAGACAAAAAGAAATACATTACTGACGTTGATAAGGTTATCAAGAACAGCCCTTTTGCACAGAAATACAAAATTGTAAACATACCTATCATTCTTGATGGAGGCAACTTGGTGTTCTGTAAAGGAAATAAGGAGCACGAGGAGACTGCATTCGTCGTTATGACCGAAAAGGTGTTAGCTGAGAATCCACAACTCTGTAAAAAGCAGATAGAAAAGCTTTTCAAAGACGCATTTCTTGAACCCAATCTGATTATTGTATGGCTCCCTTGGGACAAGGAAGACACTTTCGGACATACAGATGGTATCGTTAGATACGTTGGCTACAATACGTTGGGACGACCCAAAGTCTTGGTTAACCTTGAATTGTATGACGAGAAAATTGCAGAACAGATGTACGATGCTCTCAGTGAACATTTTGATGTTATCGAACTGGAGCTTAGTGAATATGACGATTTGAGCTGGGCTTATATCAACTGCCTACAGACGCAAGACTTCATCATAATCCCTGGCATAGGCAATACCATCACGGACGCAGAAGCCTTGAAGCAATACAAGGAGTTATTCCCTGAATACAAAGGCCATATCTATCAGGTGCAGATGCGTGAGTTCATTGAGGAACATGGAGGTGCATTGAATTGTCTGACATGGACGATCAAGGAAAACTATCAGAAGAATCTATGCAAGGGTGTACAAATACCATTAGCCGGTCTTGAAGACAACAAGGATTGTCCTCATTATCAGTAAGAGAAAGATGACATACTCAGAGAAAACTTTTAGAAAAAAAATAAAATACATATTACAGCAATGAAAGAATTAATGAAAAGACTCATTGAAGTCAACAAGTCATTGAATGAATCTGAACTTGATGCCTTGTTCCCAAATTTGGCAAAGTTCTTTATGGGTAACTATTGCATCAAAAGTAAGGGCAACAAGTATTTCATAAACGAGATTGAGTTTTACTTCTATGGTGCTAATTATGATGATCTTAGAATAAACAAAAAATCGACCGTTACCTACCCAAGAAATGCTAATGCTGGTTGTTGGTACATACATGATTATGGCGTTGACTTGACTTTTGAAAGTAATGAGAAACAGAAATTTGGTGGTGGCATCCTCATAAGAACAGTTGAAGACAATTATGGCAATGTCTTTGACGGTCCTGTGAAATGCGTCAATGAAATGTGGGAAGAAGCAGTTTGCGCATTTAAGGAAACTGCCCCAAACCCTGTAGTTATTCCAGAGAAACGCATAATAGAACTTGACGAACCTACACTTCGCATAGCTGTTGGAAAAGATGATTCTCACAAAAAACTTTGGCGTTTCACAGTAAAAGGAAAGAAAGTAAGCAAGTGAAATCATCTGTTCTCATAGGACTTAGCAGGCATCGAATCGGCGTGGATGGCGAAGGTGTGACAACACTTGTGGCATTCCACGGATGCCCTTTGCGATGTCAGTATTGCCTGAATCCTAAGGCTCTATCTCCAAATGGGGTATGGAAGAGATATACTCCCGAAGAACTGTACAATCATGTGAAGCAGGATGATCTCTATTTCCGTGCAACTGGAGGCGGAATGACATTCGGTGGTGGTGAGCCATTGATTTCATGCAAAGAGATACTGCACTTTCATAAGATATGCAGGGATAAAGGGCATGATTGGAAAATTACCATCGAGACCTCGCTTAACGTTCCAAAAGTATTTGTGGAAGTATTAGAAGGAATTGTTGACCAATGGATAGTGGACATCAAAGACATGAATCCCGAAATCTATAGAGCATATACTGGGAAGGATAACGGACAGGTCATCATCAATCTCCGTCACCTTCTTGGAAGCAAGGCGAAGATAACAGTCAGAGTACCGTTGATACCATCTTTCAATACCGAGGCTGATGTAGAGCATAGCATTGCCATCCTTCAAAAGATGGGAGTTCGAGACATTGATAGATTTACCTACATAATAAGAAAACATTAGACATGGAAACAGGAAAAAGAATTTGTCAAGCACTGAAGAATCTTCGCAAGCGCATAGCAGATGCAAACGAGATTCCTTTTGAAATAGAAGAGTGTACCCACAAGGGCGATTGCACCGGTACTTGTCCCAAATGCGAGTCTGAGCTGCGTTACCTGATGGAATCCATTAACCAACGGGAACAGGAAGGAAAACCTGTTGTTGTAGATGGTTTGATGAGTGAAGCGGAATTGCATCAAGCTTTTGACATCAAACCAATTTGTCCGGAAAGTCCCCAAGAACCAGAAGATTTTGTCTTACAGGGTATGCCTGCACCTCCCAGTGATACTATGAGGCTGATGGGTGATATTGCAGCTCCGTCAAACTCAGATTTTGCAGCAATCATTGCAAGAGAACTATTGGCAAAGACTGAAGGTAACATCGTCTTCTCGCCCGTTGGCTTATGCCGTATGCTTGAAATGCTTCAGGAAGGTATGGATTATGACAGCCCTATCTATGAACGGGTTAATCAACTTATCCTTGGGTTTAATAGCAACCTGGAACCCAGTTATGATGAGAACTTTAGGCTGGAGCACGCATCAAGTATCTGGTACAACAAGTCAATGGGCATCATCCATGAGGATTATATTGACGAACTTGAAAATAGTTACGAAGCAGAGGCTCATCATGCCAACTTTGCTCAGAAGGAGCATGTGAAACAGAACATAGACAAATGGGTATCTGACAACACCCACCAGATGATAAAGTCTCTCGACACGGAAATCAGTCAGGATGCCTTGATGCTTGTACTTGATGCCATCTACATGAATGGGAAATGGGAATCTCCGTTCGACCCTGACTATACTGAAACGGACACATTCTATAACGAAGATGGTTCAGAGACAGACGTTGAGATGATGTATCAGAACATTGAAGAGGCAGAATACGCTGAGACAGAAAAATATCAGGTCATCCGTCTGCCTTATCGGGATCATGCACATAGCATGGTCTTGGTGCTGCCAAAAGAGGGAATAAGCATTGAGAGCATCATGGAAACGGTAGATTGGATGGACGATGAGACCGACATTTGTGAAGTGGATTTTTACATGCCACGCTTCCGATTCGACAACACGCTATCATTTGAAGATGTTCTGCGTGAGTTGGGACTTGGAAACATGTTTGACAAGGATGATTGCTTCCCAAAGATAACAGACGAACCTGCGCATATCAGTCAGATAAAGCAGCAGTGCGTCATCAACGTGGAGGAAGAAGGTACTGAAGCAGCCGCTCTGACCATAGCAGAATGCGACTTGGGATGTCCGCCGCCAGATGAAATGCTGCAACCTCTGACAATGAGGTTAGACAGACCATTTGCGTTTGCAATAACAGGCGAATATGATGAATTGCTCTTTATGGGTGTCGTAAGGAACATGGAATAACACAATCAGCCGCAAGACAACACATCTTGCGGCTGATAATCTTTCCTTGACATGAAAAACTTTACCGATGAAAGGCTGATTTAGCTACATGCTCTTCTTGCTGATATTCCTTCATGTCCTGGAGTTGGTCATGTACTCCCTGAATGTTCATGTCCATGGATTGGTCGTGGTCGTAGGGAAATGAATGCTTAACAGATAATCCGATATTTGTTACGGTTCCAACATCTATGCTGTCCTTCTCCTTGTTGTACTGAAGATAGAGGAGAGAATCATTAGGCATGTGTAAGATGGGGAGCTTACGTGTAGCCATTGCAGTAAATGCCTCATGGGTCATTTCCCGTGCAACCTCCTTCACATCCTCACTGGCACGACCGATGCCATAGCGTGTTATATGATTGCGGACATCCTGCTCTGAATACTTGGCAAATACTTCATAAGTAGGGATATTTTCTGAATATCCCTAACATAGCGGTCATACAACTTGCTATCATTAACGATTTCCGACTGGTACTGCTCATATGCAGCACGAAAGAGTGTCCAAAGCTCATCTTTGGAAGGCTCATTCTCTTGTCCTGGGCAATGATTAGAACACTGCAAACACAAAAAGAGAGAGCACAGAGGAGTTTTTCTTCTGACTCATATTGCTTTTTGTTATTAAAAAAATATATAATAAAAGTTATAATCGCCAAAACCAAAAGTACAATTTTGCAAAACGAAAAGTGCATTTTTCGGATTTTTCGGCCTTTTCGGGCGCGGCTGTTTGACCGCTGTTTAATCGCCGCTTAAACGCCGTTTTCACGACCTTAAAACAATCCCTCAAACATCTTTGTGTCTGAGGGATTTTTCTTTGCGCTGACGCGCCTATTTCCGGCCTTTACGCCATCTTCTGCAATATGATGATGCAACGCTCAATCATCTTTGCGCGGTCGCGTTTCCACTCGGCGTGTTCCATTCCTTTGTCGTATGCAGGATAAGGTTTCTGCGGCTTTGCGAAACGAAAGCGTTTGTCAAGCGGGTAAATGTAGCGATACGTCTTGACCTCGAACACCTCGAAGTCGCCGAGCAACATTCCCACGTTGGCGCGTAGAAAACCCGACGGCGAATGTGAGTTTGTGAATATCTGCTCGTGAACGACCTCGCCGCTTCTGATGTTGCGCAGGAACTTTGTGAGATGAAAGCCGTAATACTGAAAGTTTGCGGCCTTGTATATTGTGCCGCAGCCAAGGCGACCGTCGGCGAAACTCTGCACGGCGACAAGGTTTGGGTCAAGTCGGCGCAGCAGCTTTATCGAGGCGGCTATCAGTATGCTCTCGGCGTTGTGGCCGAGTTCATCGTCAATCCACATTCGGTTGAGTTCGCACATCCACGCTTTCGGGTTCGGGTGCGTGAATATCCGCGCCGCCGGGTTCTTCATGTAACCGTAGACGGCCACTCCGAGGCAGCGGTCGGGTTCGTCGGCGTGGAAGATCCCGAAATTATACACGCCGAAACCGCCGTCGTTCCATTTGTGGGAGTAGTGGTTCTTGACTATCATTTCCTTTGCGAGAGGCTTTGCGACTGGCTTTATCAGCAGTCGCCCGAGTGATGAGGTTTCTTTGTAGACCTCAAGGTTCTGAGGGGTTGTGTTTGCCATTCAGCATACCAAATGTTTTTAATTGGTTGTTGTTGATGTTGCTAATCTCGCCCCTTTTGCGTAATTTTGCATTGCCAATCACATACCAATAACGCGAGTTCCTGCGGTCAAAAGGCTTTACAGCCCTCGACTGCGCGGGAACTCGCGTTAATTGATTGTATGTGATTGGCGTCCTACAATCGGGTCGGGGGCTGTTTTTTAATGCCCTCCGACACATATTTCCGTTTATTCTGTTTTTTTTCATCGGCTATTTTATTGGGGTTAAGAATTTAACGCTTATCTTTGTGCCATGCATTACACCCTCGAGAGTTTTGCGATTTCGATTACAAGATGGTGAATGGTGTGTGCGGTATGTGCGATTCCCTCTCGCTTGAAAGTTATCGTGGTTCTTCCACGTCTTACAGCAGGGATTGAGCAACTTAACGACCCCGTTGAAATGGAATTGAACGAAGCACCGACCGAAGCGTCAGCGACAACCTATAAGATTCCACAACAGAGCATATAAAGTGATACGTCCGCCGGGGTTTTTAGAGGAGCAGTTTCCACCGCCCCTCTTTTTTTGTGCCTAATCGGCAGAGAACCCACGGCGGACGACCGTCTTGTTGGTCTTCTTGTCGAGGTGGAACCACAGACGATATTTCATTCTCGCCATCTCACCGCCCGCGCTCTTGAACGTCTTTCCGGCGGCGGCAAACTGCAACGCTATTCGGGCGTAGCAAGCCGCCTGTGTCTTGGCCTTGTTGCCCTTCTTCGACGCCTTCACGCGGGTGCCGACCACCTTGTAGAGACCGTTTTCTGCGGCGATCTCCCCGACGCCTCCGCTCACCATCACTATCATGTCCTCGCAGATTCTGCCGAGCTCCTTGCCGATAAGGTTGTTGTCCTCCTTGTCGGTCACGCCGATACATTTTGGCACATACCAATTATTAGGCGACGAGGTCGAGAGTATCACGCCCTTATAGTGGACATATTGGTTCTTGGGCTGTCGGAGCGCACTCTTGCCCTGCCATGCGGCGTTGGTGCCCGTGGTGCCGCCGGAGCGGCGTTTGCGGCTGCGCTTCTTCTTGCGCAGGAGGACGAGCTGCACACCCTCGGGGATAAACCCGTGGCGGACATACACCGTCGAGCCCCTCACCACCTTGACGTCAATATGGAGATTTTCCGTTACCGGGAAGAAGCCGCCCCACGTCTTTTTGTTGCTGTCCCAATAGCGGACGTAACGGCGCAGGTCGGGCAGGATCTGTTCCTGGGTGATATTGTTCGCGCTGTGGCGATAGACGTTGATGGTGTATTCCGGCGCCCCGTTGAGTACGAAACAACCTTTGCGGCAGTTGAGGCGCACGTTGTCTTTTTGCGCATCGAGCTGGACGCGGGTGAGGCTGTCGGTAGAGAGAACCGTCAGCTTCTTGGCGAGTTCGGTATTGACGGCCACATATTCCTGCAGCTTCTTCGCCAACTGGTCATTGGTGGTTATCTCGGTGAACATCGAGGCCGGATAATGGCCGTTGACCGTGTCCGGCTTGATTGGTATGTTTGCGACGTATTCTGCGTAACGGTATATTCGGGCTTCCTTGTAGTTAGTTCCGTCGGCGGTGACGTCCTCTTTCGTTTCCCTCACCTTGATGCCGATACCGGGCAATTTTGACGCTCTCAGAGGCATCACCTCGCCGTCGATGACTATGATGCCGTCGTGCTTCTCGTCAGGGCGAAGCAGGATGTAGTATTTACCGCCTATCCTTGCGAACGCCTGTAAAAAGTTTATCTGGTCTTGTATAAACGAAAGACCCTGAGTTGACAACGGATATAGGCCATTGCCACCGCTTGCGACCGCCGTCGATAAGTATTCCGCTCTGTCCATAAACTGATTTTGTTCGGGTGTAAACTGGTGTTTTGGATAAAATTCTGTATTGCTCGACTATGGCCTTGACCTTGTCGAGTTGTGTCGAGTAGATATTGCCCGGCACTCGCACGATGAAAGCATTGCGCGGAGCGTTCAGCCTCGCCTCGTCCGCGAGCAAGGGCACCGGGTGTTCCGGGGGAGGATCATTTGCGCCGGGCTTCGGATTTTTGTGCTCGTCGACGGCGAGGAGCTGCTGCGGCATCGTCGGGTCTTTGGCGTAGATCCACTCGCCCTCGTACTCGTCCGCGTCGTCGATTTCAAAGCCTTTTGTAAGGCCGAAAGCATCGTTGAGGGCGGCTCGCAGATAGCACACCTGCCCGTTGTGGCTCAGTCGGTAGATATGGCCTCCCCGCATCTGCAGAAAGCGCTGATACACGCTCTCCTCACCGATATACAGCGGCGCACACAACGCACGGATAAAGGCGTAGAGCCTACGGCGGCGCAGGAACGTGGGCAGCATCAGAGCTACCCATTTGTCAAAATTGATGTCGAAAATCATTCCGCGTTCTGATATGGACGGCCTTTGACCGTGAGGTTCTTTAGAGCATAATAGCCGGAATATGGGCGTCGGTAGCCGACGACTTGCGAATAGGCTTCCGAGCCGCCCGCAGCCGCCTCGACTTTAACGATGTCGGCCACCTTGACGCCCTCGATGGACTGAATAGCGGCCATGAGGTCAGAGTTGCGGTATTCACCGTTGAAAGGCAGCTCCGATATTACCCGGCTCACGGCCTCCGTTATCACGTCTTTGCCGTTATACAGCAGCCGGATGGCTGTATATCCGTCAGCGTCGGGCTTGCCGCTGTCTGTGGGCTGTGCCGTGAGTATGGCCGGGTCATAAAGCACCACAAGTTCCACGCGCATATTGTCGGCATGTTCGTTCAGCACCTTTATTGCCACTCCCGCGTCCTTTATCTGCGAAAGGTAACATTTCAGACCGCTAAGGTCTTCATCTCCAAGCGGCTCAGGCTGGCCGTTGTTGCCGCGGGCGGCTACCTTGATAAACACCTGCGTGTTGTCTTCCGTGGCCACGGCATACTTCACCACGCGAGCCTTTTCAATCTCCTCGTCGGTCATGCCGTCGGTGTCGTAGTGGTCGGCCACCACAACGCCGTCCTCCATTATCAGCTCCTTGCCCCGCATGTACTCCTTGGCTTTCGTCGCATACCACCGCAACGTGTGGGGACGCAGGGATTCTATCCTCGCGTCCACCTCCTCGCGGTGTCGGTCAAAGAGCTTTTCGAGCAGCCATATACACGAGGCCACAACGTAGAACATCAGACTCTCCAACGACACGGGCGAAAATGCCTTGTCGAATGATTGTTTGTCTTTCAGGCCGTACCCGGTGCGGATAGCGTCCTGCGAGATAAAGGTCTCGCAAATCTGAGCCTTTATCTCGGCGATTGACCGAGCCATGACATCACGCCTTGTTGAGCGCGGCTATGGCCGAGCGGTAAGCATCCAAATCAATCTCCGGGCGCGGCGCCTCGCCATAGCGCAGGTCGAGGTCATACTGAATGTCGGCCACCACACGCTCCGGGTCGGGAACGCCGATATAGCGCATTTCAGAGTATGCCACGAGGCGGCTGTCCACCGCCGTTCCCTGCTGCTCCTCGGCAGGTGGCGGAGTCCCATTCTTGGCGGCACGGCTCAGAGCCTTGCGCTTGCGGAACGCCGCACGTTTGTCCACTTCCGGGATTGTTGTCTTGACAGGCTCGAAGTCCCAACGAACAATACAACCCCTTTTGCGACCGGTGTTGAACTGCTCAACGGCGACGGGAACATTATCGCTCCCGCTGAAAACTCTTGCTGTCATTCGTTTTGCTTTTGGTGTTTTGTTTCTTATTGCGTTTTTCCGCTTGCGGCGCAGCATCCGCTTTATCCGCTCGCGGTGTTTGTATTTTTGTTTGAGGACTATCTTTGTGAAGTCCCAGTTGATAACGATGTATTTCTGCCAAGCCTCGCCGATCTGACCGCAGAACGCCCGGCGCATACCGTATTCCTGCCCCTGACGCATGAGGCCGAGATAGGAATTGATGCAGCTCACGAAGCCCTCCGCGTTGGCTTTGCACCACGCCGCCCCTTTCGCCTCCGCCATCTTGTTGAAGCCGTGTAGTCTGCACATCGCTTTTCCGAGTGTGCGGTTGGCCACATAGCGGCGGTCGCCCTTGACAACCATGCCCAGGAACTTCACGCCTTTCTTGTAGTGCTGCAGATAATACTTCTTCGGGTTGACCCTCACCTCGGCGGTCTGCCATAGGTGCTCGCGGATAAGAGGCATCGCCATCAGCAGCCGCTCCTTGTCGCAGTCCACCGTCGCCGTGTCGTCCACATAGCGGTCTATCGTCAGCCCGAGCGCTTCGGTCAGATAGTGGTCGGTCTCGTCAAGCAGGAAGTTCGCCACAAGCTGGCTCGTGATGTTTCCTATCGGCAGACCGTAGCCCTTGGGAACCGTGAAAAGGCTCTTGTTCGCGGGCAGCGTGTCCCACCCGTGCGGGTCGCCCTGCACTATGCAGTTGTCGGCGGGAGAGTTCAGAAGCGTCAGCCGCGTCAGATATATCAGCGTCTCGATGTCATCGCCCTTGTAGCGCTCCCGGATGAAGCGGCAGAGTTTGTCCGTCACCATCTCCCGGTTGATCGACATGAAAAAGCCCTTTAAGTCGTATTTAAGAACCCAGCAGTCGTGGGTGTAATCCTCCGACTTCGCCCTGATCGTGTCCTGCAGATACTTCACAGCCGCGAGCGTCCCTTTGCCCACCCGGCAGTTGAAACTCGCCGGAATGAACTGAGCCTCGAACAGCGGATTGATCCGCTGCGCTATCCACGTCTGCACATTGCGGTCGCGGAACATCGCCGCGAACACCTCCCGCTTCGTCGGCCACTCCACCAAAAAGGCTATCGACGCCCCCGGCACATACTTCCCGCTGTTTATCTCGTCGCGCAGCCTCAGCAGCTCCCGCTCGTAGTGTATCTCGAAAGCGATCGCCGCGTCAGTCCACGCCTTGTTCCGGCGGCAGTCTTCATACGCAAGCAAAAGACTGTCGTAGCTTATGGTTATATTTCCGGGTTGGCTGTTCATTTATTTTCTGCTGAAATTCCGACACCGCCCGCACGTCGTTACTGTTGTTTCTGTTGTTGTTGTTGATATTGCCATTGTAGTTGACAACCCACGAGCAGCGATCTTCTGTGACTGACTTGTTCCTTGCTCTGAATGAGAGCGCACAGACCTTTTCATTAAAGAAAATTGCGCATCCGTAAGCCGTGGCCGACGGATCACTCACTCTCTGACACCTCTTTTTGCCCTTTCAGCCGTAGCCTTCCGCCACGACCCGAGCTGTCCCGATATATCGGCCATAAGCTCCGACAGACTTGTTTGCTTCTGCAATGGCAGCACTCGCGCCTCGTTACACAGCCGCATATACGTGTTCAGCACCGTGAACTTCGTCATCGCCCTGTCTATGTAGACAACCTTGTGAGCCACATTCTGCTCGTCCCACGCATACACGATCAGAGCTATCAGGTCTGTCGCCGCGTCAAGAGTCTTCTCCCATAGCCAGCGCCGGAACTTCACGGGCACGTTCTCGCTCAGACCAACCATCTGCTGTATCAGCCTGTAAACGCTCTTGTATGCCCCGGCTGTCGCCGCGCCTTGTGTCATTTCAGTTTGTTTTTTAACCGTCTGCAAAGTTACAAAAAAATTTTCGACCGGGCTAACGCCCGGTGCCGTTTCCCCCGTCCCGGGCGCCCTTTAAGGGGGCGCCCTTACCAAAGGAAAGACAAAAGGTTTAATATTCAAAATGAAAAGCCGACACCGCCCGCACGTCGTTACTGCCGTAGCTGGTGCCGTTGCCGATAGTGCCATAGTAGCCGACAACCCACGAGCAGATTGAATTATAAACGGTACTCGACCACCAATATTCGTAGTGGCCATTAGGATTCTGCCACGACCCCTTGTCATTCTGATAAGGTAAAAGCTGAAAGGTGCCGCTCATCATTCCGAGGTCGTTGAACGTCGTCATCAGCGCATTGATGGCCGTGCGGTTCAGCCACATTATATATAGCTGTCCCACCGACGGCAGAAAGCGTTGCTCCGTATACATATAGTCTGATCCCGCGCAGAATAGTGCCGCCGTTGGCTCCACGCAGAAATCAAGCAGCTTTGCCGTGTTCATGTTGCCGTCCATGTCGGCGCGGGCGCGGTTCTGACAGTCTTCCCATGCCTCGCCGGTGCCGTTGTTGTTGATATAGGGCATCGTGGGGATATATGTCGCATAGTCGCGGGACTTGCACCACACCATCGTTTCCTTTGACAGCGAGTCGGGAGTCATAACAAACGATGTGTCTGCGGTGCTCACCAATATGCCGAGGAAACTGCTTCCGTCGGTATATTCCCCCTTTTCGGTGTCTATATCCCACTCGGCCTCGGCCTGATACTCCGCGTAGTCGTCGCTTACATTCGTGGTAATGAACGGCACCTCTCGGTAATATGATCCGTTACCGTCTTCGTCGCCGTCATAGCCGATGTCGCAATATCCGAGGGCGTGGACGCCGATGGGGAGGTTCCATAGTTCGAGAGTCCTGCTTTCGATGGCTGACACCTCGACAAACTGAAACGACGCACCAAGCCCCGCAATCTGCGAGAACACGGCGTAGCGGTAGCCGTGCGGGATGTCAAACTCCACAACGCCCGCCTCGTCGCACGTCAGTTCCTGCCTTGGCAGCGAAACAGCCGGGTAACCTTTTGAGCTGAACACGTCGAGCCACACCGTAGCCCCCGCGCCGCTCACTCCCGCGGTGCCGTCATAGCCCCGCACCTTTACCGTGACGTGTTCCCGCGGTATCTCCCCGAGAACCTCCACCACTTCGCCAACCGCGTTCACAAGGCCAAGCAGCGTCCCGCCCACCATGTCCGGCGTGATTGACTTCGGCATTACTGCCCCTCGGATCTCCTCCGAGGTCGCCCGCAGCTCCGCGGGCTTCCATTCTTCTTTCATCGTCTTTCCTTTCTTTGATGATGTCGTTTATAATGTCCTTTCCCTTTTGCTATCGTTATGAGAATGTCGCCGTAAACCCGACGTCGAACACCGACGCCCTCGTCGATTGTGCCTTGACCCTGTCGGCCACGATGCCCTCGAAGTCCGGCTTTATCACCTCCACACGCTTGTTCAGCAGCCACGCAAGCTCCCGCTCCGTCACCTCCGTCGCCGGGCACACACTCTCCGCCTCGTAGCGGCTCGCCGTCCTCGCGTCCGCGATGTCTTCGCCCTCGTAGGCTATCTCCGCGCCGTAGCCCGGCGCGTCCGTCACGCTCATGCCGTTGCGCAGCGCAAGCGCCCATACGCCCTCCGCGCTCCCCGTCGCCATCAGCGCCACGTCTATAAGGCTCTGACCGTCTTTCGCTCTCACTATCATTCCACTCTGATTATTCCGTCATCACTCACCGACACGCGGCGCACCGCCACGCCCGCCTCCCGGCACATCTCCCGCGCTCGCGACGCCCACATGCGCCCCGCTATCCCGTGCTGCATCTTCCGAACCTCCCCGCCCAGAAGCGGCCACTCACGCCACTCCCCGCGGTTCGCCACAAGAACATGCTCTATCGTCTGCTGCTCCGTCCCGGCCACCACGCAGCCCCCGCCCTCTATCACGAGGTCGCCGCAGTTCTCCTCTGTCGTCAGTCCGTTCATTTTATCGTCGTTTAATCGGTGTTTAATAATCCGTTGATTCTATCACATACTCCGTGTCGCTCAGAGCCGTTATCTCTATCACCTGGCGGTTCGAGTGCGTCATCTGCTTTGCCGAGAAGCCCGTCACCACCATCCGCCTTATCCCGAACACGTCCAAAAACGCCGAGCTCACCTCCAGCGCCTCCGGTCGCTCCAATATCTCCCGCAGCTGAGCCACCGCCCGCTCCGGATATTGGTCTATTATCTCGCCGTTATCGTCCGTCGCCACCAGCCCCACGCTCATGCTCAGCTGATAGTCCCCGTCCGTGATATACTCCTTTATCGTTCCGGCGCGCCCCACGAGCGCAGTCTTCACCACCTCTTTCTGCAGGCTCACGTTCACCGTCACGTCGTTCATCAGCAGCAGCCCCTCATCCGGAACTTTCACCACCATGTCCGTCAGCACCGTCCGCCCGAGCCAGTAATCGCCGCTTCCGCTCCACCGCTCCTCTCCCTTGTTTATCGGCTGAGAACCCTCTGCCGAGCCTCCGGGCATGGAGTAGCCGGGCAGAGTCCCGAGCTTGTAGTCCTCCTGCTTCATCACGTCCCGGTCTTTGTTCAGACGCAGTCGGTATGCAAGCCCCTTGGCCTGTATAGCCACACCGCTCGCTATAAACCGGGCATTGATTATGTCGAATTTATACTCCTGCATGATGTTGTCTTATAAAGCGTAGTTCGCGTCGTTCACTGCCGAAAGCAGAGCCTCGGCCACCGCGTCCTTGATTCTTTCCTTGCTTTCGCTCAGATTGGTTGTCGTGATTGTAAATTTGTCGATAAGTCGGTCGATGGTGATATTGATGTTCTTGACACGGTCGGTTTCCTTGGAGGCACCTCCTCCGACACCGCCGAGCGCACCGCTGATAGGCGAACCGCCGCCCGCGCCACCGCCATCTGCGCCGCCACCGTCCCCGGCAGGAGCACCGCCGCCCGAATTGTCAACGGGCTGCTCGGGGTGATCCGCAGCCCATGAGCGGTCAGCGGCTTCACGTCCGAGGCGGGCAATTTGGCTAAGTTTAAGTTTCTTGGCCAACCAGTTGTACTTGTCGATAAACCAGTTTATGAGCGAGTAGAATTTATCCCGCACCCAATCTATAATCCTGCCGAAAAAGCCCTTTATCGCGTTGGCAACGTTTTTGAACGCGGTAACAAGAGGCTTGCATATCGCGCTGACTTTCTGAATGACGGCGTTAATTACCTTTACGACAAAATTGCGGATAGCGGCTATCCATGACCGTATTTTGTTGACGACGGTCATAAAGATATTGACCACTTTCTGCACCATCGACTTTATGCCGTTCCAGAGGCCGACAAAGAACGAGGATATATTCTGCCACAAGCCCGAGAGCCACTCCCAAAGGGCGGAGAAAAGTGCTTTAATACCCTCCCACGCCGTAAACACGGCCACGCGGAAGCCATAACACTTGTCCCATAACTGCTGTATAATGGCAATCACGGCGGCAATGGCTGCGGCTATCCATCCGACAATTGGGATATTCATTATGGCCACGCCGATAGAGCGGCAGACGTTTTGCGCGAGAACCTTGAACGCGAGCCAATAACCGCCCGAGGCCGTTATGGAGGCGTTCATCATCACAAGACCCGCGCAGACATTGCGTATCGAGGACACCACGCCCGAAAACGCGCCTTTGAAATTGACGCTTTTCAAAAATATCACAGCCTTGGCCGCGCCCCATATCAGAGGCACGAGCTGAGAGAGCGGTGTGAGTGCGCCCAATATAACCTGCGTCCATATACCGAGGTCGCCGCAGCAGTTGAAGATTGAAATCTTAAAATCGTCGAACCTCGCCTGAACGCGGGCAAGACGCTCGTTATAGGTCGCCATCACGATGTCGGCCTGATCTATCGCGGTGGTCGTGCCTGTAATGGCCTCCGTCCATTGCTGAACCTTGGGGACACCCTGCACGAGAGCCATTGCAGCGGCGGAGTTCTCTTTGCCGAACAATTTGCTGAAAAGCGCGTCGTCGGCCATCACGGGTTTAAGGATCTGCAGACGCTCGGCGAGCGACTTGGATTTATCGGTCAGATCATTGACGCTTATTCCGGCGGCTGCAAGTTCCTCCTGCACATCTTTGGGTAGGAAACGGCCTTGGGCGAGTGTCGACATGACGTTTCGGAGAGCGACACCGCCCTCCGAGCCTTTTTTGCCCGCTTTGTCGAGAACCTGTATCGCGGCGTTGGTTTCCTCAAAGGAAACACCTGCGGCTTTCGCGGCCATACCGCATTGTTCGAGGGCGACCTTTATGGCGGGCAGTTCCGCAGAACCCTCGCGAGCGGCTGCGGCCATCGTGTTCATCATCTCCCACATTCGGTCGGACGCGGCCATCGGGTCGTCGAGCGACACGCCGTATTGGTTCATCGCGGTTGTCAGAACCTCGGCAGCGGCCACCGCGTCGTTGTTCATCATCTTGCTGAGAGTGGCGACGTTGTTGCCCATGTTGTTCAACGCCTCGCTGTTCTTTGTCAGTTCCGGCGAGAGTTGGGAGAGGAGTAATTTGTATGAATTGACCGCTCCGGCTGCTGATACGCCGAACTCCTTGGCCGACGAGCGGGCATATCTTTCGAGAGTGGCGTATTCCTCGGCGGTAACACCTGCAATGGCCTCCAGTTCGGCGAGCTGAGATTCAAGCGCAGCCCCCGGCGCGAGCGTGTCGTTCATCGCTTGCCCCAGGTTCTGAACATACTGCGTGATCTGATTGAACGCAAGTATCTTCCCCTCGAATGTGTCCCACACCGACGAGGTCGCCCGGAGATTCCGCTGGAGGGTCTCTACCCCTCCCGAAATCTCGGCGACCACGGCGTTGCAGTTTCCGCTTATGTTGAATGCGTAGTTGAAATTGTAGTTGCTCATTCCTTGGCGGGTGTGAATAGTTTCGCGAGGACTCTTGCTGTGTTTTCAAGCCGGAAATTCTCTATCCACACCGCTTGTTGAAACAACATAGCCCATTGCTCGTCGTCGAGCGTGTCCGGGTCGGTGTGGAAATTGGCTCGTATCAAGGCGCACCCTTTCGCTATCTCGCCGGGGTCGTTCTCCTCCACGCCCCCGGCGAGTTGGTACGCCTCTACAAGTTTTTTAGCTTAGACACGCACTTGCCGAAGATGTTCTGAAGCTCCCCGGTCGTCTGCAGTTTGTAGACGGCGTCGGTCTTCATCATCGGAGAGCCGCCGAGCCAGCAGTTGTCGAACATCACCTCTGCGGCTTTCACGTCGTTCCCCTTGGCCGTCGCCGAGAACGCCTGCATCGTCTTCATGTCCGGGCGGCGGAAATAGCCACGGTGCAGTTCCTTGAACTCCGGGTCGGCCACCTCGATCTCCACCACGCGCCCGTGGCGGCCTTTCCACTCCGCTATCTTCTCGGCGGTAACGTCGCCGTTGACTACGGTGAAGTCGGTGGTGTCAATCTCTATCTTCTCAAAATTGTTTGTCGGGTTATCCATGCTTTTGCGGTTTTGTGCCGGGGCGGGCTTCTCTCTCCGCGCCCCGGCGGGTTATTGATTGTTTATGATTGGGTGTCGATCCTCCCGACTCACACTCCGTCGGGCTTGCCGTATTCTATGTGGCTCGGGAGCAGAGGCAGTTCCACCTGCTGGTTCATGTCCCCCTCTTTCCAGTCGCGAACATTCTCCGTAAACTCGCAGTTGCGGATCTTGTCGACTACTATCACTCCGTTGGGAGGCATATACGCCACCTCGATGTCGAATGGTGCGATGTCCTGCAGTCGCCCCGTGGGCGAGTTGCGGCTTATCGCCACCACCTCGCTCATGTAGAGCGTTATCTTCGCCTCGGGCGTGATGCGCCCGCGACTGCGGCTTACCGGGTGTCGCCCCGCGCCGTAGTTGTTCTGCTTGTCCTGCTTGTCGGAGTAGCTCACGGCGGTGATCCCGGTCACGGGCACGCCGTTGATGCACGTCTTCACGTCGCCCCACGCATACTCCTCGCCGTTGATCAGCGGCACGCCGTTGTAGGCTGCGTCTAATGGATTCATTCTCTTGTCGCGTTAATGGTTATACACTTGTGGCGAACCCTATCTCCAGGTCGAGATTGCGCATTACCCCGACGGGCACGTTCTTTATCACGCCGCGCACTCGCGAGGTCGACAGCACGTTCTGGTCGGGGTCGATGTCAAAGCGGTAGCCGCTCAGTTCCCCGGCTTTCTCCATGTCTTCGAGTGCCTTGTTGCCTGTCGTGATCAGATGTTCCACGGCGGTGCGCTCCAGTTTCCCGGTGCTCGCCTCCACTTTCATCGGTCGTCCGAGCTTCGGCAGCAGGTAGGTGCGGATTCCGCGCACGGCCTTGTCCATCGTCCGCACGTCGTTGATATAGGCATAGTCGCTCGTCGGCACGTCGAGGGTGTGGTTGTCGTTGAAGAACGACCCCGAGAAGCCGTCATAGGTGCGCAGGAAGATGAAGCGGCTCGCGTCGAGTTCCTCGATGGTGGCCGCGTCGAGGTCGCGGTATTTCGTGCCGTCGCCGAAAGCCGCCACCGCTATGTTGGTCGGGAACTGCTCCACCCACGCCACGCTCTGATGCACCTTGGCCTTGCTGACCGCGCCGAGCAGGTCGCCCAGGGCAGACACGCTCGCCTTGGCTGCATTCCCCGCGTCTTTGTAGAGCGCGGCGGCAGTCCCCTCGCCGTCCTGCGCGATGACCACCGACACATTCTTGCGCCCTGCCTTGGCATAACTTTCAAGCGATGTTACGTCGGCAACCTTGGGCGCGTAGAGTATCGACAGCGGTTTGTTCTGCGCTTCGAGCGTGGTGGCCACGCTCTGCAGGGAGTTGATTATGGTGTCGCTCAGTTCCACCGCGCCGTTCCATACGCCCACTTGACGCAGACGGCCTCCGGCGAAGTTTTGAATCAGTTTGATTTCAGAGAATGCGTTTGTACCCGCTGCGGGCTTGAAAATACCCACATAGAGGCTCACGCCGGGGTTCATATTGAAGATTGACTCCAAAATATAGTGCAGCACCTTGGTTTCCCATGCCGCAGCGTCGGCGGTGATACCGTATTTCTCTGCGGTCTCTATCGACGAGATCGTGTGAATGCGTTCCGTGGCGGTAAATTCCGGCGCGCCTCCGTCGGCCACGGGAAGCGTCGCCGAGTAGAACACAAGACCGCTTATGTGGTCTTCGCCCGCGAGCGACCGCACGAGGTTGCCGTTGGTTCGGGTAATGGTTAGGTTCTGCATTATGCCTCGGCGTTTTCGGGTTCGTCATTGATGGGTTCGCCCGTCAGTTCGTCGACCTCCGGCTCGTTGTCGGCGGGTTCCGGCACGTCGGCCTTGCTCGCCTTGCTCGCCGCTACTGCGGCCTTTAGAGCGGCGACCCCGCGCTTGGTGCTGAACACCTCGCGGTTCTGCAGCGAGTTTGCGTGGTTCTGAGCGTCGTTGCGGGTGTAGAATGCCGTGCCGTCCGAGGTTACATGCACCTCGTTGATGTCGGGATTCTGTTTCAGAACGTCGGCGGCTATCTTCTCGGCGGCTTTCGAGGCCACCGTGGCCGCGCCGTTCATTGTCGTTTCTTTCTTTGCCATTTTTATATGGTGTTTAATGGTTGTTTAATCGCTTTGTGAATATGGCCGCGCCGACTATCATCAGCAGCAGGGGCAGCAGCGAGAGGATGACCTGCAATGCGGCGTTGCCGCCGCGCTTCTCCTCTTTGGACTTGGTCTCGTTCATCTCCAGGCTCGCGGCCTCGGCTGTGGTCGCCGTTTCCCCGGCAAGAGTCGCGGCGGTCGCTTTCGTCGCCTTGGTGCTGTCGGTGGCTGCGGCCTCGGTCTGCTCCCGGCTGTCGCTCCGCTGACGCGCCTCACGCCTTTCGGTGGTGCGGCTCAGCAACGGCGGTGTCCCGGTCGCGCTGTCTCTCGGCTGCGACGTGTCGAATATCTCCGTCACGCGCTCGGTCGCCTCGTCGCGCTCGATGGTGGTTTCGCGCAGCCGTCTGAACTGCGCCTCCACCATGCGCTCCAATGTCGCCACCGTCGCCGAGTCAAGGCGGGTCGTCACCGTCGTCTGTACCGACGCGGACGATTGCGCCTCCGTGCGGCTTTCCTGCGCCGCTTTCTTTTGGGCGGCGCAGCTCGTGGCTAACAGGGCAGTTGTCAGCATGAGGGCAAGAGTTGATTTTTTCAATCGCATTGGTCAGTGTGTCTACTTTTTCCTGCAACTGCAACATATCCCTGCGGAGCGGCTCTACCACGAGCTGCATTATCATCTCGATAGCTTTCTTGTCGTTGTCGAGTTCATGCCCGCGAACGTCCGAGAGTGTCTTCTGAACGTCGGCGCGGAGCTGGTCTACCTCGGCCTTGTGCTTCGAGCGCAGGAACACCGCAGTCAGCAGCGCGGTCAGCGGCGCGGTGATGATCGCCGCTATTCCCGCAAGAATTGTTTCAGTCATTCGGCTGTCGGGTCGTTATTGGGTTATGCCTATCTCTCTGAGCCATGCCGACACCTCGAAGCTCGGGCACGCTTTCATCCACTCCTGCGGCTCGATCACGCCGTTGCCGTTGCGGTCGGGCGAGAGGTCGCGGTGGCCGATGATTTTCACCTTGGGGTGCCGGGCGTGGAAGTCGCGGACATATTTCGCCATCGCGGCTTTCTGCGCCGCCGTGCGCGTGTCCTTGGGCTTCATGCTCTTGTCGCAGCCCCCGGCGTAGACAATATGGCGGCTGACGCTGTTGTAGCCCGTCGCGCCGTTGGTCACTTCCCAGGGGTCTACCATCGCGTCCTCGTTGTTGTCGACGAGGCGTTCTATCCTGCCGTCGAGCCGGATGAGGTCGGTGTAGCCAACCTGCTTCCACCCGCGACCGCCCGCCGATTTGGGCGCGGTGTGCATACGCCGGATGTCGGCGGCTGTCACGTCGCGCCCCTCGGGGGTGGCGGTGCAGTGGATAACGAGATATTTAAGCGGTTTCGACATTCGGCTTACGCTTTGGCCGCGCTCACTATCGCGCCCAGTCCCTCGTTCTTGGTCGGGAGACACAGCGTATGGGTGCGCATGGAGAATACGTTTTCCTGCGTGGTGGGGTTGCTGGCCGCTTCCTGCAGATAGGTCTTCGTCGAGCCGTCGGCTCGCATTACGCGCTTGGTCGTGAATGCCACCGAGCACTGACGGTCGGTCGCTGCGGGTATCGCGCCGTAGGCAAGTTTCTTCTTGGTCGTGGCGTTGAAATAGGGGCACGCGTTGTATTCGTAGACCTCGAAGCCGTAGAGGCGCGAGATTGCACCGCTCTCATAGTTGTAATACTGAGCGGCAAACTTCTGATCCTGCTCCAGCAGGTCGGCCACATGGTCGGCGCACAGCACGAGGATACGTCCCTCGGCGGGTATCTTGGCCTTGTCGAATGCCTTTTTGAGCGCGATGATGTCCGAGCGCGTCAGTCGCTTGCGGTCGTCCACGACCTCGCCCGTGGTGAGAAGCACCGGGGTTTTGGCCGTGTGCTCGGCGGGCGCGATGGAGTGGATCGCCCTGCTGAATTTTGTTTCCGAGAATGCCTCCTTGTGGCGTTCTATCACCGAGGCCATCTTGTCGTAGCCGAGGGCGTGCAGCTCGTCGTCGGTGACGCGGGTCGGCTTGGTCTGATACTTGTCGAGCTTCACCGCGATGTCGCCGTCCTCGAGGTTGGTGATTTCGAGCGGATAGGTCGTGTTGTTCACGAGCACGTCGGGGTCTGCGCCGATGTCGACCATGTGGATGATGTCCTTGTCTACATACTGGCTGTAGTCGCGGATCTTATTGAACCATCCCACGGCCTCGGCGGCGGCGCGGAATGCCTTGACAAGCTCTCCCGTCCACGCCTCGGGATAAAGCCCGGCGCGGAGCGCGTTGGTCGGTGCGAGGCCGCCCATGAGCGACGTGCCCACGGCGATTGTGTCGAGCGCGAGTGCCCCCGCGCCCGGTGTCATGCCCACGGCAACGCCGAGGGTCGCGCCCATCACGCTTGTGGTCGCGAGACCGATAATCATGCCCATAAGGGCGAGAAGAAATCTTTTCATTCGTCTTTCTTTTGTTGGTTGTTGTTCATTGTTGCGGGTCAGAATTCGGGGGCGAAGCCGAAGTGCTCTCGGTAGAGGCGCACGTATTCGTCGCGGTTGTTGTCGCGCAGCTCGGCGAGTTGGTCTGCCGTGGCTGTCGGCCATGTCAGCTTGACATCGGTGGCCGCTCCCGAGCCTCCGGCGGCGGGCTTCACGAGGTCGAGGGGCTTCTGCGCTGGTGTCATGTCGGCGAATAGGGCGTTGAGGCTGTCGAGGCCTACCTGCTTGCCGAGGCTCAGATATTTCTCTTTCTTGTCGGCGGTGATGCGCTTCTCCTTGACCGCCCTGTCCACCGCGTCGGTGATGCGGGCGAGCGTCATGCTGTTCTTTTCTTCCTGCAGTCTGCCGATGGCCTCCACGGCCTGGTCTTCGGTCGAGCCGGGGGCAAGACCGAGTTTCAAGATGATTTTTTCCATGTTGCTGTTTGAGTTGTTATTTGGGTTTTGTTCTTCTTCCGTCGGTGCGGTGGCCGGGGCTTCCTCCGCTCTCTCCTTTACAGGGCGCGTCAGCAGCGGCAGGTGGTCGCTCTCCTCCCCGGCGGCGAGCGTCAGCAGTTTCCCCTCGTGGTAGAGGCCTACCTGCAGCGCGTCGTCGTTCGAGCCGATGTCGACTACCGACACCTCTATCAGTTTGCTCTTGGTCACGGTCGGGCGCGTCTGCCCGGCCACGAGCATTGACGGGTCTTCGCTCCATTCGAGCACGTCAAGCCCGGCGCTCAGCATTCGCAGTGTCCCGCGATCCCACTTCTTCGAGATGTTGCGCTCGTCCTCGGTGTCGTCGTCAAATTTGGGTGTGCCGTAGAGTATGCCGTTCTCGACGCGCAGGTTGGTCATTATGCCGATAGGCATATCCTCTTTGCGTCCGCGTCGGTGCATGAACAGCAGGATCGGGTTCTTCTCATACTGCGTGATGTCTATCCCCGCAGTGAGCACTCGCGAGCCGTAGCTGTTGATCCGCTCTGTCGATATGATTGCTTCTTTCATATATAGGTGTGATGTCTCAAAAAAATGTCGGCGCGGCTGTGTGGCACTTCACATTGTGAAAACCCTGTGCCGCCGCGCCGACGGGTCGCAAAAGGGGGTTGTGGCGGAGGCGGGATTTGAACCCGCGACCTCGAGGGAATGAACCTCGCGAGCTGCCGGGCTGCTCTACTCCGCGATGTCGTTCACGCCGCAAAATTCCGAATTATTCAACCTCCTGCAAAACAGAGTGTGAAAACTTTACACTCTATTTTTCCACGCCGTCTGTTTGTGCCAATTTTGCAGTCGAAAAATAACTTAAACCCAACCCCAAAACATCATTTTGTTATGAATGGCAAATAAGGTTTCAACAGATAAAAAGGAATTTGCGGAGGCTCTTTTCATGCAGGGTATGCCGCAAAACTCCATTGCCGAAAAAGTCGGCGTGTCCGCAAATACGGTCGGCAAATGGGTCAAGGACGGTTGTTGGGGCGAAAAGCGCACCGCGATGACCCTCACCCGAAAGGAGGTCACCAACAATGTCCTCCGCTCGCTAAACAATCTCGCCATCAAGCTCGGAGAGGCCGACCTTAAAGACGTGGGCGGTCTGGCCGATCAGATCGCCAAACTCTCGGCCACCATCTCCAAGCTCGACAAGGAGGCCTCCGTGGTCGATTTCATCGAGTGCTTCATCGCTTTCGGAAAATGGCTCGAATATCAGGCCGAGACCGACCCCGCGATCACCGCCGAGTTCCGGCAGATGGTCAACAAGTATCAGAACAAATATATCCTTGAACTCCTCGGGAGCAAGGTCGCTTGACAACACGCTATGGCTCGACACAACGCCCAAAGCCGCAAGGAGGCGATTGAGGAATGGAAACAATGGTGCGAGACGGTGCAGACGCGCTCCGTCGTGGCCGTCAGGGAGACGCCCGCACAAAAGGAGAAACGCATTAAGTTCCTCCTCGCCGACTATGGCCGTTTCTTCAATTACTATCTCGCCCACTATTGCGACGACGAGGAGACCGGGAAGCACACCGACTGCGCACCCTTTCAGATCAAGGCGGCGCACACCCTCCGCGACCATGACAATATCCAGTTCGCGGCGCGGTGGGCGCGTGGACACGCTAAGTCCGTCCATTTCGATGTCGGAATACCCCTCTATCTCAAGGCTCTGAAAAAATTGCACCTCATGGTGCTCGTCGGCAAGAGCAAGGAAAACGCCGAAACTCTCCTCGGCGACATTCAGGCCGAGTTCGAGTTCAACCAACGTTATATCGCCGACTTCGGCACGCAGAAAGTCGTCGGCTCGTGGGAGACCGGAAAGTTCGTCACCGCCGACGGCAGGGCTTTCTTCGCCCGGGGGCGCGGACAGTCCCCCCGTGGCCTCCGATACAAGCGTTATCGCCCCGACTATGTCGTAATCGACGACCTCGACGACGACGAGCTTGTCAACAACCCCGACCGCGTCGCCCGACTTACCAAGTGGGTCAAGGAGGCTCTGTTCGGAACTCTCGACGGCGGGCGAGGCCGCTTCTGCATGGTCGGCAACCTTATCGGCAAGTGCTCCGTCCTCGCCAATTTCATGGCCTCCGACGGCGTGGTCGTTTCAAAGGTAAACGCCATCGACCGAAACGGCAAGCCATCATGGGCGGCTAAGTGGTCTATCGAGGAGATACGCAAGCAGGAGGCGTTCATGGGTTATATCTCGTTCCAACGCGAGATGATGAACAACCCCATCACCGAGGGCAGCATTTTCCGCAACGACTGGATACGCTATTGCCGCCCCCTCCCGCTCGCCCGGTATGACTATCTCGTCTGCTACTGCGACCCCTCGTTCAAGTCCACCACCCGCAACGACTACAAGGCCATCAAGCTGTGGGGCAAGACCGGGACTGACCTCCATTGCCTCGCCGCCTTCGTCCGGCAGTGCTCCGTCGCCGAGATGGTCGGGTGGTTCTACGACCTCCACGAGAAAATCACAGCCGCCAACGCCGTCTGCTCCTATTATATTGAGGCCAATTTCCTCCAGCAGATCCTCCTCGACGAGTTCGTCCGCGAGGGCAACGTGCGCGGCTATCAGCTCCCCATCTTCGGCGACAAGCGCAAGAAGCCCGATAAGTTTCAGCGTATCGAGGCCATCTCCCCGCTATGGGAGCACGGACACGTCTATTACAATGAGCGCATGAAAAACGACCCCGACATGCGCGTTGGCATTGATCAGACGCTCTCCTGCGAGCGCGGTATGTCCGGCCACGACGACGGCCCGGACGCCGACGAGGGTGCGATTTTCATTCTCCAGGGGCTTACCCGACAACAGACATTCAAACCATCATACGGCAGACGAAAGTCGCCTAAATCTTCATGGTAACAATTATGAGCATTTTCAAAAACATCAAGGCCTGGTTCCGGGCGGTCGTCTTCGACTGCCGCCTCAGCCACTGCCGCCGCGAGGCCGACCGCCGCCGCGCACTCTCAGGGCAGAAACAACTCGTCATCGTCCTCAACCGCCGTCCCGTCGTCGTCAGCAAGCAGCATATCAGGCAGCTCGTCCGCGAGGGTATGTATCGCCGGGGCGTTACCGCCGCCGACATCGAGGCCAAGGCTATCTACCGAACTCTCTAACCCCCCCTCCGTTATGGCTTTCCTTACCACCGACGACTACCGCGTCGTCACTTGCCCCGCCGACCTCGAAATCATCTGCCAGTCCTCCCTCGACATCCGCCAGCAGGCCGAGCGCGTCGCTATGGAGGAGGTCGCCGGGTATGTCCGCACCCGCTATGACATCGACTCCGCCTACGCCAAAACCGACATCGCCCGAAACCCCCTCCTCGTGCAGCTGACCGTCTGCATCGCCCTTTGGTGGCTCGGCCAATGGTTGCCCGGCATGATAGGCGGCGACATGAGGCAGACGCTTTACGACAATGCCATTGCCCGGCTCAAAGACATTCAGAAAGGCAACTTTACTCCCGACTTTCCCGAATATCCCGACGGCGGAGATCCCGACAGCGGCCTCGGGGGCAACCCCATGCGCTATGGGTCTATGAAAAAGAACGGTTGGGATTGGTAATTTTTTGTTCTGCGCGGGTGCTTTAGCGCCCGCTTAATCAGTGTTTGAACGATGTTAAAACTATCGGCGAAAATTGAAATAACAGGCGAGAAAAAGTGGGTATTCGAGAAGATAACCGCTTGCGAGATCGTGCGCGACAGCGACGCGCTCACGACCACCTGCAAGCTCACTCTCCCCCGAAAGGTAAAGTGGAAAGGCGAAACCTCCAACCCCATCAAGCGCGGCGACAAAATCTCCGTGTGGCTCGGCTATGACGACAACCTCCAACTCGCTTTTACCGGGTATGTGCTGCGAAAGGGTTTCAAAGCCCCGATTGAAATTTTCTGCGAGGACGAGATGTTTATGCTCAAACAAACACCGTGCGTCAAAAAATCATATCGCAGCGTCGATATTCAGACCCTGCTTAAAGACCAAAACCTCCCTTATGACATAAAAGTGCTCGGCGAGCAGAACATTGGTCAGTACCGCGCCAATTTTGAAACGGTGGCCGAGTTGCTTTCCCACCTCAAAGAAAACAACATCCGCACTTTCTTCCGTATCGAGAACGACAAACCCGTGCTTTACTGCGGCGTTCTTTTCGACCATGGTAACGAAATGCGGCAGGTGTTCGCCACCGGGATAAACATAATATCTGACAGCAGCCTCGACGAACAGAAAGCCGAGGACATGAAGATTAAACTGAAAGTAGTGAGCCTACAGCCCGACAATAAAAAGAAAATCAAGGTCGAGGTGGGGGACGCTGACGGAGAAAAAAGAACCCTGCATTGCTACGGCATGACGGAATCAGAGGCCAAAGCCTGGGGCGAGCAGGAACTTGAAAGGTTGAAACGCGACGGCCTTACCGGGTCGTTTCAGACTTTCGGCCACGTTCTGCTTGATGTGCTTGATGTGATAGGCATTAAGATTGACGGCGAGCGCAAAGGCAAATATCAAGTCGCTAAAAATACAATCACTTTCGGAAGCGGTGGCTTCCGGCAAGACATAACCCTCGGCGCGAGGGCGGCAGAATGAATATTCAGAACGCTATAAAACGGCTCGCACTCTCCGGCTCGGAGATGTATCTGTGCGTCGCCACCGTCGACACGGTCGACGAAAAGGCGAGGACTATCGACTGCACTCCTATCAACGAGGGGGCGCAGCTCCTTGGCGTGAACTTACAGGCCGATCAGTCGCAGGAGGTCGGCGTGATTTCTTTTCCCGCCGTCGGTTCTGATGTCGTTGTAGGCTTCCTTAGCCCCGCCGTCGCCGTCGTGCTGCTCACAACCGAGATTACCAAGGTAATGCTCAAAATCGGCGACACGGAGGCCGTCGTCGAGGATAACTCCGTTTTTCTCAAAACTCAGAAAGGCTCGGCCACCCTCACCGCCGACAACCTCAAACTCGACATCGACGGAACCACCCTCGAATTGAAGAAAGACCTCTCCGTGTGGAACGGCGGCTCTGAAACCACCGCCAACGCCACCGAATTGCAGAAACAGCTGAACGTCTGCAAGGCGAGAATCGACGCTATTATTAACGCTCTGAAATCTTCGGCTGTCGCTCCCCAGGACGGCGGCGCGACATACAAGGCTAATATCGCCGCCGCGCTCTCCGGCCTGACATCCGAGGATTATTCAAACATGATCGACGACAAGATTAAACACTGACAATGGCAAGCAAAAGATATACCTCTCAACTGAAAACGGTCGAGTCCATACGCCTCGCCGCTCGCGAAAACAACGAGGCCAAGGGCGGCGGCTCTATGCGCAAGCGCAAGAGCCTCGTGATGATGTTGAACCAACAGACCCAGTCCCTCACAAAGCAGGATGTCGCCCGGTGGCGAAAGGCCTGGGCTATGGCTCTCAATATCGAGAACCCGAAGCGCGGTGCGCTTTATTCCATTTACACCGACGCGCTCGTAGATATGCACCTCACGGGCTGCTTTACTCAGCGTTATCACAAAACGCTCCTCAAAGCCTTTGTCATTGTCGACGAAAACGGAAAGGAGGACGAGGAGGCTCAAAAAATTTTCGAGAGCAAGTGGTTCCACCATTTCCTCCTCCGCGCCCTTGAATCCATCGGCTGGGGGCACTCCCTCATTCAGTTGGGCGACGTGATCACCGACGCTAACGGCGTGATGAAGTTCTCCGACGTGGAACTCGTCCCCCGCGAGCACGTATGCCCTGAATATGGTGTTCTCCTCCGCGAGCGTTCCGATTCCCCCGACATCGGTATCCCTTACCGCGAGGGCGCGTTGGCCGACTGGTGCGTAGAGGTCGGCGACTCCCGCGACCTCGGGCTGTTGCTGAAATGCGCTCCCCAGGCTATCGCAAAAAAGAACATGACTACCTATTGGGACGTATTCGGCGAGATTTTCGGTATGCCTATGCGCGTCGGTACTACTACCTCGCAGAATCCCGCCGACCGCAAGCAGATCGAGGTCATGCTCGAGGAGATGGGCGCGGCAGGATGGGCTTTATTCCCCGAGGGCACGACCATCGAAATCAAGGAGTCATCTCGCGGCGACGCTTACAACGTCTATGACCGCCGGATTGACCGCGCAAACTCCGAAATGTCTAAGGGTGTCCTCGGGCAGACCATGACCATCGACAACGGCTCGTCCCACTCTCAGTCGGAAACTCACCTCGAAGTGTTCGAGAACATCTGCGCCGCCGACGCACGGCTTATAGAGTATGTCGTGAACGACGACCTCATTCCGAAAATGATCCGTCTCGGTTTCCCGCTTGTTGGACGTTCTTTCGCGTGGGACGACGCGGCCACATACTCGCCCGCCGAACAGCGCGAGCTTGAACGTGTCCTCCTCCAATACTACGACATCGACCCGCAGTATTTCACCGAAAAATATAAAATCCCCATCACCGGGGCGAAAAATTCCGACGGCGGTTTTTTCGAGTAGGGGGTGAGGAGTCCGCAGACAAGGAGGCCAAACCCCATGACTCAAAGAAACAGAAAGCCGACCATTACCGCTTGTTTAATCGGGCATTAAACACTCTTTACGAGCCGGATCTTCTCCGCCTCGCGGGTGGCAATGTCGGGCGCGTGCCTTTCAACCGCGAGGTCTTCGACCGCGCCGTGCGTGAGGTCTTCGCCAAGGGCGGTTTCTCACCCGAGATGTTGGCCGACCCAGCTGTCGCCGCCCTCGTCGAGGAAACTTATAACGCCCTCAACCGAGCCGTCGACACGGCCATTAAGACCGAGACTCCACCCGAGCTGACCGCCGCCCTCCAAAACAACGCTTTTATCTTCTCCGGCTTCAAGACCTATCACTCGCTTTCCGAGGTAGGTCTTGCCCTCACTGACTCCGACGGCCACGTCAAGCCGTTTGAGGTATTCCGGCGCGATGTCGAGGCCATTGACCGAAAGTATAACGTCAACTATCTCTATGCCGAGTATAACCACGCCGTTCACACTTCGCAGATGGCCGTCAGATGGCACGACTTTATGGCCGACGGCGACCGTTATAATCTGCAGTACCGCACCGCCGGGGACGAGCGCGTCCGCTCCGAGCACGCCGCACTCGACAATACGACACTCCCGCCCTCCGACCCGTTCTGGAACGACTATCTCCCGCCAAATGGCTGGAACTGCCGCTGCAACGTCGTGCAGGTGCTCCGCGATGATTACCCCATGTCCGACCCCGCTGTCGCAAAGGCGGCGGGCGACGCTTGCACCGATGACCCTAAGGCGCGGATCTTCCGTTACAACGCCGGGCGCGAGATGACCATTTTCCCCAAGAAGCACCCATATCTCCCCAAGGGCTGCGACGGGTGCCCGCGCAATGGCGGCAGCGGCCTCTCTCTCGGCAGGGTTCCGGGAAGTGAGAAGTGCCGCGCCTGTGATGCCGTGCAGGAGGTGTGTCGCGCTCATGAGGAGGCAACTCTCAATGATAAGCTCCGCGCCCTCCTCTCCGAGAAGGGGCGCGAGCTCACACGCTTGCTCCGCGAGATTGTTGCCTCAAGACGCTTTAAGGAGGTCGAAGGGCATGAGGGTGTCCGCTCCGCCATCAGCGACAAAGACCCGGATTATACGCCGTTGGTCGCTTGTGCCGACAAGGCCGTCGCGCATGGTTATAATGTCGCGATGCTCCCCAACCCTAAAGGTATAAGGACACCCGACTTTATTCTCTATAATGGTAAATTTATTGCCGCCTACGATGTCAAGACTATATCCGGCCAAAACTCGGTCGGCAATCGTCTGTCAGAAAGTATTGGCCAGACAAACCGCGTCATTCTGAATATGGCGACGACCTATAACGCCCGCTCCCTCGCGAGGGATCTGCGCAGTTATTTCGAGGCCAACAAGGACGCTGTGGAGGTCGTGATTTTCAAGGGAGGCGATAGGATTTCAGTAACAAGAAAGCAGATTGACAACAATTTTGAACGTGTATTTATGAAACGCTATGGCCGCAAAAAATAAAAGCCGCTAATGCGGCCCTTACCGGAGTAGTGTCGTAAGTCTTGCTCCTAACAAGGGAACGTTGCCCTGACGGTCATTGCTGACGCCGCAAAGTTAGCGGTTTTTTCTGATATAACAAACTCAAACCCCGATTTTTCAACACAATGGACGAAAAAATTACAATCACTGCCGAGTTCTCTCAGACCGACGTCGCCGCCGCGCTCCTCTGTCTCGGCGAGGAACTCACTCCCGAGATTTGGGAGCAGATAAAGGCCGCGCCCTCCAAAATCGACTTCTCGAAGATCGAGGATAAGTCTGAGCGTTTGCAGGTCAAGCTCGGCCTTATTTGCCTCCTTTTCGGTAATCTCGCCGACTGATGCCCCGTAACATTTACGACGACATCCTGCGCGACGCCCGCGTCAAGCTCACGGAGATGTTCAATAACAATTTCCGAGAGCAGGGCTTCTTTGGCCAGAAGTGGGTCGCCACAAAGGTCAGCAAGGTCAACAGGCGCGGCGCCGGATCCATTCTCACTGTCACGGGCG
>ERZ825137.256-NODE-256-length-77540-cov-5.576266_pt1 | contig 77540 bp, 101 predicted proteins | sample MGYA00519873_ERZ825137 | MGnify/ENA primary metagenome ERZ825137 (study PRJEB31778, sample SAMEA3449190) | human gut metagenome | biome: human gut; feature: human-associated habitat; material: faeces | place: United Kingdom | collected 2010/2012 ...
TCCTGCATGAACGCAGGCTGCGCCTTTTTGGCATCCTTCACATAATAGCCTATGGCATTTACATCACTGCTGCGGTCGGAAAAGGCAGGAAAAAGAAACCCTGTTTCGGGGACGGAAACCACCCAATCACGAATACGAGGCGCGATGATGTTTTTATCCTTATGATAGCCTAAGCCTGCCTTTGTCAGCTCGACAGGGCAGATGGCGCAGAGGACATATTCATAAACCTCTTCGGATTCGTCCAGCTTATTGTTATCGGTCGTTTTCGTGATAACATCATAGGCATCATGGAACAGGAGAATCAGATAATTCCCTGCAAAATCATATTCGCGAATGATGCGCTCATAAAGCAAATCCAACAGCCCATCCTGCTTCAAAGCACTGTCGCGCAGGGCAAGGAAGAACTTCTGCGCTTCTTCTCCTGCTTCATCCCTGCGGAAGGAAAGCTCTAAAAGGTTGTTGCCGATTGTGCCGGAAAGAGCCTTTTTTGCAATTTCCAGATATTTATAAAACTCATCCTCCTCCAGATTGAGAAAGGTTTCGTCGATATGTAAGAGAATATTTTTTTGGTTGTCCACATAACAGCCGCGCAATTTCGTAAAGGTGCAGGCATCTTTTTTGAAGCGGCGCTTTAATTCCAAAATGTCTTTTTTCTGCATGGGTTGCTCCCTTCTTTCGTTTTGATTTCAAAAGCTATTATAAATACTTTTTTCTGGGAAAGCAAATTTTTAAATTAAGAAAAATTTTCCTTGCAATCTCGGAAAAGGTATGCTATTATATTTAAGCAGTTTATTTCTGCGGCTGTGGCGGAACTGGCAGACGCATCAGACTCAAAATCTGACGCTGGTGACAGCGTGTGGGTTCGAGTCCCACCAGCCGCACTTTTTAGAGCCTTGATTACTTCAAGGTTCTTTTTTTATGCTCTCATTTTATCTTAATCGTTCTTTAAGGAAAAACATGGATTATTCACCTGACGTTCATACTTCGTTCAAATTCAAACAGTATAATAACGGCATAAGATAAAACAAAGCCATAAAAGATATGGAGGGATAGAGCATGTACGAATATGATGAGTACAATCCGAAAAAGAAAGATGAATATGAAGAAACAGAGCAGGAATCCATTGACTATTCCGCAGACGGCATGGAAGACGAACCCCATGTAGACGGAGAATCCATAGAGATGGAGGCAGAGGTGATTTCCGGCGAGGAATATACAGAGGAAATTTCCGGTGAGCAATTTTCCGAGGAGGAGGGCTTTTCTGAACAGGAAAGCGTTTCGGAAGCCACTGCTGAGGAAGGCGCAGAGAAAGCAGAAGCCTTTGCGGAAGAAACCGCAGAAGCAGAGCAGGAATATACAGGTCCCTGCGTCAGAGAATATCATTATGAGGAAAAGGTGAAAAAGCCGAGAAGAAAGCAGGGCGGAAACGGCTGGAAGAAATTCATTGCAGCCTGTCTGGTTTGCAGCATCGCAGGCGGCTCTGCGATTGGGGTCAGCTACAGTGCGGCACAGAGCCATTTCGGAAAGGAAACCGGCGCAAAGACCGCATCCACAAGCAATACGGAAAGTGTATCCTATCTGACGAACGGGCTTTCCACTGTGGATATCGTGAAGAAGGTAAAGCCCTCTGTTGTCAGCGTTTCCACTACCACAACAGGCGTGACACAGTATATGGGGCATTTCACCGTACCATACGAAGCAGAGGGCGCAGGCAGCGGCGTGATCTTCTATTCGGATGATGATAAGATTGCCATTGCGACAAATAACCATGTCATCGAGGGTGCAAATTCCATTTATGTGACACTGGACGGCGATAAGAGCGTACCGGCAAAGGTAGTCGGCACAAAGAGCGAATCTGACCTGGCGGTGCTTTCTGTTTCCTGGTCTGATTTGAAAAAGGCAGGCGTGGAAAAGGTAACAACCGCAACCTTCGGCGATTCGGATGACCTTGAGGTCGGCGAATGTGTCATTGCTATCGGCAACGCCATGGGCATGGGGCTTTCCGCAACGGACGGCATTGTCAGCATGAAGGAGCAGACCATTAACGTAGACGGCAATTCCCTGACCGTTTTGCAGACCAGTGCGGCAATCAACAGCGGCAACAGCGGCGGCGCACTGGTAAACAGCAAGGGTGAGGTCATCGGTATCAATACGGCAAAATATAATTCCTCTATGGCAGAGGGCATGGGCTATGCCATCCCCAGCAATCAGATTAAGCCAACCGTAGAAAGCCTGCTGGAAACAGGCACACAGCCGCAGCCCTATATCGGCATTACCGGTACAAACGCATCTCTGTATAACCTTGAGGTCGGCGCACTGGTGCTTGAGGTAAAGGACAACAGCCCTGCGGCAGCGGCAGGTCTGAAATCCGGCGACATTATCACACAGTTCAATGGCAAGACCATTAAGGATATGGACAGCCTGCTGAACGCAATGGACAGCTCGGATATCGGCAAAAAGGTTGACCTGACGGTTGTGAGAGATAACAAGGATAAAATCAAGCTGCAGCTTACCGTTGCAGATAAAAACAGCTAAAGCAATTCCTACAGATAAAAATTAAGAAAAATGCGGTTGAAATGCCGATTCACATACATTCACATAGATTCTTTCTATCAACGACCGAAAAAATCGGATGATATAGATAAACTTGCATCAGAAAAACTCCTATTGCAGACAGTGTAGACAGCTTGCAGTAGGAGTTTTTTGTAGGGGGATATTTTTATTTGCCTGCCATGACTTTTTCGGCAAACTCTGTCACAACAATGGAATCATAAGGGATTTCCTGCGAAAGCTCCTTTCCTTCCATCATGATTTTCTGGATGAGGACAAAGCCTTCGGGGGAAACGGTCGGGTCGGTTTTCCAGGTATCCTGTTTCTGATAGCGCTCCACGATGGTGGTGAGGGTATCGAGGTCGGTTTCGGCAAACTGCGGCTGAATTACCTTTGCAATTTCTGCGGCAGAATGGCTTTCTACCCACTGCTGCCCTTTATAAATGGCACGGGTGAAGGCTTCGACGACTTCGGGATGTGCCTGCAGGAAAGCATCCTGTGCCATATAAACGGTGTAAGGCACATAGCCGCTTGCTTCACCCAGAGATGCCACAATATGCCCCTTGCCGCTCTGCTCAAGCGTGGTTGCGGCAGGCTCAAATTCTACGGTATAATCGCCGACCTCTCCCAGAAATGCGCCTGCGGTGGATGTGAAATCAATGTTGTTGATGATTTCCATATCCTTACCGATAGTCATGCCGTTTTCCTTGATGACATATTCCAGAACCATTTCCGGCATGCCGCCCAATCTGCCGCCGATGACGGATTTTCTTTCCAAATCAGACCATTGGAAATCGGGCTCCTCCTCTCTGGAAACAAGGAAATTGCCTGCGCGCTGGGTCAGCTGGGCGAAGGTTTTGGGGTAATCTGCCTTCCCTTCGGCATAGACATACAGACCTGCCTCTGTGCCAAGCAGGGCAATATCCGCGGAATCGGAAAGCAGGGCAGTCATGGATTTATCCGCACCATTGCCGACCGCAACGCTCACATCTAAGCCCTCCTCCTCGAAAAAGCCCAATTCCTGTGCGACATACTGCGGCGCATAAAAAACAGAATGGACGACCTCATTCAGACGGACGGGGGTCAGCGTTTCCTCTGCCGTTTCTGTGCCGCAGCCAACTCCTGCGGACAGGCAGAGCGCCCCCGATAAAGCCAAGCAAAGTTTCTTTTTCATAGCCGTTCCTCCTAAGAGACTGATTCTGATTTATGATATGCCATATCTCGGAAAAAGGTGTGCTGTATTTTTTTTCGTGTCAGATATATTTTTTCTCGATTTTGTAGTATAATTATTTTTAATATGGAAAATTAGGCTTATATCGCCTTGTATATAAATTTTGTGATGACAGGAGGCTATTTTCATGGCTGAAAAAATCATGCTGATTGACGGCAACAGTATTGTGAACCGTGCATTTTACGGCGTTCCGCTGCTGACCAACGGAGAAGGTCGCTATACCAACGGGGTATATGGATTTCTGAATATTTTATTTAAGCTTCTGGATGAGGAGCAGCCCGATTATCTGGCGGTGGCGTTTGATTTGCATGCGCCCACCTTCCGCCACAGAACCTTTGACGGCTACAAGGGAACCAGAAAGGGTATGCCGGAGGAGCTGCGCGAACAAATGCCCCTTTTGAAGGAGGTACTGCAGGCCATGCACATCCCTATTTTCGAGCAGGAGGGCTTTGAGGCGGACGATATTCTGGGGACGCTTTCCGCTCTGGCGGAGAAAAACGGCATTGTGCCTGTTGTGGTTTCGGGGGACAGAGACCTTTTGCAGCTGGCAGGGGAAACCCTCAAGGTGCGGATTCCCAAAACGAAGGGCGGACGCACGGAAACAGAGGATTATTACGCGGCGGATGTGCAGGCGAAATATGGCGTGACACCTGCCGAATTTATTGATATGAAGGCACTGATGGGGGATGCGTCCGATAATATCCCCGGCGTGCCCGGCATTGGCGAAAAAACCGCGGCGAAGATTATCACGCAGTATCACGATATTGAAACGGCGATTGCCCATGCGGCGGAAATCAAGCCGAAAAAGGCATCCGAAAACCTTGCGGCGTATCAGGAGCAGGCAAGATTGAGTAAATTTCTGGCGACGATTGTGCGGGATATGCCTTTAGAATGGGATAAGGAGACCCTGAAAATCGGCGATATGTTTAACCAGACGGCATACGAATTGGTAAAACGTCTGGAATTTAAGAGCATGTTCAGCCGCTTTGAGGGGAGTGCTTCCACGCCCAAGCAGGCAGAGCAGACCTATCGCTTTGTTGCGGATAGGGAAGGTGCGAAGGAGGTGCTTGCCGCGCTCAAAAAGGGCGAGGTCGGGTATGCCTTTGTTTACGAAAACGAGGAGGGACAGGGGCTTGCGCTCTATCAGGAGCAGCTTGGGGGTGTCTGGATGGAAGCATCCATGGCATTTTTGATGCAGGAGCTTCTGGAGATATTTCAGCCGTTTTTTGCGGACAGCGCATATCGTAAAATCGGGCATGATGTGAAGAAGGATATTCGTTTTCTGCGCAGCTATGGCTATGACGGCTTTACGGCGGAATTTGATACCGCTATCGGGGCGTATATCCTCAATGCGACGGGCAGCTCCTACGAATATGACGATATTGCGGCAGCCTTTCTGAATGAAACCTATCCTTCGCAGGAGGAGGTTTTCGGGAAGGGCAGAACGAAAAAGGCCTTTGCCGCGTTGCCCGAAGCAGAGCGCACCGCCTATGGCGCAAGGCAGGCGGAGATTTTCTTCCGCGCGAGAAAAGTGATGGAGGAGCGGCTTGCGGAAAATGAGCAGAAAAGCCTGTTTTATGATATGGAAATGCCGCTGATTTACGTTCTGGCGGATATGGAAAAATACGGCATCAAGGTGGATAAGGCGGCGCTTTTGGCGTATCAGAAGCGTCTGGGCGAAAGTCTGGACGGCATGGAGGAAGAAATTTACGCATTGGCAGGGGAAAAATTCAACATCAATTCCCCGAAGCAGTTAGGCGTGATTTTATTTGAAAAGCTGGGGCTGAAGGGTGGCAAAAAGACCAAAACGGGCTATTCCACCGCGGCGGATGTGCTGGAAAAGCTGCGGACGGCGCATCCCATTGTGGAGCGGATTCTGCACTACAGACAGCTGGCGAAGCTGAAAAGCACCTATGCGGACGGACTTCTGGCGGTGATGGATGCCGAAACGGAGAAGATTTATTCCACCTTCAACCAGACCATTACGGCAACGGGACGGATTTCCTCAACAGAGCCGAATTTGCAGAATATTCCTGTCCGCTTGGAGCTGGGCAGAGAGCTTCGGAAAATCTTCATTCCCGAAAGTGCGGAATTCTGCTTTCTGGATGCCGATTATTCGCAGATTGAGCTGCGCGTACTGGCGCATATCTCCGGGGATGAAAGCCTGATTGCAGCGTTCAAAAGCAATCAGGATATTCACCGCATGACGGCTTCGCAGGTATTCCATGTGCCGTTTGACGAGGTGACACCATTACAGAGAAGCAATGCCAAGGCGGTTAATTTCGGCATTATCTACGGCAAGGGCGCGTTTAGCTTGGGGCAGGATTTAGGCATCAGCCGCAAGGAGGCGGAGGAGTACATCAACGCTTACTTCGCGAGATATCCCAAAATCAAGACCTTTATGGAGGATACGATTAAAAACGGGACGAAAAACGGCTATGTCTCTACGCTCTGGAACCGCCGCAGAAATATGCCCGAATTGCAGAGCAGCAATTTCATGCAAAGGGCGGCAGGTGAACGCGCGGCAATGAATATGCCTATTCAGGGCACTGCTGCGGATATTATTAAGCTGGCAATGATAAAGGTGCATCGTGCCTTGCAGGAGGGCGGCTATCGTTCTCGTCTGATTTTGCAGGTACACGATGAGCTGCTGATTGAAGCATATAAAGAAGAAAAGGATGCTGTCGCAAAAATCCTGAAGGAAAACATGGAGCATGCGGCGGATTTACTGGTTCCCTTGGATGTGGATGTGCATGAGGGCGCATCGTGGTTCGAGGCGAAATAAAAAAGAGGGGAAACGAAATGAAGGTAATCGGTTTGACAGGCGGCACGGGCAGCGGTAAAAGCGTTGTCAGCAAAAGCCTTGCGGCGGCAGGCGCAGTGGTGATTGATGCGGATAAAATTGCGCATGAAATCATTTTAAAAGGCGAGCCTGCATATCAGGAAATTGTGAAGTATTACGGAACGGGAATTTTGGATGCAAAAGGAAATATCATCCGCAGGAGGCTGGGGGAAATTGTATTCCATGATGCCGAAAAGCTGGCATTTTTGAACCAATGCACCCATAAATATATCTGTGCGGAGGTGGACAGACAGATTGCCAAGGCAGAGAAGGAAAACACCGCCAGGGCAGTGATTCTGGATGCGCCGCTCCTGCTTGAGGCAGGGCTGGAAAGCCGCTGTGATACGGTCTGGGTGGTCTATGCCGATCCGGAGGTGCGCGCAAAACGCGTGATGGCACGCGATGGTGTCAGCTATGACCTTGCCAAGGCGCGCATTGCCAACCAGAAAAGCTGGGAGGAATATAAGGAGTCGGCATCGGTTGTGATTGACAACAGCAAAGAGCTTGCCCATTTACAGGGGCAGTTGGATGAAATTTTAAAAACAATATAAAAAGGAAGCAAGGAACAATGATTCGATGTATCAGGAAATTGTTTACGCTGGCAGTGGTGCTGGTGCTGCTGGCGGCGTTTGGCTATAGTGTGGTTTTGCCGCGTGTGCTGCCTTTGCAGTATCGGGATATTGTGGAGCAGTATGCGGCGGAATATGGCTTGGAGGAGGCCTTTGTGTATGGTGTGATTTTCTGCGAAAGCCATTTCGAGCCGGATGTCATATCCTCTGCGGATGCCATTGGGCTGATGCAGGTGACGGAGGAAACGGGAAAATGGGCAGCGGCGCAGATGGGACTTGATCCCGCAGCCATTGACCTGACCGATCCGGATACGAATATCCATATCGGCTGCTGGTATTTAAGCTAGCTGACAGAGAAATTCGGCGGTGTTTCGGAAACCGTTCTGGCAGGCTATAACGCAGGGCATGGCAGCGTGGCGCGGTGGCTTGCGGATGAGGAAATGAGCTGGGACGGCATTACGCTGGATGAAATTCCATACGAGGAAACGAAAAGCTATGTGAAACGGGTGAAGCTGGCGGAGCAGGCATATCGGCTGCGGCTGCGCCTGCAAGCGTATCTGGAGGAAACTCCGCTTGGTGTGTATGCAGACAGAACTGCGGATTTGGAAGGAAATGAAGAATGATGAAAAAAAGGATTTTTCTCCTTTTGCTGATTTTCTGCCTTGGGCTTGGCGGCTGTGGCAAGAAGGAGGAGCAAACGAAGAAGAAAACGACGGCAACAGAGGAGGTGGGCATTGCATCCAAAGACGCAATGCTGACGCTTTCCATGCGGATTCCGGAAACGCTGAATCCGTTGCTGAACAGAGAAGAAACGGTTGATCGTATCCTCAAGCTGCTGTTTCTGCCGCTACTTGATTTTGACGAAAGCGGCAAGGCATGCCCTGCTGTGGCGCAGAATTGGGAATTTTCGGCGGATGGCAGAAGCCTTTCCATGAATCTGAACAGCAATATCAGATGGCAGGATGGAACGGCACTGACGGCAGATGATGTGGTCTATTCCGTCAATACCCTGCGAAATGCCCCGGAGGATGCGGTGTATAAGCAGGTGATGAACTATGTGAGCGGCTGCAGCAAAACGGGAACGAATTCCGTTGTGATTACCTTCCGCGACAGCTTCAGCTCAAATATTGATGCGCTGCGATTCCCGATTATCCCTGCCGGCTATTACAGCGGACAGAGCGACACGAATACGAAGCCTGTCGGGGATGGCCCGTATGAAATGGAATCCTATCAGCAGGCATCGGAAATGAAGCTGAAGGCAAGTGCGTCCTATTATGGGAGTACGCCGCAGATTTCCGAAATTCGTGTGAAGATGACCGCCGGAGAGGAAACGGATATCAACGCGTTTGAGCAGGGCATGACGGATGTGCTTGTGACAAACGCCATGGATGCAGGCAAATATGCGGACGAAAGCGTTTCGGGGATGCACCAGTTTACCTCAAATCAGTATGATTTTATCGGCTTTAACTTCCGCAAGGAGCTTTGGAAGGATAAATCTGTCAGACAGGCGGTTGCGTATGCGGTGCCGCGGGATAACCTTAAGGAAAGCGTCTATCTGAATTATGCCGCTATGACAAATACGCCCATCAACCCGAAAAGCTGGCTTTACGAGGAAAACGTGGCGACGTATGAATATAATCCCACAATGGCGACAACCTTCCTGAAAAACAGCGGCTGGACGGATGCGGATAAGGATGGCAAGCTGGAAAAGGAAATCAGCGGCATAAGGCAGAGCCTGCGCGCGACCATTCTGGTAAATCAGGAAAACACGGGGCGGGTACAGATTGCCTCGAAGCTGAAGGAGGAGCTGACGGCGATCGGCTTTGAGGTGACACTGGACAAGGTGGACTTTGAAACCTATCAGCAGAGCTTGGAGAGCGGACAGTTTGACCTTGTGGTGGGCGGCTGGAAATGCTCAGAGGTGACAGATTTAACACCATTTTTCGGCACGGGCGGCAGCCTGAATTATATCGGCTACAGCGATGCGGATATGGATACCCTGCTGACGGCGGCAAGGACAGCAGTCGGCGAAGGGCAGACGCTTCTGGCTTATAGCAGCTTGCAGAAAAAGCTTGCCGAGGAGCTGCCTTATATCAGCATTGCCTACCGCAATCAGGCGGTTTTTGCATCTAAAAATATCGGAGGAGAAGTACATCCTGTGGAAAGCAATGTGTTCCGTGGGATTGAAGCGTGGACGTATCAGAAGGGGGAATAAGGATGTCTGAAATCAGAACAAATCCTTTTACGGGCGAGATGTCACTTTATGCGGAGAACAGAAGAAATCGCCCCTATGAATTTGTCCATAATACAGAAAGAAAACATGCAAACAGCGAGAAATGCCCCTTCTGCGGCGGACATGAGGCATGGACACCGGATGCCATTTATCAGGATGGCCCTAACGGGGCATGGCAGATGCGCGTGTTTCCGAATAAATTTCCGACTGTCCGAGAGGATTGTACGGATGCGGCAGAGGAGCCGTTTTATACCCAGACCGCAGGAAGGGGAAGGCACGAGATTCTGGTGGATACGCCTGACCATGATGCTACGATTGATACCTTCGATGCGGCGCATATCGCAAGCATTTTGCAGGTATTACAGGATAGACTGCATTTTTTCCGCAATCGTGCAGATACGCAGTATGTGCAGATTTTCAAAAACTGCGGGCCCTCCGCAGGGATGAGCATGCACCATTCGCATTGGCAGGTGGTGGGGCTGCCTGTTGTGCCGAAGCGTGCGGCAACCATGGCGGAGGCTATGCGCAGAGAGGACTGCCTGTTCTGCAAAATGCTTGCCTACGAAAAGGAAACGAACAGGCGTATTGTGGCGGAAACAGAGCATTTTCTTGCGCTTACGCCCTACGCCGGACGCTTTGCCTATGAGCTCTGGCTTGCCCCGAAGGCACATCAGCGTGATTTTGGCGAGATGAGCGCGGAAGAACGGCAGGAGCTTGCGGCACTTCTGCGGAAGATGCTTGGAAGGGTGATGGGGATTCGTGAGGATATCGGCTATAACATTTGCGTGATGGATGGCCCGAGAGATACGGATTTTCATTGGCATATCGAGATTTTGCCGAGAATCGGCGGCTTTGCCGGGTTTGAATTTGCGACCGATTGCTATATCTGCATGGTCAGCCCCGAAAATGCCGCGGTGTATTATCGGAAAGAGGAAGCAGAATAAAAAATAGAAAATGAAAAAGGGCGTTTCTCAAAGAAAGAGAAGCGTCCTTTTTGGTTAGAGTGATTTTTGTTACAGCAATTCCTTGTAATCGCGGAAGGAGCAGTCTGCCAGTGCGGTGATTTTATCCACATCCGTCTGTCCGCGAAAGTCCTCATCCAGAACGGCATATACCCGGAAGCCTGCCGCCTTTGCACCTCTTACTGCATAGAGTGCATCCTCGAATACGGCAGTTTCCTCCAATGTGCCACCCATTTTTTCCATGGCGGTCAGAAATGCCTTACCGTCCTCCTTGTAAACCCCCAGCTCTGTGCAGGTCAGGATGCAGTCGAAATATTTGCGGATATCCAGACGGTCTAACGCAGGCTGGATATACCCTGCTTCGGATGCTGTGAGGATGCACATCTTCACACCCTTTTTTGCCATTGCCTCCAGATATTCCTTCGCGGAGGGACGCAGGGGAATGGTGTATTTATATGCGTCTGTTACATAGGATGTAATTTCATCCACAATCTGCTGTGCGTCAAACGGAACGCCTAAATCATGCCTGAAATATTCCGCCGTCTGGTAAAGCGTCAGTGTTTTTACAACATCATGGATATCCTCCGGCACTGCAAAGCCGTGTTTTTCCAGAAAGGCTGCGCCGGTGCCGTGCCATGTGGGCATGGAATCAATAAGAGTGCCGTCTAAATCAAAAATAATATACTTCATGTTTAAAATTCCTTTTCTTATCTGTATTTGTCGATTTTTTTCGTTGGTGGTCAATGCGCCTGCAAAAATTTTAGCATTTTTCGTGGAAATTGACAAGAGCGAGATGGGCGGCGAAAAATGGCGATTCTGATTTATTCCCTTTGGAAATATATTGTTAGAAAAAACAACGCGGAGGGAATTTCGTATGAAGGCTTGGAAACGGATACATATCACAAAAAAACGGGCGGCATGCGGCGTGCTGGGGCTTTTGCTGCTTGCGGCGGCGTATATGGGCGTGCCAAGGGCGGCGGAGAAGGTTTTTGCCGTTGCAGAGGGGGAAAGAAGGCTGCCGATTTATTGCGTGCAGACGGAGAAGCCGCAGGTTTCCGTTAGCTTCGATGCGGCTTGGGGAGCCGATGATACGGATGAGCTGCTGCGGATTCTAAAGGAAAATGACGTAAAGGCAACATTTTTTCTTTGCGGCTATTGGGTGGAAAAATATCCGGAGGAGGTGAAGAAAATCGCCGCGGAAGGGCACGATTTGGGTAACCATTCCGCTACACATCCGCACATGAGCCGGATTTCCTCCGAGGAAATTGCGCAGGAATTGCAGAAGTGTCATGAAAACGTGAAGAAGCTTACGGGAGTGGAGATGGAACTGTTTCGCCCGCCCTTTGGGGAATATGATAACCATGTGATTGAAACAGCAGAGCAGAATGGGTATTATACCATTCAGTGGGATGTGGATACACCCACAACAAAAAGAAAGGCAGTCAGAACCCTTGAAAAATCAAGGTTTGTGACCGCCGTTTTTAATATTAAAGCTAACGGAAAGCCCATCCTCAGAGAGATAAACAGTGCGAATGAGAGAGCGTGCAAGCTGCCGTTTCTGTTCAATATCCATCTGTTCCCAATCGGTAGCGGAAAAGGGTGTAACCTCATTGATATTATATTCGGAAATGGTTTCGTTGTAGCGGTGCAGGAGCAGCTGCTTTTCGTGATGCAGGGCTTCAATCCTTTGGTTGATATACTGTGCGGAAACGTGGCTGACGCTTTCCAGAGAGAGAATCAGATTTTCGATTTTGGCATCAATTTCGGAAATCCTGCTTTGAAATTCCTTTGCAGCGGCATCTGTATTTTGCCGATGAATGAGGTTATAGGAGGCGGCATGTTGAATCAAGCTTGCCTGCACCTCTGCCTCAATCTCCCGTACTCGATGGGTTTGCTTTGCGGTACAGGCCTTATGCAGATATTTCCCCGAACAGCAGAAATACGGCACCTGTCCATCCTTTGTTTTGCTGAAACGGATGGAAAAGGCATAGCCGCAGTGAGCACATTTTACCAAGCCTGTCAGCCACGAGTGCTTGCCCTTATATGTATTTTTGATTTGCCTATTGCGAGACAGCTTTTGCTGACAAAAGAGGAAGGCTGTGCTATCCACAATGCCTTCGTGGTGTCCCATGGCAAGCAGATGATTGGAAACATCCTTATATTTTCGCTCGTTGGCATCCCGCTTGCCGACCAGAATACAGCCATGTACGCCGTCGAAATCCTCTGGTGGATTTGCCAGAATTGCCCCCTTGGCTTTGTAGAAATTATAAACGGCGGTATCCGCACGGACATAAGCCGGGTTTTTCAGAATAGAGGACAGCTTGGCATTATCGAAATTCACACCGCCGGAGGAAACGGAGCCATCCTGTATGAGCTGCCGCTGCACATCAGCAAGGCTGGAATAGGGCAGGGCGTACAGCTCGAAGATACGCTGTACAACGGAAATCTGCTCGTTTGGCTGACAGATGGTTGCCTTCTTCCCGTCAATCGTGGTTTTCACAAGGTCGAACCCGAAGGCAGCAGGGCCGCCGCCCCAGGCACCCTTTTTCACACGGGCATAGTAGTTATCCCGCACACGCTCCGCAATGGTTTCCCGTTCCAGCTGGGCGAACACTACGATGATATACAGCATGGCACGTCCCATGGGGGTAGAGGTATCGAATTTTTCCGTAGCGGAAACGAAGGAAATGCGGTTCGATTCCAGAATATTGATGAAATCCGCAAAATCCAGAATGGAACGGCTGATACGGTCTAAGCGATATACCACAACCTTCTCAATTCTGCCGCTTTGCACATCTGCCATCATTTCATGGAAGGCAGGGCGGTTTGTGTTCTTGCCGGAATAGCCGCTGTCCTGATAGATTTTGAAATCTTCTGTGAAAACCTCACGCTTGGCATACTCAATTTGGGATTCAATGCTGATGCTGTCCTTTTTTTCGACGGATTGCCGTGCATAAATCGCAATCATAAAAAAGACCTCCTTCTGTCTATAAAAATGTATAGCAAAGAAAGCGGTCTTATGATACAATACTTTTGTTGGGAGTGGTTGTATCATGCGACCACTTTATGAATCCTCTTTCCTGTTGGCGCAGGAAGGGGGATTTTTTATTTAAATTTCTTTATAGTAATCGGATAATTTTTTCAGCACCGGCAGGAAGGATGTAGCAATATCCTTTGCGATGGCAGCGGCAACGCGATCATCATAGATATGCGAACTGCTGTTTCTGGAGCTGAGCATTTTCAGCCAGACTGCTTCATCATCAATCATGTGGTTTTCATAGGCGGCACGCAGCACCTGTTTGGGAAAATGCAGGTCATTGGAAAAGCCTTGGTCCATGAGGTATTCCTTGGAGGCTTTCCATGCCAGCTCAAATGTAAACTCGAACCGCTGAATCAGACCGTCACGAATGACATCGTTATCGGGATGCTTGCGGTATTCTATATTTGCTTCATCCAACCGCTGTACAGCTTTCAGATAATTTTCAATCTTTTTCATAAAGCACAACACCATCCTTTTCAATATTCTTTATCAGCGCTGCATCGGTATAGGCTGTCACATGGACAAGGTCGCACTTCAGCAGGGTTGGCAGGTCATCAATATCACACCAGAAGTGCGCTTGGTTTTCCTCCGGCATGCCGTAGATAGCAAGGTCAATGTCGCTGCGTTCGTGGTTGTCTCCTCTGGCACGAGAGCCAAAGAGAAGGATTTTTTCTGCATTATATTTTTCGCCCAGAGAGGCGATGAGGGAGTATAGTTTTTCCATGGAAACCTCCTTGGGGGAGTTTTTATTTTTTTGGTGTCACATCTTTTGAATCTTCCAAAGTATAAGGCACAGGTGTTTGTGCTGCCTTCTGTATGGTGTTTGAAAGCTCGTAATCATCGTACATAAGGTCTGGAATTTTAGGTGGTTCTGATTCAACGCCGAGGATTCTATCAACAGCGGGTTGCATATCGGGATGGTTACGATATTCCATAATGACATCTTGCTCATGCTCAGTGAACTCAAAAAGATGAGAGGATACGTCAGTGTCTTCTACATCGTAACCAAACAACCACAGAGGATTCAATTTTAATTTATTTGCTATGATGGCAGCGGCATCAACTTTGGGAACACGCTGTCCTAATTCATATCGATTGATTGTCTGAGCAGGAACATTAGTCATGTGTTCTATCTCAGCCAATGTCAAATTATTATTCTCTCTGTATTGTTTAATTCTATTGCCGAAGGAACTTACAATCTTCAAAAAATCACCCCCTATGTTGATTTCATTAACAGAATAGCATACTTTATCACCGTTTGCAATAAAAATTTTAAAATAATTGTTGACTTTATAACCAGATGGTGCTAATATGCAAATATAACCAAACGGTGATAAATGGAGGTGATTATATGAATAGGGTAGAATTAAGGGTTGATATTATCAGAAAGTTTGGTACGCAGGGTAACTTTGCAAAAGAGCTTGGATGGACAGAAAATAAACTTTCCAAAATGATGCAAGGAAGGTACACACCTAATTTGGACGAAGTAATTTGTATCGCAGAAAAATTAGGACTTGAAGAAAAAAGATTTCTCACAATTTTTTTGGACAAAAAATCACCAAATGGAGATAAAACGAAAAAAGTAAGCTAAGAGGAGGTGTGAAGATTGATAGCACAGTGCTTTAGAAAATTATTAGATAAAGTTGAAGAATTGCAAGCAAAACTTGTTATTTCCTTAATCGGCAGGGAGATTGAATTGCACCTCTGCGAAGGAAAGGGTGACCATGGTGAAAAATTGATTTGCATTTTAGAGATGTGCAGCGGAGTGTACTACGGTCGCTGGGAAATCAAACGCAATAATGGTGCAGTGATAGAGGCTACTTTACACAGTCTGAGATAACCTCAAATTTATAAGCTGAGTCGGATTTTATTCCCTTGACGGAAAGCGTTTTACTGCGGTCCAGAGAATAATAAACGATATTTAGCTGCTCTGCTTTAGGGTCTAATACAGTACAACATTGAAATTCCCAACAGGTGTCTGTATCAAGGCTTCTGATAAAATCATTCAGTGTGTTGATATGCCAGTAGAAGTCTTGCTTGAAGGCATTGTAATTTCGATAGTATTTGTACATAGGTTCTCCTTTATCTATATGGTCACCCTATAGAAAGGATAGGAAAGACGGAGCAAAATGTCAAGGAAAGGGAGTTGTTCGGTATCAAAGAAGATAAGGACGCAAGCTGAGGGGAGGTAAACAAGATGAAAGTGATTTTAAGAGTTAAAAACGAAAAAGAGGTTACACAGAAATTAGAAAGGGCAAATGAATTGCTCAAAGAACTGATGGACATTTTTCAGGGCTATGATGGCTTAGGGAGAGGTATCGAGATAGAAGTAATGCCCGCATCTGATGAGGACAAGGACGTAAGCTAAGGGGAGGTGTGGCGGATGGAAATCAATCAAAAAAGCATTAAAGTTGCACAGTCAATCGCAGAAATTCTTGAAAAGGAAAAATGCACAGTTGATGAGACCAGAGAAATTCTCGCTTTTATCAATAGCATTTCTGGAAGGAAATCAACTGTGCAGGTTAGAGAAATCATTTCTGAATTGTGTTCAGAAGTTCAGAAAACTGATCCTGCTGATATTCGTTGATACAACTCAGTTTGATAGCAATGAGGCATTTGTATGTACCATCAGATGTTGCTGTTGTGCGAGTTCTGAAAACACAATCATCGGAGCACTCGTCTTTTAAAAATGGACAGTATGTATTCATGCAATCATCTCCTTTCCTATGTACTTGGCTGCTGCAACAGCCTGTATTTTTAGGATAAGAGGACTGGGGGAAAATGTCAAGTAAGGAGAACTGTTCGGTATCAAAGAAGATAAGGATGCGAGTTAAAGGAGATGAGATAAATGGAGAGAAATGGCAACGCAAGACTGAGAGGGACAGACAGTGTAAACAAGTGTTATTGAAACCAAAAGTTTAAGGGGGAAGAGGTACAGAAAATGACAAGTGCAAAACAGTAATTCAATGCTGGGACTTTGAAGGTAATTTACTTGCAGAAAAAGAAACAGAATAGTTTCCTACTCTGTTTGTTTGCGTTCAGTTTGTTTGGTTTCATTAATGCTCAGTATGTCGTTATAGAGTTGTTCTTGTTCATAACGGTCAATATACCATTGGTTAAGCAGAAGTTCAATAAGGTTAATTAATTTTTCTGCTTCGCCGGGGTCGATTTCAATAATAAGGTTAATGTCTTTTTCCATATGAGCACCGATATTTCCAAGACGGCGGACAGCATCTATAACTGACCATTGTTTTGCTGGAATTTTATTTTCAAGATTATCGATTGCTTTTTTAAGGTTTGATTCATTTATTTCCCAAAAGTCACGAATCATGCCTTGTAAACAACGGCGAGCAAGCGTTGCGGAGGCTTTTGGGCTTAATTTTAAAATAGCACAAGCTTCGGAATAATCCTTCCTTATTGCTTCGGGGATATATTCAGGAAATTGTTTTGCTGATGAGGTTGGACGTATATATAAATCAACATCTTTAACAGCATTACCAACGCCTTTGGCAAAGACAGTATATTGACCGCAGTTAGGGCATTTAAAGAAATTTATTTCTAAGCAAGATTGGTGAATTGTTGCTGTTGTTGAATAAGCATGAGAACCTTTACCTGAACTACTGTAAAAACTTGGATATTGTTTACTATTTGTTTCAGATGAAACAGACATAACCATATTACAGTATGGGCATTTAAAACCAGACATAAAATCACTCCTTTTTATTTTTTAGTATAAGAGAAAAGAAAAGGAAAAGCAACTGACATTGAAATAAAAGAAGGAGGGGATGCTATGGCAGATTTACTTGTCGCTCTCGCCCTGCTGACCTTCGCAGGTGTGGTAGGGCTGGTGGCAATGGTGATTGCTTTGTATGTGGCATCAGCGGCTTTGGAAGCGGCACACAGAGCAAAGAAGAAAGATAACAACGAATAGGACAAAATCGGCAGTACATACAGTTTAACAGGAGGTGGTTTTATGCCGAGAAGAGCACCAAAAAAGTACAACGTAACCATTACTTATTGTGAGCATACACCGGAGGAGGAGGCACGCATCAGCGAGCAGGTAAGAGAGGCGATTTATCAAGCCAAGATGATTGCCATAAAGAAAAGAGAGGAAGCGGCGGCAAAGGAAGCGGCAAATACATAAGAGGGGCTTTGCCCCATGAGAAGGACAAGCTATGAAAGGGTGAGATTATGAAAAAACGCAGACGTTTGCGGAAACCAATTCGCTGGGCGTTACGGTTTGTGTGCTATGCCGTAGCGGCAATCGTAGCGGATCTGACGGTTATCGGTGCAATTCTGTATTACTTCGGAGATATGTACATTATGGCGGCTCTGGGCGTGTGCCTGGGGGTGAATATTCTGACGGAGTATTTCTTCTTCAAGGATGAATTTCGCAGAAAGGTGGTGAAGGAATGAAGGACGCAGGATGGAGCATTTACCCGAATCTGGAGAAATGGATATGGATGAACTGTAAATCTATCAGTGACTTTGCCGGAAGAATCGGGGTAGCACATAAAACGGTAATCACCTTGATGAAGGGCGAGAGAGGAACGACGAAATATGTCATTGACCTGATCCTGAAGGAGACAGGCATGACATACGAAAAGTGTTTCAAAGAAAAATAAAATATCCCCTTTGGCGGTGGCACGCCTCGGGGGAATGGATAAATAGTCAATTACATAGTAGCAGAAAAGCAGGATTTGTGCAATGAAAATATGGCTTCTCGAAGCAGCATCCCCGGGATAATGAAATAAAAATGTAGCACAGAAGTTAGCTTTCTTTTCCGTGGAGATAATCGGTCGAGACATTAAGTTCGCGAGCAATTTTGGGCAGATTCTCGTGACGAGGCTCATAAGTACCATTCAACCATCGTTTAACAGTAACTACAGAAACACCCGCGAGAAGGGCAAGCGTGCTGACATCCATATTCATTTTTTCCATAGCGTGTGTCAGACGCTCGGAAAGAATGTTAGGAAACTCCCAAAAGAAAAAGAAGAAGAACATGGTAATCACCCCCTTTGACCGGGGATGCTGCTTCGAGAAGCCATCTAAAACCATTTTATCACAAATCGAAAGGAATTGAAAAATAATGAAAAACCCGGGATGGGGCGTATATCCCAATCTGGAAAAGTGGATAAACGAAAACTGCGAATCTGTTTCGGAATTTGCCTGGTTGGTGGCTGTATCACCGACCACGATATACAAATTTTTAAAAGGAAAAAGCGATTTGAGATATGAGACTGTGTGCGCGATTATGCGTGTTACACACATGAGATTTGATGTTATTTTTGAAAAAACGAAGAAATAACTTGGAGGTTTTGACAATGGGAAAAATCGAAGATGCAATCAAGAAGATAAATACAGAGATTCAGAAGGAGCCGAGTAACAGGTATCTGGCATTGGTCGGGGAGCATATCATTGACAACATTACATCCGAAGCGGCAGCGGAAAAGGTATTAAAGAAAGAAAAAACGCTTGCAAAAGCCTTAGCCGGTATCGAGAATCATGCTTCCAAGCAAAAGGAAGGAAACTGCGCTGTCATTGAGGATTCTGTAGTATACGGCTGGGCAAGAGAATATTTCGGCTTAACGGCAAATCCGCAGGCACCTGCGGAAGAACCCAAAAAAGGCGTTTGCGTCAGTCTGGAAGATTTCCTGTAAGGAGGCGAGGGCATGAATCTGAAAAAGATACAAGCAATGCCGTTTGCCCCGTTCTGCGAGGAAAGCGGAGTGCGCTGGAAGGTAACGGTCAAGGAGCCCGTGGTGGACGGGGAACGTCTGCTTGTGGTTGATTTCTTGAAAAATACCGCTTGTAACGTATACGCAAGAAACACACCCTCCTTCCGTATTGTGTGCGCCAAGAAAAGCAAAGAGGTAAGGGGCATCAATCACGAAGGCAGAATGCAGCAGAAGGTTCTGGATTGTTTCAGCGGATCTATGTGGTGGAATGAGTATGTTCTTATTTCTCCGAGGGAGGAGAAGCTGCTGCAACGGTTTTTGAAATCAACCGGAACGAGGAATCATCAGTTGGACAACCTTTGGAAATGGGTTATGCAGACGAGAGAATACATGAAAACAAAGGACAGAAAGGAACGGGGCGAACTGATGGATGAGGACTATCGGCTTTGCCCCGAAGCCTTACCGGGAGGAATGATTGACTACATCCGCAGAGAGGTTTTACCAAAAGACAGAGTGATTATTTATAAAAGAGGAAATGTCAACGGCATCTGCACCGTTTGCGGCACACAGGTTCATGCCAGGGGCAGACGATTTACGCAGAGCGCACACGCCACCTGTCCGAACTGCGGCGCAAGGGTTTCTTGCGTTCTGGAGGACGGCTGTGCGTTTGCCGCAAATTACATAGAAAATGTCGTTGCGGTGCAGAAGGGGACGGACGGAAAGACGGTCTTTTTCCGGCAATGGCTGTTACGCAGAGACCATACGGCGAGGTGGGAGCATATCGAAGATTTTTTGCAGGAGACTGTGAGGTATGCCATCCGAGGAACCAAAACGGCTAAGTGGCAAAAGCAAGGCAAGTGGAACTATTATATGAAAACAGAACGGTACGAGCTGGACGAATGGACCAGATGGAGCGACAACCGCATCTATGACGGTGGGTATTATTTTTATACAGGCGGCATAGAAACAGCCCTACAGGGTACGGCAATGCAGTATGCAGACATTGACGATTATCTTGCGGCGGAAAGACACAACAAAAATCCGATTTATTTCTTAGAATACCACGCAAGGTATCCGGTCATCGAATTTCTCTGGAAAGCCGGCTATCGGAACATCGTGCATAACCGTGTCTTTGGAATGTCAAAGGAAAACAGAAACGCCATCCGTTGGGAGCGGAAAAAGCTAAGGGATTGCTTTAAATTTCCGCTGCGGATTTTAAAGCTGATGCCGCCAGAGGAATGGAGCTTGAATGATATTCAGCGGGCGAATTACCTTTGGAAGAATTACGGCGAGAGAATCACAGATGCCGAAATGCGGATGGCTCTGCAATCAAGAACGGATGTGCAGAATCTGACCGGAGCAATGCCGTATGCCGGAATCGGAAAGATTCTGAAATACATCCAAAAGCAGACAGAGAAACGAAAGGGGGAAGAAAGGGATACAACTTATACACTGGAAGGAATCATACGAGCCTATCGGGATTATTTGCAGGAGTGTGAACAGCTGCATTTTGATTTACATGACAGAGAGATTCTCTTTCCGAAGGATTTAGTAGCGGCACATGACCGCACGATGGAACAGGTCGAATTTGAAAAGAATAAGGCTGACCAGGAGAAATTCCAAAAGGCAGTAGAAAAGCTGGAAAAATTCGCATGGAGCGAAGGAGAATTTTTCATTCGCCCTGCAAGAGAGCAGATGGAGTTGACAGCAGAAGGAAAGGATCTGCATCACTGCGTCGGCGGCTACATCAGGGATATGGCAGAGGGGGAAACCGCAATATTCTTCCTGCGAAAAGCAAACGAACCGGACAAGCCCTTTTATACATTGGAATTGCAGAAGAAAAGGGTTATCCAATGTCGCACAGAGCATAACGCATCCTATGACAGAAACCCGGATGTGAAGAACTTTGTGGATATGTGGATGGAAAAGATTGTGAAAAAAGGCGGAAATAAGAAGGTTAAGGAGGCAGCCGCATGAACGAAATCACAAGACCGATTGAGGTCATTACACAGGAAATCAATTTTTATAAATTACAGGCAGGCAACGCCATTATCGAGATTGGAAAACGTCTGCATGAGGCGAAGCTGACACTGCCGCATGGCGCATGGGGTGCATGGCTGCAGAATGAGGTGGAATTTTCGGAACGTACCGCACAGAATTTCATGCGGATTGCCAAGGAATACCGAAATCCGCAGCTGATTGCGGACATGGGAAACAGTGCCACAAAGGCACTGCTCCTGCTTTCCCTGCCGGCAGAGGAAAGAGAAGAATTTGTAGGCGAGGCACACGAGATTGACGGGGAAGAAAAAACGGTTGCCGACATGACAACAAAGGAAATGGAGCGTCTGCTGAAGGAGCTGGAAGCGGAACGTGCAGAAAAAGAGAAATTACAGTCACAGTTGGACTTGTTCCGGACGGAAAAGGATAACGCTGTGGATGCCGCCTATAAGGAGACAGAGGATAAGCTGGAAGCACTGGTTAACCAGAAGGAGGCGGCGGAGCAAGCCAAGAGAGAAGCGGAGGAGCGGATTGCCGCCATGGAGAGTGAAATGGATGAGCTGCGGATGCAGGCAGAGCAGACAGCTCTTCCGGATGAATCCGAATTGGAAAGAATCCGCAGAGAAGCGGAGAACACCGCAAAGCAGAAGGCAGAAGAAGCCATGCAGAAGAAACTGGATAAAGCCAAGAAGGATGCAGAGAAAGCGAAGAAAGAGGCAAAAGAGGCACAGGCAGCCATTGAAGCGCATGAAGCCGCACAGAAGGAAGCGGAAGAAGCGATGCTGAAAGCTAAAGAGGAATTGGCGCAGGTAAAGGCAGATACAGAAAAGAAGCTGAAAGCGGCAGGCTCCTGCATTACGGTTTTCAAGGTGCATTTTGAGGCGGTGCAGGGAGAAATCAACAAAATGCTGACCTGCATTGATGGCGTAGAGGAATCCGAAGGCAAGGAAGAAGCGGATAAGCTGAGAAAGGCTCTGAAATCGCTTTGTCAGAGCGTACAGGACAATTTATAAGGAGGGAGCGGTATGACGGATAGAAGGAACAAAGGAAAGTATGAGGTCTGTCAGGACTGCGGCGCACATTTAGATCATGGGGAGCAGTGTGATTGCAGGGAAGAAGATTCTCCGCAGGATGCCGTTTATAAGGCAGAGGATATATATAAGGAAAAAACAGGCTCTAGTAGCGGTTGAGGCGTTTGGTTATGAGGAACGAACGTATAGCGAACGCTGTGTGAGGTGACGAATAAACGCCGAAATATAGCGGTTTCCGAAGCAAAGCGAGGAAAACTTACCACATCTAATAGGAAGAAACAGAAAAAGACATAAAAAAGCCCGCCTGTTGACGCAGACGGGAAGGTCTTGGGAGACCGTACATATCTATATCTAATATAACACAGAATCCTTGATTTATCAAGGATTTTACGGTATTCCCGAGACTGTTTTTTCAAGAGACGGCGGTCTCTTTAGACTGTCCATAAAGCAATTAACTTAGTGGACACGCTCTTATTCATAAAAAGGAGGAACGGGAATGCCAAAGTACAGGAAGAAGATTCGGTCTGGGGATGTATACGAGGTGGAGGAATTTTACTCCCCTCGGACGATAGGAAAAAAATACGAGAGAGGTCGGAGCGAAAATCTGACATCCGAGGAACAGGCAAGAAGAAATCTGCAAATCGCCAGAAAGAAAATAACACGTAGCATCAATGCCAATTTCAATGGGGATGATTATTTCGTTCTGCTGACCTATGCGGCAGAGGTAACGATGGAACAGGCGAAAAAGGAATTCAGCAATTTCAGAGACAGGCTGAACCGATACCGAAACAAAAATGGCTTTTCCAAGTTGAAATATATTGCGGTGGTTGAAAGTCAAGGTAAAAAGAATCGTGTGCATCATCATGTTGTGATGAATGGATTTGAAGGAATGAGCATGAAGGAGGCGGCGGAGATTTTAGAAAATGTCTGGGGTAAAGGTACTGTTCTGATTAAGAAGCTGTATAAGAACCAGAAGGACAACCGCCTTGCAAGCTACATATCCAAGGAGAACATCAGAAAGGGTGCAAAGCGTTGGAGCACCAGTAGGAATCTGAAAAAGCCGGAAGTGAAGCTGGAGGTTATCAAGGAAACCAAAAGAAAGGTTTCTCTGAGACCGCCGAAGGGATTTGATGTGATTGTGCAGACCGAGGACTATTTTGCAGAAATCGGTTGGGTGCGTTATATGAAGGCTGTCCGTCGGGGCGGCATGGACTACGGAGAATATGAGGGAGGAGCGGAAACAGATGCAGGGAGCAAGAAAGGGCAGTCATAACTATTCCATTTTGCAGGGGAAAAGTAAACGCTGCTATTTTACAGACACGGAAACGGGCCCGTTGGAGCGGAACCATATTTATTTCGGTGCAGGGATGCGGCAGATATCGGATAAACACGGATTCTGGGTGTGGCTCAAGCCGGAGTGGCACAGAGGGACACAGGGAGTCCATGGAAGGGACGGGCATAAGATTGATTTGCGGCTGAAACAGGATTGCCAAAGAAAATTTGAGGAAACCCATACCAGAGCAGAGTTTATGGCGATTATCGGACGGAATTATTTACCCGATGAAGCGGAGGAGAGAAAACCGCAAACGCCTGCGGATACGGGTGGATTTTACTTGCTATAGGAGGTATGAGTATGGGCAAGGGAATTACATATAGCACAAGCGGAAAGGACTGCCCCTGTTGCGGATGCCAAGAGAGGGCTGTCGGCTGTCATGGAAAGTGCGATCAGTATAAAGCATGGGACGGGAAGCGGCAAGCAGAGAAGCTGGAGAGATTCAGAAGGACAAGCATACTGCATGAAGCGGATAAGAGAAAGAGTGCAGCGGTAAGCCATTACAAGAGAAGGGGGAGGCAGGCATGAATAAGGTGATTCTGATGGGGCGGCTGACGAGTGACCCGAAAATGGATTGGACGCGTTCAGAGGATTCTAAGCAGTACGCCACATATACATTAGCGGTCAATCGGCGGTTCAAAAAGAATGGACAAGCAGATACAGATTTTATCTCCTGTATCGCATGGGGAGCCATGGCAGAGTTTGCAGAAAAATTTATGAAAAAAGGTGCCATGTTCGCTGTTGAAGGGCGGCTGAATGTCAGAAGCTGGGAGAAGGACGGCGAAAGGCATTGGACAACAACGGTTGTTGTAGAGAGTTGCTATTTTACGGGCAGTAAGAGGGATGCAGAGAGCAAGCCGGCACAGAGTAAGCCTGCAAAGCAGATGGGACTGGCGGATAGCCCAGGGTTTTATCCAATTGACGAGACAGTCGAAGATGATGATTTGCCGTTCTAAGGAGGGAGGGTATGAAAGCAATATTAAAATACCCGGGCAGCAAGTGGCGCATTGCGGATTGGGTTATTTCGTTCTTTCCGGAACATCACAGTTATCTGGAACCGTTCTTCGGAAGCGGAGCAACCTTATTTCAGAAGAAACCGAGCAACATAGAGACCATCAACGATTTGGATGGTGGGGTTGTGAACTTCTTTGAATGGGTACGGCGAGATCCAGAACGTCTGGCGAGAGCAGTTTTTTTAACGCCGTATGGCAGAAGGGTTTACGATGCAGCGTTTGCACCTGCAGAAAATAATTTTGATGCAGCAGTGAAATTCTGCATACAGGCGAATATGGGATATGGTTTTCGCACGGCAGGAGCGAGGGCTGGGTGGAAATTCGACATTCAAGGAAGGGAACGAGCATACAGCTTGAACGATTGGAATGAACTGCCGGAACAGATCATTTTGGCGGCGGAGCGGCTGAAATGTGTTCAGATTGAGTGTAAGCCTGCAGTAGATGTGATTGGACGGTTTGATTTTGAGAATGTCCTGATTTACAGCGACCCGCCATATCTGTTGGAGACACGATTCGGAAAACAGTACAAGCAGGAAATGACAAGGCAGCAGCACGAGGAATTACTGGATGTATTGCTGAAAAGCAAGGCGAAGGTTTTACTCAGCGGATACGAAAGCGAACTTTACGATGATGCCTTGAAAGGCTGGCAGAAAGAGAAAATATGGAGTGCGGCCAGAAATTCTTCAAAGAAAAAGAAAGAGGTGCTTTGGATGAATTTTGAGCCGATGCAGCAAATGCGGTTGTGAGGAGGGATAAGCATGACAAGAAAAGAAGCTCTGGAATATTTGAAACATCGTTTTATGGAGACCGGAAGTCCCTTGAACCCATCATGGGAATCATTGGAAGAACTTAAGAGACATTATGGAGCCATTGGTATAGCAATTTCTGCACTGGAACAGCATGTGCCGAAACAACCAGATCTTGAAGGTGATGGGTATGACGAGGATGGAGAGATTATATTTGACGAGTGGTTATGCCCCTGCTGCAGAACCAGATACGAGGTAGATTATGACGATTATAAGTTCTGTCCTAATTGTGGACAGGCGATTGATTGGAGTGTTGAGGATGACGATTGATGAAAAGATTAACCGGCTGAGAGAATCCGCGGAGAAATACAGGGCAAATACAAATGCTGAACCGCAGAATTCTTTTGAGGCAGAGGCGAAAAAGGTCGCAGAACATGAGGCAGAGAAAAATAAGCAGCTTGCTGACTGGCTGGAGGAACTAAAACGCTACAGGGACTTGGAAGAGCAGGGGCGGCTGTTGGTGCTGCCCTGCAAGGTCGGAGATACGGTGTATGAAATCCTCGAAGAAACCGTACCGAACCACTATTTTTATATCAGCGAGCACAAGGTGCAGGATGTATCGGTAAAGGCTGTCAAGTATGCTGACGAATGGGAACCGTATGACTATGAGAACCTGTATTTCACAAGAGAAGAAGCGGAAGCGGCACTGGAGAAAAGGAAGGAGGCAAATCCGAATGATTGATGAAATTTTCAATTTGATGGAGTGTTTTGAGGGCTGTTTTGTAAACAGGTTTGGAGAATTGATTATATCAGACAGAGGGAATGTGTACTTTACGGCGAAAGGCTGTAAAGATAAGACAGATATTATCTGTAAACTTTTAGAATGGTGTTCCAGACCGATAGCAAAAGGAACGCCGTATGCGTCAGCAAAAAGAAACCAGGAGTGGAGAGAAAAACTTCTGGAGGGATACAACAAGTATCTTGGAACGCAATTCACACAAACTGATATGTACTGGATATATGACAAATTGGGAAATGCGGCAAACCATGAGCTTACATTGAAATTTATCGAAAGCGGATATAATTTGAGCCTTGTGTATCCACAGCATCCGAAAGGACATTTTCGTGCAACAGACAGCAGGGAAAGCGCAGGGATTGTTGGGCTGAGTGTGAACGAAGCGAAGGGTATTAAGTCATGGTAAATTTCAGAGAAATTACAGTAGCAGACAGACTGTTTTAAGCAAAAAGAATGAGAGAAAAAACAGGTAAATAAACCATGGGAGAGTACATTTTTTATCGAAAAAAACTGGTAGCTGCCAGAGTAAAAAGAGAGGAAAAGTGCAATCAGATTCTTTCTTTTTTACATCCAAATGACCTGTGTTTTTCTTAGAAAATTACGGTTTTTGGAGTGCCAAAACGGGTATTGGCAGTTTGGCATGGGTTTGGCATTTTTTGATAGGGAATATTTCCCGAAAAATCAACGTTTTTTGAGGTTTTGACGAAAATCGAAAAATCCACCTAAAGAAAAAGGGGGTAACTGGAGTTAAAAATAGCACTAAATGACCGTAGAAAAACTGACCGAGGAGGACTAAAAGGTATGATGATTTTGAAATGCAGATTGACCACGATAGAGACTATGCTTGGAACTGCAAGTAATAACAAAGAAATACATAGTGAATTTATCGCGAGCCATGCTCCGGATGCCAAGAGCAGGGAGGAAGAAATTGAAGCGGTAGGCGTAGAGGAAACGATTGAAAAAGGCATGACTGTATTTCCGAGAAATAAGGACGGGCAGCCTATCCTATGGGACTATCAGATTAAAGGATTTTTCAAGGATGCCTGTAGTTCTCTGCGGAAGGTAAAGGGAAGCAGAAGCAGCGGCATCCGAGCATACAAAAAAGAGATTGACGGATTGATTTTCATTGAGGAAAGAGAAATTTTAATTCAGACGAAGGAGCCCATTGAAAGTTGTCAGCGTCCTTTGCGAGCGCAGACAGCGCAGGGCGAGAGAGTCAGTCTGGCCAACAGCGAAGAAATCGCAGCGGGAGCTGTTATGGAGTTTTCTGTTATAGTCATGTCGGATAACCTTGTACCTGCGGTGAAGGAATGGTTGAGTTACGGAAAGATGCGTGGATTGGGACAGTGGCGCAACAGCGGCAAAGGCAGATTTGTCTGCGAGATTCTGGGGGAAAGACTGGCAGAGTTTGCAGACATTCTGGAATAAGTGCGATGGAACGGCAATGGGATGTAGGGCGGGGCAATGGCAAAGCATAGACTGGCGCAGAGGCGCAAAGGCAGAGCATGGAAGTAGAGCATAGAAAAGCAGAAAACTGAAATACAGAGCAAAGGAAATGAGGGGAAATGAGAGGAAATGAGAAGCAATGGCAAGGCGAGGCAAGGTGGGGCAGGACGAAGCAAGGGCATGGCACTGTAACGCCAGGCAACGAGCATACAATAGAATCAAAGAGGAGGGATAACTTGCGGAAAGATATTTTGGTTCAGTATTGTGACTTGCAGCAGGAAGCGAAGGATATACGAAAGAGAATTGAAAAAACACAGGCTCGGCTCAATAGAATCCAAAAGGGCGGAACGGTTCTCGATTCAGTCTCCGGGACAAGAGCAGATGGGACCATCGGGAGTATCAGGATAGAAGGATTTCCTTTTGGAGATTTCAATAAACAATGGGAGCACCTTAACAGATATGCGGAAAGCCTTTCGGCGGCGGAAGCAAAGCTGTTGGAGCAGGCAGCGGAGGTTGAGCAGTACATAAGAACCATCGAGGATAGCCGGATGCGGCGCATTATTCAGTACAGAGTAATCGATGGACTGTCATGGTATGAAGTGGCGGACAGGATTGGAGGAAAGGCAACAAGTGAGAGTTGTCGAAAGTATTTTGAAAGATTTTTAGGAAAATGCTGAAATGTCCTACATGTCCGCCGGAAATGTGGTAATGTGATATTAGCCCGAAAGGGCGTAGTGAAACCCCGTCCGATACACAAGAAATCGGAACTCTCCTTTAATCCTTCAGAAAGAAGTGGCAAGAAAGAGGTATCTGTTGAAGATGACTCTTTTTTGTGGAACAAGTTTGATTGATTGCTGTGTCCAAGGTGGGAGCGTGTTATACGGGGGACTAAGAATCAAAAGCACTCTGATAGTATCGGAGTGTTTTTTTCGTGTGAAGGTGGAGGATATTATGTTAAAGTCATGTCCGTATTGTGGGAAGATTCATGATAAAAAATATAATTGCCCGAAGAAGCCGGTTAGGCAGCGGCAGGATAATAGGCAGGGCAAATTCCGTTCTACATACAAGTGGACGAAGAAGGCGCAGGCAGTGAAGCGGCGGGATGGGTATCTGTGTCAGGTATGTTTGCGTGGTCTGTATCATCCGGAGCGCCAGTATGAGACAGAAGGTCTGGAGGTGCATCACATTCAGACGGTGGCATCCTGCTACGAGAAACGGCTGGATGGTTATAACCTCCTCACCCTTTGCGAGCGACACCACAAGATGGCTGATGCAGGAAAGATTCCTGCGAAGGAGCTGCAAATGATTGCAGCAGAGCAGGAAGAGAAGTGAGGGGGCATACGGAGTACCCCGGAGGGGGCAAGTCTGAAAAAAGAAAGCACTTCTAGACGACAACGCTGGCTCTGTGTAAAAAATATTCCCAAAATGGAAATTTTGTTAGGAGGTGGTGCCTGTGGGCGGAAGACCATCAAAACCGGTGGCGGTTATCCGAAAAGAGGGAAAGAGCCACAGAACGAAAGCGGAATTGAACGCCAGAGAAAAGGGCGAAGCCGCATTTGCTACGGGCATCCCCATAAAAGAGAAGGAAGAAACGAAAAAGAATGTGGTTGCACATAAGGAATTTCTTCGGGTAACAAAGCTGCTGAATAAAATTGAAAAATGCGATGCACTGTATGAAAACATCATCAACCGCTACTGCCTTCTTTATGCGGAATGTCGAGATTTTGAAGAAAAGCGGGAGAGATTCTATAGAGACCTCTGGGAAATGGAAGAGGGAAAGGAGAACGGCGATTTTGAGGACAGCCCACGCACCTATTACAAACTGAAAAATGATATTCAGAAGAATATTGTCAATCTGGATAAGCAGGTGCAGGCGAAGCGAAAAATGATGATGGCAATCGAAAAAGAAAGCATCATGACATTGGCGGCGGCTATGCGGAGTGTGCCGAAAACGCCGGAGAATGAAACGAATCCACTTCTGGCAATATTGGAGGGTGGTAAAAGTTGAGTATTGAATCGAATAAGGCTTATGCGTATGCACAATGGTGTGTGCGGCCGGAAAACCGAAAGGTAGGCATTTATATAAAAAAGCAGGCAGAAAGCTGGCTGAGGATTGCAGACGGAAGGGATGCAGAAGCCTTTGTGGATGAAGCGGCAGTGGAACGTGTAAACAATCTTCTGCGTGTGATAACGCATCCGGATTTAGGTTGTTCCATGGATGAAGGCATGGAGCGGTATGCATGGCTTTTGATTATAGCGGCACTATGTACCAAAAAGCGAGATCCGGAGAACAGGGACATTCGATATTATGAAACGGTGCTGCTAGAAATCAGCAGAAAGAACTTCAAAACATTTTACTCGGCGGTGCTTTTTATTCTCCTGCTTTTGACAGAACCGAAATTTTCAAGATTCTTCTCGGTGGCACCGGATCTGAAGCTTTCCAGTGAGCTGAAGATTGCAATCAGAAAAATAATCAAATCCTCACCGGCGTTGGCAGATGAGAAGATATTCAAGGTGCTGCGAAGTGAGGTGCGCTGTAAGCTGACGGACAGCGAATATACGCCGCTTGCTTATTCTGAGGACAAGATGGATGGTAAACTGGCAAATGCCTTTCTGGCGGATGAAGCGGGTGTAATGGACAGTTACCCGGTAGAAGCAATGCGTTCCTCTCAGATTACACTACTAAACAAATTGGGTATCATCATCAGTACCCAATATCCGAATGACAATAATGTTTTTGTGGATGAAATAGATATTTCCAAGAAATCTCTGGATGGGCTGATTGATGACCGAAGGAGATTTTCGTTGTTGTATGAGCCGGATAATGAATTTACGCAGGGGGACATCTGGCAGAAGGAAGACCTTGTTATTTACCAGAGCAATCCTGTGGCGGTAGAAAACGAAACGATATTTGAAAACATTAAAAAAATGAGAACGTATGCAATATTGTACGAAAATAAGCGTGAGAATTACCTGTGCAAGCACAATAACATCATGTATAAAGGGCTTGGTGTTGAGGGTTATGTAGAAATTACAAAGGTTCGGGAGTGCTGTATTCCGAAAAACAAAGATTTCTGGAAGGGAAAGCACGTTTATCTGGGGCTTGACCTTTCGCAGACAGAGGATAATACGGCGGTTGCTATGGTGACATACGATAATGATAAAATCTATGCCAAGGTATGGGGGTTTCTGCCGGAAGGACGGCGTGAGATTAAGAGTGCGAAGGAAAAGGTAGATTATCAGAAACTGGAACGGGAAGGCTGCTGCTTTGCCTGCGGCGATGAGGTCATTGATTATGGCTTCGTAGAACGGTTCATTTTAGGCTTGCAGAAGGAATACGGCGTGGTTATTGAGCAGGTCGGCTATGACAAGTACAACGCCATCAGTACGGTACAGAAGCTGGAGGGGGACGAGGATACGCCTCTGGAATGTGTTGAAATCATGCAGCACTCAAAGGTTTTGCATCGTCCGACAAAGCTATTGAAGGAATACATTTTGAACAAAAATTTCTGCTATGAGCCAAACAAGCTTTTGGAAATTAACTTCCAAAATGCCAGATGCACAGAGGATACCAATCTGAATAAATACGTCAACAAAAAGAAGTCTGCCGGAAAGGTGGATGCAGTGGTAGCGCTTATCAATGCAATATACTTGCTTGACCAAGGCGTGATTCTGGCAGGCGAGAGCTGGGGCGCACAGGTAATTTAAGAGAGGAGGGGAAAATGTGGCTTTCTTTTGGAATAGAAACAAAGCGGAGGAGCGTACAAATGCAGAGATGGGAGTTGGAGTTTCGGACAGCCTTTTGACAGCACTGCTGAACGGAACAGACGTGGATAAGACGATTCTGTTACAAATTCCGGCTGTGAGAGCGTGCTTGGAGAAGATTGCCGGAACGGTCTGCCGCCTGCCGATTAAGCTATATCGCAAGGTAGACGGTAAGGTGGAGGAAATCACAGAGGATGCACGCCTGCGCCTGCTGAACAAGGAAACAGGGGATACCCTGAATGCAGATGAATTCTGGCGAGCCATGCTGGAGGATTACTATCTGGGCAAAGGTGCGTATGCGTACATCCGGAAGAATGGCATCGGCGAGTATGAAGGGCTGCATTATGTGGAGGAAGAAAAGGTTTCGGTACTGAAAAACTATGACCCGATTCTGAAAAGCTATTCCATTATGGTTATGGGAAAGAGATACCATCCATTTGAGTTTTTGAAAATACATCGGAGGACAAAGGATGGAGCAGAAAGCGTGCCTTTGTGGAAGGAAAACCCATTGATTTTCAGTGTTGCATACAATTCCTTTGTTTTTGAAGAGAAGCTGGTGAAAAAGGGCGGCAATAAGCGAGGGTTTATTGAAGCGGAGGACAAGCTTGACAAAGGCGCGATTGAATCCATCAAAAGGGCTTGGAACAACCTTTACAGCAACAATACAGATAATGTGGTGGTGCTGAACAAAGGGGCGAAATTCAAGGAATCTTCCAATACGTCGGTGGAAATGCAGTTGAATGAGAACAAAGCAAGCAACGCGAAGGATATTTGTGGGATGTTCGGGTTTTCCTCCAGAATCCTGTATGGCGAAGCAACAGAGGAAGACAGAAAAGAATATATCAATGCTGTGATGTCACTGTTAAATGTGATTGAGACAGCTCTGGATAAAGACTTACTGACCGAAAGGGAGAAGGAGTCTTTTTATTTTGCCTTTGATACCAAGGAATTAACGAGGGGCAGTTTGAAAGAGCGATACGAGGCCTATGCGCTTGGTCTTACAAATAATTTCTTGCAGATTGATGAAGTAAGAGCGAAGGAAGATATGGAGCCGCTGGGCTTCAAATGGGTGCGTATCGGTCTGAATGACGTTTTGTTGGATGTGGAAAAAGGAATCATCTACACACCCAACATGAACGCTGTTGCGGATTTGAACAATCCGAAGGGAGGTGAAGGAAATGAAGGTTGAGGTAAGAACAGACAATTCTGCAAAGATTACCGGATATGTGAATGCTGTTGAGCGGGAGAGCAAGCCGGTAGCCACGCCGAAGGGCATGGTAAATGAGCTGGTGGAAAGCGGTGTATTTCATCGCGCCTTGGATGCTGCCGATGATATTCCGATGACGGTAGACCATATTCCAACTGAGATTGTGGCACGAACTGCCGACAACACCTTACAGCTGAAAGAGGACAATATTGGTCTTTGGGCAGAGGCTGTTGTGACAGAGGAACGGGTTGTGTGTGCGGCAAAGGAAGGAAAACTGAAGGGCTGGAGCTTTGGCATGACAAACGTACTGGACGCAGTAGAGGAAAGAACCGAAAAGCTGCCTTTGCGGCGCATCAAGAGGATGGCTCTTGACCATGTGACACTGGTAATTGACAAAATTCCTGCGTATAGTGCAACATCCGTTGAACTGCGTGCAGGGACAGAGGAATATCTGGAGACAAGAACCTTTGACAGTACGGTAGAAGTGTCTGCAACAAAAAATGTGGACTATTCTAAATACGAAGAAAGAATCAAAAAAGCGAAAGGGGAATAAAAATCATGGAATTTTTGAAGAAAATGAGAGAAAACAGAGAAGAAAAGGTAAAAGCATTGGAAAATGTTCTGAATGCGGCTAAAACCGAGAACAGAGCCATGACCGCGGAGGAACAGGCGAGCTTCGATGCGATTGAAAAGGAAATTGCTGATATTGATAAGACGATTGAAGCGGAAGAAAGGGCAGCCAAGGCGAAAAACACGAGGGAAACGGGTGACAATGGTGCCGAACAGAAAACGCAGGAGGAACTGGAAGAAAGAGCCTTTGTAAAATATGTTCTGGGCGCAGCGGCAGGCTTGGAGGAAAGAGCCGGCGAATTGAATCTGACAATGGCAAACAACGGTGCAATCGTACCGACATCTATTGCAAACAAAATCATCAAAAAGGTTAAGGACATTTCTCCAATCCTCTCCAGAGCGACTGTATATTACATGACAGGAGAACTGAAGGTGCCTGTGTACGGCGCGTCCTCCGGGCATGATGTAAAGGTTGCATATTCCGATGACTTTACGGAGCTGACAGCGGATGCAGGCAAATTTACATCTGTTGACCTGAAAGGATATCTGGTAGGTGCGCTTACGCTGATTGGCAGAAAGCTGAAAACAAATGCCATGTTCAATGTGACAGATTTCATCGTAAACTATATGGCAGAAGAGATTGCGGCGTTCCTGGAGGGCGAGCTGCTGAACGGCACAACATCCAAAATGGAAGGTGCGCTGTCTACCACAAATGAGAAAACAGCAGCGGCAGCAGCGGCAATCACTGCGGATGAACTGATTGACTTGCAGGCGAAGGTGAAGCAGGCGTTCCAGTCTGATGCGTGCTGGATTATGCACCCCGAGACATTCACAGCGGTAAAGAAGCTGAAAGACGGGCAGAACAGATATCTTCTGCAGGACGATTTTACAGGAGAATTCCCGTATAGACTGCTGGGTAAGCCTGTATTCGTATCTGACAATATGCCTAAGATTGCAACAGGTGCAAAGACGGTTCTGTACGGCGATATGAGCGGGCTGTCTGTAAAGATTGCAGAGCAGCTGGAAATTGAGGTTCTGCGTGAAAAATATGCAACGCAGCATGCGATTGGCGTAGTTGCATGGATGGAGGTTGACTCCAAGGTGACAGACAGTCAGCGTATGGCGGTGCTGAAAATGGCTTAAGGAGGTAACGGCATGAAGGTAAGAGCGACGATAAGCTTCAGTGGTTTGATTTCGATGTATGCCGGAGAAGTGAGAGAAGTTGAGGATTCTTATATCCTCAACGACCTCATGAAAGCAGGCTATGTTGTGCCGGCAGAGGCAGAAGTGGAAAGAGGGAATCCGCAGACAAATTCGGATTCGGAAGGCGAAGAAGTGCTGTTAGAAGGAACGCTGGATACCGAGGAATTGGAAGGAATGACAGTTCCGGCGCTGAGAGCATTGGCAAAGCAGATGGGTTTGGATGATGCAGGGAAAAAGGCGGATCTGATTGAGAGGATTTCTGCTGCAAAGGTTTCTGTGGATGCAGAAGGTTGTGATTCTGATGAAGCTTAGGGAGGTAAGCGCAGAGAACCTGATTCGTTTCGGAAAAATTGACGATACGGACGAAGAAACAGAGGTTATCGAGGCTATCATTGAAGCAGGACGGAAATTTGTATTGAGTCAAACCGGTTTGGATCTTGAGGAAACCGATGATAAGCCTGATCTGGCGATTGCCATGCTGATGGTCTGTGCCGACATGTACGATAATCGCAGCTATGAAACGGAAACAGGAAAGGCTCCGAGCGTGAATCTGGCGGCACAAGCCATCATTAACCAGTATTGCAGAAATATTTTGTAAGTGGGTGATGAAATGCAGGCAGGAGACTTAAGGCACCGCATAGAGATACAGCGGATTATCAAAAGACGGGAAGCGGATAAAAGCATCCGGACAGAATACCGGACGATAAAAACCGTATGGGCGAAGGTAAACGGCTTATACGGACGGGAATGGTGGGAAGCCAGAAAGTATGGCGCAGAGGGGACAGTAGAGTTTACCATTCGGTATGGAGCGGTGAAGGATCTGACGGTAAAAGACAGGATTCTTTTTCGCGGCACGCTTTACAATATTGTTTCCGTTGATAACACACTTTTTCAGGACAATTTTCTAAAAATCAAAGCAACGGCAGATTTAACGCATTGAGGTGATAGAATGGGCTCATTGGAAGATTTAGACAAAGCCTTTGCGGCATTGGAGAAACAGTTTCCGGAAGCCAGAAGAGAACTGGTAGAGGATGTGGGTGTGATTATGTATGAGAGGGTCACGCGCAACATCGATGCGGAAACCAAGGAGCAGAGCGGCAGACTGCGGGAAGCATGCCATCTGGTTATTGGCAGCGGCGGTGGTTATGCCGCTGTGCGAAATGACAACAGGAAAGCACCGCACGCACAGCTCGTTGAATTTGGACACAGGCTGATTAAGGGCGCGAAAACGAAAGAGGGAAAATACGGTCAACGGGTAAACATCAAGGGGAGCGGCAAGCTGATTGGCTGGGTCAATGGAAAGCACATGTACCGGAATGCGCTGAATGAGGTGGAGGAAGAAATTGTGCATAAAGCTGGGGATATGGTGGATAAACTGGTAGGTGATAAATTCTGATGATTACCGCAAAGGAAATTTTAGCAGCTGTTATGGAACAGATTTTTAACTGTGTTCCCGGCGTGGAGATTTATAAAGGAAGGCTGGAGGAGGGGTTCTCTGTTCCTGCCTTCCTTTTGAATTTAACCTTCGCTGGCGGGGCAAAGGCAAATTATTTCACCGAAAGAAAAAACATCGAAATACAGATTATCTATTTTGGAACCGAGGATGGATATGGGAGAGAGGACTTTGAGGAACGATTGGATGTGGAATCAAAGCTGATGCCATTTTTAAATCAGCATTCCATATCGATTGGGGAACGGGTGCTGTCTTTCAATCATGAAATGAAGGAAGCAGATAGCCGCCTGGCTATTTACCTGACGTTTCGGTATTTGGATGAATCCTTTGATTCCGAATATATTGATTCCGGCAAGATGGAAGCGGCAAAGAATATTTCGATTGATATGAAAGCAACAGCGGACGAGTAGAAAGGAGCGAAAAGAGATGGGATTACCCAATATTATCATTGAATTCAAAACAAAAGCCTCGACTGCGATTAAGCGTGGGGAAAGAGGCGTTGTTGCAGTCATGGTTATTGAAAAAAGCAACCATGGAGTAACAAAAATTGAGGATAAAACGCAGGTGCCTGCGGATCTGACAGCTGCAAATAAGGAGTATGTGGAGCGTGCATTTGAGGGCGGCAAAGCACCGATTAAACATGTTCTGCTGATTCGGACAGATACGGTAGAAAACGCTTTGGCAAAGCTGGAAACAATCAAATTTGATTATCTGGCTGCGCCTCCTGCGGTGGCAGAAGAGGATGCTCAGAAGATTGCAACACAGATTAAAACCATGCGGGATTCCAAGCGGATGAAGGTAAAGGCTGTTTTGCCGAATATCGCCGCAGACCACGAGGGTATTATTAACTTTACTACGGGTGATATTGTTGTCGGGGATAAGACCTATACAGCGGGGCAGTACTGCTCCAGAATCGCCGGGATTCTTGCAGGTACACCGCTGAATGTCAGCTCTACCTATTTTGTGCTGGGCGAGGTAGATGATGTGCCGAAATTTACCAGAAGCGAAATGAATGAAAAAATTGACTCCGGAGAGTTCGTTCTTTTCCATGATGGCGAAAAGGTCAAGATTGGCAGAGAGGTAAACAGTCTGAAGGATGTAAACGGCTTGAAGGGAGATATCTATAAGTCGATTAAAGCAGTTGATACTATGGATCTGATTTACAATGACATCCATGGTACCTGTGAAGATAACTATATCGGCAAGTATCCCAACAATTACGACAACAAATGCCTGCTGCTGGTAGCTGTGCAGCAGTATCTGGAGGCACTCAGGGATGATGAGATTCTGGATAAGGATATTTCCGTGGGCATTGATGTGAGGGCACAGAGAGATTGGCTTCGTGAAAATGGGACGGATGTCAGCGAAATGTCCGAACAGGAAATCAAAGAAGCGAATACAAAGAGCAACGTGTTTATGGAGGGCTCTTATCATATTCTGTATGCGATCGAGGATATTACAGTAAACTTTAACATTTAAGGAGGGGCAATAAATGAGAAAAGCAGGTTTTGACCCCAGAAGAGCGATTAACGGCAACTATGGGGAGGTAATGTTAGACGGCGAGCTTGTCAGAGAGGCTACGGCGTTGCAGGCAAAAGCACAAATCAATTTTAAGGATGTTCCGATGTGCGGCACAAGCGGCAAAAAGCAGAAAAGCGCAGGATGGTCCGGTACGGGCAGCATTACCATGACGAAAACAAACAGCCGTATGGCGTTGAAAATTGCGGATGAAATTAAGGAAGGAAGAACACCTGAATTTACGATTATCGGCAAACTGGCTGACCCGGATGCACTGGGGGCGGAAAGAGTGGTGCTGAAGGGTGTGACCTTTACGGAGCTTACGCTGGCTGATTGGGCGGCAGAAACGATTGGAACGGTAACACAGCCGTTTACGTTTTACGATTATGAATTCATTGATTTGATTGACGAGGAATAAGGAGGAAGCTATGAGTATTTTTGACAGACTTTTGGAAACTGATGCTGAGAAATTACAGGAGAAGGAAAAAACAGAGCTTAAAATCAAAAGATTATCGGATATTGTAGGGGAGCCTTTTGTAGTGACCTGTGCTGCGCTTACAGAAGACCAGATGGTACATGTTTCTGAAATCAGCAAAGAGGGAGATTTCAGGGCAAATATTCTTCTGGAAAGCTGCCGTATCGAGGGAAGAAGGCTGAGCGACAAGGAATTGCTGAATAAGCTTGGTGTTGCAAGTGGGAAGGATGCCATTAAGGCATTGTTCAGCGCGGGAGAAATTTCTATCATTTACAGCACAATCAACCGTCTGAGTGGCTATGATGACGATGCGGTAACGGAAGTAAAAAACTGATTCGGGCAGGGGATGCCAGAGCGGTTGTCGGATATACCATGTGGCGGCGTTTTGGCACCCTGCCGTCTCAAATATACAAAATTCCGGAAAAAGAAATTGCAGTCATTCTTGCATACATGGAACTTGAACAGGAAAAAAGATAAATCTTGCCTTCCGAACATCACAAAAAGAGAAATTGACAGCCAAAACATTCACATGTTATGATGTCAAAAAGGAGGGGATACCATGAAAAAATGGTTATGTATGGTTCTGTGTATTGGAATGATGTTTGGTGCTACTGGCTGCGGGGATACTGGAACCGGTACTGTTGAAAACAAAGAAGTGACGCTTTCATTACCTTATGGAGAAAGAACAGGAACTTATTCCGGAGACATGGTTGAAGGTGTGCCTGATGGACATGGCAAATTTGAAACGAAAAATGAGGCAGGAGAGACTTGGACGTATGAGGGAGATTTCTCCGCAGGTGTTTTTGAAGGGGAAGGGAAAACAACTTGGGAAGATGGAACAGTCCAGATAGGGACGTATCATGAAGGAGTTTGGCAGGCGACCGAATGGGGACTGCTTTTTGCAGCCGAATCTACAGATGCAATTACCGTTTCAGATGAAGCAAGCAGTTTTATAAAGGAAAACGCAGATTTCTTTCCATCTGACAGTGTTGAAAAATTTCAGGATAATGTAGACGAAAGCATTACATACAAGATGGTTATGAAAGAACCGGATAAATACGGCAATAAAATCATGAAAGCAAACGATTTATATGTAGTGCAGATAAACACATCGCAGATTTATAAAGATTGTGAAGATAAGTATACTTACGCAATCCTGTGCGATAATGACTTAAATATTTATCAAATTTACATGATGGGTGAATTGCCGGACATCTACGAAGGAGATACAATAAAAGCAATGTATGGTACTCCTGTAGGGAACAACAGCTATGAATCATCAAATGGTGGATTCGTGAATTCCGTTGTAGTAGCACCATGCTGGATACAAAAGTAAGAAGAGATATAAGCGCCTGAGAAATCGGGTGCTTTTTTCATGCAAAAAAGAAGGAGGTGGACCATGGGAAACAGGGATGTAAGTATTGTTTTCAAGGCGAGCGACAAATTATCTGATTCGCTGCGCCAGATGCGGAAGGGTGTAAAAAGCCTTGAAACTGATGTTGAGCATTACAAAAAGCTGCAGCAGCGGGTATTTGAGGAAAAGGCGCAGGTGAAGCTTGACATCACGCAGGCGAAGCAGAACATGAAGGAGCTGGAAAAAGCAGTCAGAAACGGCTCTGAGGGTGCCAGAGACGCTTTTCTGGAACAGCAAACAGCTTTGGAAAGCTTAAACGATGAATATAAGCGGCTGAGCAATTTGCAGAGTGAGGTGCTGCGTGGAGAAAAAGAAATTCAAACCACAATGTCAAGAAACAGCAATGCAAATGCGGGTTCCGGTGTAGGTGCAGGGTTGATGGGTGCCGCCGGCATGATGAAATCCTTAGCAAAGGCAGGGCTTGGAAGTATGCTCGGCGGAGCAGTCGGAGATCTGATGGGAGGAATGGCTACATCTGCCTTTGGTTCTACGGTTGGTGGTGCTATTGGCAGCATTGGCGGCAATGCACTTTCCGGTGCGGCAATGGGGAGTATTGCGGGCCCGATTGGTACGGCGGTTGGTGCAGCGGTCGGCGGATTGACAGGTGCAATCAAGAGTCTGTCAGACCATCAAAATCAGATGGATAGTCTGTATCGGCAGGAGGTACAGAGTTTATACAATGATAGTATTACAGATATGGAGAACCGTATCAGCAATGGGAGTAGTATTGCGGCGGAACGGGAAATGTATCAGCGAGGGTTTGAAACTACGTTAGGCAAAGAGGCGGGTGATAAGCTATACGCTGATATTAAAGAATTTGGTGACAAAACGGCTTACGATACCACGACTATGCTGGGCAAAGGGAAAGAGATGCTTGCCTATGGTATTGAAGGTAAGAATGTCATGGAATTGATGGGTATTATTGGTGATATTGCAGGGGGGAATACTAACAATTTTTCTGGTTTATCCTATGCGATTTCCCAGAGTTTAGCCGCAGGAAAGCTGAATGCACAGGATAAAAACCAGATGGTCAACTATGGTTTAAATCCGTTAGAATTTGTTGCAAAAGACCAAGGTATTTCGGTAGCAGAAGCAACAAAGCTGATGAGTGATGGCAAAATCACAGCTGATATGTTAATGGATGCCATGAGGCTTGCGGTCAGCGAAGGAGAACGATTTTTTAATGGAACGAATGCTTTAAGCGATACTTATGAAGCCATGTCTGGACAGTTAGAAAGTGCATGGAATAACTTAGAGGCAGCGGCAGGCGAAAAATATAATGCAGTCCGGAAGGATGGCATGACAAAAGAAATTGAAACACTTACTGGCGAAAATGCCGATAAAATGAAAAAAGCCTATGAAATGGTCGGGGCGTATGAAGCGGAAATGGAGAACCGGCATCAACAGAATATCATAAACTCCATGGAAAATGCTGCAAAATTGATTGAAGAACAGGGCTTAACCGACATTGAAGCGGAAAAGGTCATGTGGGAGGCAAAGACGCAGGCGGAAATTGATTACAAAAACAGCGAAGAATATCAGAAGAAATTGCAGGCAGAGAAATCATTGGTAGCAAATATACAATCTTCACTGACAGAAAGCGGTGAATATGTAAAATTCGGACAGGCAATGGCAGACCAGTTCTCCAAAGGCTGGCAGAGCGGAAGACTAAGCAATGCCACAAGCGACGTGAGGGCGCAAATCAGCAAGGAAGGCGTGTCTGGATATATCAACAGCATTTTTGCAAATGCCTATAAGGGAACACCCGGCGGTGTCAGCAGTAGCAGAAAACACGCCGCAGGGCTGAAAAGGGTACCTTATGATGGATATGTAGCCGAACTGCACGAGGGCGAAAGCGTTCTAACAAGGGTTGAGGCAGATAAGAGAAGCGGCGGCAGTGTTACGATTGCAAAGCTGGCTGACCAGATTGTAGTACGGGAAGAAGCGGATATTGATAAGATTGCGCGGGCGTTGGTCAGAAATATGCAAAATATGCGAGAAAGCTTTGTAGGCGCATAAGGAGGGGAGAATATGTTTGAATTCTGGTTGAAAAATCAAATGAAGGGTACAAGCATGATGCTTCCTGTTACGCCGGACGGCTACGAAAACAGCTTTGGCAGAGAAATTGAAACAGTCAGGGCAACAGACAAGGGCGATATCAATGTGCTTGGAAAAACAAAGCCCCAGAGTCCGAGTATATCCGGTTTCTTCCCGGAGAATGACTATAGCTTTTGCAGGAGCAGCGGCATCAGCGCAAATACGGCAATGGACTATGTAGAAACATTAAAAGCATGGATGGATGATGGGGACATTGTGCGTGTGGTTGTGGCTGATGACAAAGGCGCAAAAATCAATGAGCAGTTCTATATTGAGTCAATCGATTACAGCTCAAAATATGAGGATAACGGAGACATTCCGTTTACGATACGATTTCGGCAATATGTTCCGCTGAATGTTTTGACGGTTCAGAAAAGCAGCACTGCAAACGCTGCCAGAAAAGATACTTCCACGGCGAAAGCAAAGGCAAAGACATATACCGTCAAAAAGGGAGATAGTCTGAGTGCTATTTCGAGGAAGATGTACGGGGATGCAAGTAAATGGAAAAAAATCTATGAAGCAAACAAAGGTGTGATTGGGAAGAATCCGAATTTAATCTATCCAGGGCAGAAATACACAATACCATGATGGGAGGTGGAAGTTATGGCAATGCGGGCATTTCATATCAATAAGGATGGCGTGAAAACGGAGGTTACGGGAGTTATTACGGAGCTGACGATCAGCGGAGAGTACAGAAGCTGCAGCAGGAGCTGCAGCTTCGGCGTGGTGCATGGATACAGCGACCAGCGTACATGGATTACCCAGATGGAGGTAGGCGACATATTCAAAGTAATTGATGTGGACAAGGTAATGTTCCAAGGGCCGATCTGGACAAAGGAAAAGGAAACAGACGGGACAACGATTGAGTATAGCTGTCGGGATTATGGAATTTATCTGAAAAAGAATAAAGCAAGCTATAACTTCAAAAAAATGAAAGCGGATGCGATCGCGAAGAAGGTCTGTACGGATTTTGGTATAAAAATCGGTTCGCTGTCCTTCGGCGCAAAGCCGATTAGCCGAGTATTCAACGGTGTCAGCCTATATGATATTATCATGACGGCATACACGCTGGGCGGTGCAAAGGATAAAAAATATTACGTCATTTTTGAGGGCGAATTGATTTATGTTCTGGAGAAAGGAAAAAAGGAATGTACCTCTCTGGAGAACGGCGTGAATCTTTTGACCTCCAGTGTCAGCGAAAGCCTTGAAAGCATGGTGAACCGAGTTCGTGTATACAACAAAGAGGATAAATTGATAAAGGAATTCAAGGAGGATAAGGATATAAAGCTATATGGCTTCATGACCGAAATTCTCAGAATTTCAAAAGATGACGAAGATTATACGGAAAAAGCAAAAAAGCAGCTGAGCGGCGTAGAAAGGAAAATAAATGTCTCCAATTTCGGGGACAGTCAATATATCACCGGAAGGAAGGTTGTGGTAAAAGAGCCATATACCGGTCTTTCCGGTGTTTTTTTCATTGATGCCGACAGTCACACATGGAAGAATGGCATTTACACAAACAAACTGACGCTGAATTTTCAGAATCTGATGGATGAAAAGGAGAGTGGACAGAATGACAAATGAAGATAATCCATACGGAAACTTTCTGGAGATAATCAGAAAGGAGGCACATGTTGACGGCGATGCGCCTTTTTTTATTGGAACGGTTGTGCAGCCGAACCCGCTGATTGTAAAAATCGGAGACTTGCAGATTGAGCAGGAAAACATGAAGGTGAATCAGGCTTTGCTTGCCGGCTACAGCCGCCGTATGTCCATGGGGACGGCAGGTGCAACAGGATCAACAACGAGGGGCGATGGTATCAGCAGCATCGGGATTTCCGGAGGGACATTTACCACGCAGGACGGATTGAAAGCAGGCGAGCAGGTAGTGTTGCTGAAAAGCGGCGATGGGCAGCAGTATATACTGCTGTGCAAGGTTATTTAAGGAGGCGGTTTGATATGAGTACAAGCCTTTTCCCGTTTTTCGGGGATACGGTTACTACAGAAACAGAAGAGGAGCTTCCGCTGTATCGTGAGGTTGCTTGGGATTTTAAGAACAATATCCCTGTTGTGGAAAAAGGGGATTTTAAAATAGTGACCGGAAACGAAGCAATTAAAACCTGGATATATAAAACGCTGAAAACGGAGAGATTCCGATACGAAATTTACAGCTGGGACTATGGATGTGAAATAGAGGAATTGATTGGGCAGAATTATACGCCAAATCTGGCGAAGGCAGAGTGCGTTCGCTATATCAAAGAAGCGTTGACCATAAACCCGTACATTAAGAATATATCCGGCGTGGAGGTAACATTTGCAACCGGAAAACTGATGATATATGCGAAGCTTGAGACGGTTTATGGTGAAATGGAGGTGAGTGCAGATGTATGAAGACAGACTCTATGAAGCATTGAAAGAGGAAATGCTGCAGGAGATTACGCAAACGGACAAGAGAGAAGGTTCGTTTGTAAATGACATCATTTCCACCAGTGCGATGAAGGGGGAGGAGGTCTGGGCGGCATTAAGCAGAGCGGTTGGGGTGTTTTTCAAGAAGGACTGCACCGGAGAATATTGTGACCGTTTTGCCGAAGAGTACGGCATTACCAGAAAGAATGGGAAGAAAGCAAAGGGAACCGTTACATTTACGGGAGAAGCAGGCGTTGAAATTCCGGTAGGGACGCTCTGCGCAACGAGTGCAGGACTGATGTTTGTGACAACAGAGGTTGGAAGCATCGGCGCAAGCGGAACAGTGAGTGTTCCGGTGGAGGCGGAAGATATTGGGGATAAATATAATATTCTGACCGGATATATCAATACGCTTCCGGTAGCGATTAGAGATGTTACAGGCGTTACGAATGGAGCGGCTTTTATCGGCGGAGCGGAAGCGGAAACGGACGAGGAATTGATTGACCGCATGCTGCTGCGGCTCAGAACGCCGGCTACGAGCGGAAATGCGTATCACTACTTGCAATGGGCGTTGGAGATTGAAGGTGTTGGAAATGCGAAGGTGTTTCCGCTGGACAATGGCCCGGGGACGGTAGGGGTTATGCTGATTACCTCGGCGGGCAGGTCTCCGGGCGAAGATGTTATCAACGCAGCGGCAGCGCATATTGAAGGGGAACGTCCTATTGGTGCGACTGTCAGTGTATATGCGCCGCAGGAAGTCGTGATAAACATTGAAGCAGCTATTCAGATTTCGGCATCTACAACTTTAGAGGCTGTAAAGAAGGAGTATCAGAGCTTGCTTTCAAACTACATCAAAAATAGTGTGTTTGTGCTTTCTAATGTGGACTATTACAAGTGCCTTTCCATGTTCTATGACATTCCCGGCGTAGTAGCGGTGAAAAGCTTTCTGCTCGATGGTGCGCAGAAGAATATACCCATCAGTGAAAAGCAGATACAGGTGCTTGGGAGTATCACAATCGGAGGGGTGGTTGCCGGATGAAGCTGATAGAATATCTTCCGAATGATTACACGAAAAGCAGATCAACGCTTGAGCTTCTGGAGGCTTTGGAAAAAATGTGGGGAAAGGCACAGGAGGACACAGAGGATTTTGAAAAGCAGTTATTTTTGAGTACAGCCACATGGGGTCTGGATTTCTGGGAGCAGATGTACGGGATAGAGAATGACGAGAGCAAAGGCTATGAGGTTCGGCGGAGTGTTGTGCGTGCCAAAATCCGCGGGGCAGGCACAACGACGGTAGCCATGATTAAAAATACATCAGAGGCGTATGTAAATGGTGGGGTTAATGTGATTGAGCAGAATGCGCAGCATAAATTCGTTGTGATGATGGCTTCTATCATTGGTATTCCGCCGAACATCGAGGATTTGCGAAACACGATTAAAGAAATCAAGCCTGCCCATTTGGATTTCGAGATTGTGTTTAAGTATAACATAATGAAGGACTTGCAGAGATATACACATGGGCAGCTGAAGGCATCGGGATATACGCATAGAGAGTTGAGGACGGTTGCACTACCTGAAATGAAATAACAGGAGGTGGACTATGATACAGAGTTTACACGAAGTGGTGCATAATACGCCAATCCATTTGAAGGAAGTACATATCAAAAAAAGCTGTACATCGGAAGTCACAGAACTGAAGGCAGATTTGCGTAGATGGGGAGAAACGGCGCAGGTGCTTGAAGTCTTGAGAAATGAAATAAAAAGGATGGAAAAATCAATAGATGAGCTGAAGGAAAATGACATCAGCCCATTACAGAAAGAAGTCCTGTTGCAGGAAATGCAGGAGCGGACGGATTCATTAGCGAAGGAAGCGGAGAAGCGGATGCATTTGGCACTTGGAATTGATTCTATTGTGTCAGGATTGGACGCAGACGAGGAAACATTTTTGAGACTGCGGTTTCAGGAAAAAATCAGTATAACCGGAATACAGAATAGAATGTTTAGATGTAGGGCAAGTGTATTCAGACTGCAAAACAGGTGTTTTAAGCATATTTTAGAAATTGCAGAGGCTGAAGGGAGGAGGGAAGAATAATGGAAAACATTGAAAAAATGGTGCAGGAGGCACTGGACAGCACGAAATCAGCACACAAGAGGATTGACCGCATGGAGAAACGGCAGGACAACCTTGACGGATTGACAAAGGCGTTTTCGGTCCTGCAAAACGAGCAGGAGCATATCAAAACGGATGTCGGGGAAATCAAGGATGATGTGAAGCAGCTGGTCTCTAAGCCGGCAAGGCGTTGGGATGGACTGGTAGACAAGGGGATTGCAGTGGTTGTCGGTGCTGTTTTGGGGTTCCTGCTGAATGGCGGCGGTTTATGATGAAAAAACGCAGACGGATTCGTTTTAAAATCAATAACGATACCATGACAACGATTGTGGTTTTGTCCCTATCGTTTTGTGTGTGCGTTGTTGTTGTGGGTATTATCTTGGCGTGCTTCTGCGTTGACATTTCGTCTATCGTATCGTCCGCACTGGTGCTGTTCGGTACGGAATTGGGCATCTGCGGTCTGATGAAGCTGTACGATAAGGGCGTGGAGCAGGCAGAACGCAGAGCGGAGGAACGCAGGAAGCGGCGAGCGGAAGGAAGGGAGAAAGAATGATGTTTTTAATGGAAAATTGGTATTTGGTGGTTGCGTTGATGGCGGTTGCAGGGATGGTCGGTGTGTGCATCGGGCGTTTTCTGAAAATGCCAACATCCGAGCAGAGAGAAAGGGTAAAGGAATGGCTGCTGTGGGCGGTCACGCAGGCAGAGGCGGAGCTGGGGAGCGGCACAGGGCAGCTGAAGCTGCGGCAGACCTATGACCTCTTTATCCAGCGGTTCCCTGCATTGGCTATGGCGGTATCCTTCGATACCTTCGCTCTGTGGGTGGATGAGGCACTGGAAGAAATGCGAAAAATGCTGAAGGAGAACAAGGCGGTCAAGGAAATTGTGAGGGGTTGATTACATGGCGAAAAAAATGACAGGAAAAGAATTGGTAGCCTTCTGCCGCTCCAAAATCGGCATGCCCTATGTTTACGGCATGAAGGGCAAGGTTATGACGGAGCAGAACTATAAATTTCTGAAAAATACCTACGGGAAAATGGTCTGGCTGAGCGATAGGGATAAAATCGGCAAGGTCTGCGTGGATTGCAGTGGTCTGATTTCGTGGGCGTGCGGCGTGACGCTCGGTTCGGGCCAGTGGAAGGCAAGGGCAACCAAAATCAACCCCATTTCCACCATCGAAAAAGCACCCATCGGGGCGTTGGTCTGGATGCAGGGGCACATCGGGGTTTATACCGGCATGAAGAATGGGCATCCGTATTATGTGGCGGCGGATGGATCGGCTTACGGCGTGCGAGAAGTCCCCCTGCGGTGCAATAAATTCACACATTGGCTGTTGGTTGAGGATGTATTTCAATACGAAATGGGGGATGATGAAGTGGTAGAAAAATGCAAAATGATTATCAATGGCAAGGAGCATACAGTGGAACGAATTTTGAAGGATGGTACTAATTACATTAAAATTCGGGATGTGGCAGAGGCTATCGGGTATAGTGTTACCAGTAAGGGGAATGTGGCTGTGCTGACGAAGAAATGATAAGTATACTTGCAATTTTACATAGGTAAAATGTAAAATACAGATAAAGTCCCATCAATGGCATGGTGGGGCATCTGGATTCTTAGCTCAGTTGGTCAGAGCATCCGGCTCATAACCGGACGGTCCTCGGTTCAAGTCCGAGAGAATCCATTTTGACAATATTTGTGATTTGATATACGGTACTAGACAGATTCTGAGCGGACGGAAAGAATAATTTACATGAAAAACGTCAAATGAATTATAAGGGCATAAAAATGTATTGAACGTACTCCGGTATCCTTCGGGATCGGGGTCTTTTTATTGTCTATGGATTTGAAATTTTAGAGTTGCAATAAAGCATAGAAAAATGTATTCTAAAATCAAAAAAAGAAGGTGTAATAATATGGCTGAACGCGAAACAAAGATATTGATTATAGGTAATGGTTTTGATTTAGCACATGGCTTGCCGACAGCATATAAAGACTTTATGCAGTTTTGTAATGTAGTTCCTAGCGATTTGTTAAAAAATATAGAGCATAATGATGTTATCAAGAGAGACGTAATAACAAAATGGAATATACATAGCGAGATCAAAGCGATAATTGAAAGTGCATTAGATGACACAAGTGTTTTAGAAAAAGAAATTATGCCGATGATTCAAGAATTAAATGACTGTATCGAAGAAAATATTTGGTATGAATACTTCCGGAAAATTGAAGAGAAAATGAAGGGGGATAATTGGATAGATTTTGAAAGTGAAATTAGCGATGTAATTGAATATGTAGATGGAAAAATTGATAGGCTTGAGAAAAAATATAAGAGAAGCGATTTTGTAAAAAATGAAGTTGAGGATTTGCTTGGAAAAAACAACAAATTTTTTACTATAATTTTCCCAGGGCAACAGTCGACTTTGTCGGGTAGAGAAATGCGCGAAAGATGTTTTAATGACCTAGAAAAATTGACTAGAGCATTAGAGATATATCTTTCGGTGTTTGTTGAGAAAATCCCTTGTGATAAGATGGACATAATCACTCGAATCCAGCCGGATTATGTGATGAATTTTAATTATACGAATACTTATGAGAGAACATATAGTATAAATGAAGAAAAGCCGAAAGTTTTTCATGTTCATGGCGAGTGCAATGCTGGAAAAACGATGGAAGATAATAATATGGTACTTGGAATTGATGAATATTTGAAAGATGAGCGTAAAGATATACATACAAACTTCTCTATTTTTAAAAAATTTGTTCAGAGAATCAGAAAAAGGACCGGAGCAGGAATATATACGATTTTTGAAGAGGTTGAATACTTATATAAAAATTTTAGTTATGAAAGCACAATTTATGTGTTTGGGCATTCTTTGGACAAAACAGATAAAGATATATTGTCTAAATTTTTAGGATGCAAAACAACATCTGTTAGAGTTTATTGCAAGGATAAAGGTTCCGAAGGAGAACTAATTGCAAAAATGATTCAGCTAATCGGACAGGACAATCTAGTAGATAAAGTATATGCAAATCCTAGCAAAGTTACAATTTTGATACCTACAATTCTTTAACACCTAACTGGTATTATAAAGTGTTACGATAAAATCCGCAATGCCTTGATTTTACTACAGTTTTGGCAAGTGAGCTTTCCCTTAGACTTTCCCTTATGTTATATCCTTTTCCCTTGTGTTACGACACCTCATAAGGGCAAAAACAAGGGAAGCAAAATCCGGTAACAGCTAATAACATTATATAAATCACATAATCGGCTGGAACTGGTCAAGATGCTTCTACAACTGAAACAGATAAGAGAAAGGACTTTGCAATATGAATATCGTTCATGCAGAATATAATAAATATCACAACATCATAGACATCAATTATTACAATGGCTACATACTTCGGATTGACTGTGGCAAGGCAGAAGATGGATTGATTACTACTCCTAACTCTCAACGAATGTTGGATGCACTGGCGATTGACAATCCACTAGAATATGCCCGTTTGTATCTTGATTCAGAAATGCAAGATTGGGTGAATGCGATGAATATGGAATGGTATAGCACTTGATAAAAGAACATAAAAATGAGAAGAAATCTGTCAAAAGTATTTCTATAAAATACGATATTTCTTTAGCCCTTCCATAAATAATGAAATAGAGCCGATAACTCACAATCGAAATAACGAGTGATTCATCGGCTCTATATTTTATGGTTATGGATATCATGAGTATCGCTTTATATGCAATTGCTATTTTGTTAATTCCCAATATTTATGACCCATAAAGAAGATTGTTAATTCGTTTTGATCTACTTCTATCTCAAAATTCACGCTATTATCTCTCTGTTCCACAAAAATCATATTTGAGGAAGATATGCTATATAATGCATTGCCACAGGTAATACCCAATTCGGGCATATCTTTGTTTACAACAAGTCCTCCATTTTCTTGAAAGGTAAACACTTCCTCTGCATTTGCATTCTTCCATGTACCAATAATATTTTTTTTATTCTGAATGTGCTTTATTTTTCCAACACATACAACGATAAGTATAGCTACACTTACAATTAAAGCAATGCCTACAACACTCTTTGCCAATTTCTTTTTATTCAATTTCTATTATCTCCATTTTTAGTTTCTTTAAGATTGAATGATTCCATATTGCTTAATTCAGTATCTCCATGAATTTCTAACATTGATACGCTTCTCACAGGAAATAGAATAGGAGAGATTCATTCATAAATAATTAAATCATTCATACTTACCTGAATTTGTAATGTTTTTCCATATTTTCTCATAATTATCTACTATAGTTTTTTCTGAGGTCAAAAATGCAAACATAGATATACTTGAATAGAGAGTTTCCGCCGAATCAAAAACCACACAACTTTCATCATGAGTTAGATTTCTCTTTGAATATATTTCCGATACAGGCATAAATGAATTTTCTTCCTCTTTGGTGTATTTATACCCATCAATACATCCTAGATTTTTTAAAAATATTAAATAAGTATCTTCGGTCTTCAGATATTGCCATCCGTTAGTGTAAAATTCTTCACCTCTAACAAATGATACAGGTTCTATAATGTAAATACAGTCACCTACTGAAAGATTAGCAGAATTATCCTTATAGATTTCCTCTATTTTTACCATTGTTTTTGTTGATCGTAAACTCATTTCACGAGAATTTGTTACAGTTATACGAGCTATTAAAGAAGAATCTTTTTCCATATCATCCAATGAGTAATTACTTTCATTGTTAAAGTAAGAAGTTTTCTGCCCTCCTGTATAGAAAATTTCCATAGCTGTATTTTCTGATAAAGCAATATCAGGATCATGAACCCCTGTAGTTGTTTTTATCCCAGTCTTTCCATAGAATAAGGCTGTCACCATACAAATGATTACAACACAGATAGTTAATACAAATTTCTTCATTACATCAACTCCTTAATTTTACCAAATTCCATGCATATCTTCTCATCCGCTAATATTTCAATATCTTCTTTATTATGGCTTGTCAGTATAGTAATGGTATCATTCTTTTTTTCTTCCAATATACGTTCACGAAATAAATCAATGCTATGCTGATCCAATGCGTTAGTTGGCTCATCCAAAAGCAAAATTTTTGGATGTTCCATCAGTGCTTGACAAAGAGCTAGTTTTTGACGCATTCCTAATGAATATTTATTTACTTTTTTCTTTGATTTGGGATCAAGACCAAAGTATATCATTATTTCATATATTTCTTCATCTGATACAATTCCTTTTATATTGGAAAGCATTTTCAAATTTTCAAATCCTGAATACATACTCCAAAAAGAAATATTTTCAATAACAGCTCCTAAATCTGGTAAAACATCCATATCTTTATGTAATGCCTTGTGATTATATTTTATGTATCCTTTGTCTGTATTTATAAAACCTGCAATGGCTCTGAGTAGCATTGTTTTACCTGAACCATTTTTACCATATATTCCATATATTTTACCAGATTCAAATGTATAACTGATATCATCAAGCACTTTTTCACCTTTAATTGACTTTGAAATAGATTTTACATATAAATTCATGGATATCATTCACCTCACAATATTTGTTTTTTTTCGCAAAGAAATTTACCTATCCACACCAAAACAGCGGATGATATAACTGAAATGAGACAGCTTGACTTAAAATTCAATAAATCTATATTGCTTGTAGTCCATTCGTAATTTTCTTCGACATAATATATAATAAGCTTGTTATGCCAATTAAATAAAGGAATATGTAGCAAGGAATAATGCCAAATTTTCCATATAACATTTCCCATTGAAAAATAAAATCCACACACCATTACTGGAATAAAAAATACAATAAATGCAACGATGTATCCTATAATTGAATCTTTCCAAAATGAAAACAAATAACTAATCATTTGCAAATGAAAAATCTCTATCAATAGCATAAAAATAACTTTGAAATCTTCTAAGCCATTAGAGGTATGCTCTACAAAAAGAAAAAACAAATAATCGGAAACAACTACAATACAGTCACGTAATATCATTTTTATTAATATATCCTTATAAATTATGTGTTTTTTCCCATAACGAGGAAGTAGAATTACCATGTTATCATTTGCATCATTAAATAAGTCCATTGTAAGATAACAAATCTCAAGGATAAACAAAATCGCAAAAAATGATAAAGATATAAGGTCAAACGAATGATCTATTAGTATTCCCCCAAAATATATTTGTGAACGTACTCCTTCTGTTATTGTAACCAGACTATTATGAAACCCCAAGTACACATTAGCATAAAAATATCTAATTACAAATGTTATAAGTGATACTAGTAAGCATTTTCCAACATTAACATTCAAAATTTTTTTCTTATATAACTTCATAATTTTTTATTTTTCTCTGTATAATGCCAATACTTAATCCAAAAATAAGCAATATCAGAACAATTTCTCCTATTATATTTCCATGAACATTAGGCATAATATAACCTTGTATAGAGAATTCATTTAGCCCAAAGACAGAAACAATCAAATTAAAAACAATATAGAATATAAACAAAGCACCAGGTATCTTTGCGAAATATAGAACTTTCATTTTGTTATAATATGAAAGAGCATAAGCTAAGATAGCTAATCCCGAGCCAAAAATTCCGTAATTAAAAATGTATATTAGATTATATAAAGTTGGATGTTGCAATCTCACCATATCAAGAAAATTGTCAGCGTTATATGATACCAAACCTATAGCGTAATCAGGTTCTCCCCAAGCACTGTCATATCCATGTATTGGATATGTCAAGTGGCATAATAATAAATTTATGAGCATTGGTATTGTTATTGTCAAAAAGGTTACAATCAGAATGCCAAATAATTTTCCTGCTAAATATTTCTTTTTCCCGATTCTTTGAATAAGTAGGATTGAACTATTGCTTTTTTCTTCTCTTATTAAGGAAAGTGATGCAATAATTGTTGCATAAACAGGCAATAACAGATACATTATATATGGAATATATGCCGCTTCAGTGCCCTGTAATACGAAATTTTCATTTGCTGAACGAATAAATTGATAACTTTTTCCTATATCATTTTTTACACATAAAATATACGAAGCAATATTTAAAATCATTAGAGCAATAAAAACAACTTTATATTCTGCACGATCAATACAATGTTTGATTTCTATAAGAACCATTTTTTTCATAATCTTTACCAAAAGGGCATAAACCCACGAAGAGGTTTATGCCCATCCCTTCTGTTATCTAAAATCTACATTTCCACTTACAAATGCAGTTGATAATTGAGATTGATAATTTTCCATTCCCATACCGACCTGTGTGTTAGTAGAATTATAACCGCTCTTGGTAAAGATTAAATTACAAGATCCTGTTCCAACACCCTGCTTATACTTATTAGATATTTTACTCTTGCTGTTATTGACAGCCCAGAAATTTGCGTAAGAGGTATTGGTAATTGCTGTTACCTCATTTGTGATGTAATCATCGGATGTTGTTTTTGCATGCATAGAGGTAAAGTTATTAGTCTTATTCAGTTTAAGTGCATAAGCGGTGTAAGATGCCGCCTGAGAATATGCTGCTGAAGAAAGAAATACACATCCTGCACAAAACAAACCAATACCTACTTTTGCAATCTTCTGTTTTAAACTTTTTAACATCATAGTCAATTCCTCCCAATCTTATTTTTTTAACTGCGTTGGTACTTTTGGTTCATACAACAAACCACGGCACAATGAATTTGCATTACTTCGAGCAATAGCAGTCACTGCCTGAAGTACGAGACGGGCACTTTTCTGGGGTGCCTTGTTTACTTGCTTATTGTCCATCGTTTTCACCCCCCCCTCCTTAATTGTCTGACAATTACAGACAACTTTATTTGTTTACCATGGTATGTGCTTAATATAACAGAGTATTTAATTTTTTCAATCCCTCTATGCACGAATGGTAGCCCAACATGCACGAACTGTTCTACATATAGGTATAAAACCGAAAAGATGGCAGATAGGTTAAGCACCTACCTGCCATCTTTAATCTATATATTTCAGAAATAATGATTAATTATTGTCAGTCTCATATATAGATTTATAACGCTCTCGATCAACTGGAATAATCTCATTATCATTAGCATCTTTATATGTAATAAACTCATCGTATTCTGTAACTGATTTTTCCTCTGAGACAGAATTAATAGAATACATATTCGAATCGTTACACATTACATTTGAATTTGGACCAGAAATTAGTAACGAACCATCCTCTTGTGCATATGCCAAAAAGATATAAATGGAATTTTCGGAAGGCAGTGAATCATTCTCAAACAGATAAATAGCATCTTGTTTTTCTGAAATTCCGCCTTGTTTAACAATAGGAATAGGTTTATCTGTAATAAGTTCACCTTTTATATTTTCGAGAACCTGAATAGTATAATTAGTGTAAGGCGAACCGACCTCCTTAGGATTTCCTTTTTCATCTTCAGTCGTTATAACATTTCGATACTCGGTTCCATCGCAACTGACAACCTTTGCTACAAATACGTAATCACAGATACCAACAGCTTCGCGAATGTTATCAGTATCATATACAAAAGATGCGTGCATCTGGTGGATTGGCAAGTTAGATACATTTGTATTCAGTTGACTTGCATTATTTTTGGATGCACATCCTGTAAAAAACATTCCTACGATAAGAACAATAGACAAAATACCATAGATACTTGATTTTTTCATAGCGTTCTCCCTCCCCTAATAATTATTATATGCGGCATCATATGAATCTTTATCATTTTGAGATAATGTCTGCGTACTAGTATGTCCCGTAATTGCTGCATCCATAACATCTGTTGAAGTACTGTGATCCAACCCTAATGCATGTCCCAATTCATGTGTCGCTACATTCTGTTTTTTACTATTACTATAACCGCTCATATAATAGGTATTGAGTTCAATTTTACCACTAGAATATGTCATGCCTGCCCATCCATTCGAAGCATTGACATCGCTTACGTATACATCTTCTACAACAAAAGCACTGTCTTTTCTGATTACTCCAGATTTATATGCATTCCATGTGGCAGCCCCAGTGTTAATATAACTCATGTAAGTGCTGTTTCCGTCATAGTCTAGATGTTTGCCAGAATCAACAAGATCCCATGTTTGTACATAAGCTTGTGCAAATGCCGTAATAGGAAATAGCATTGCTATAGCCATTAAAGTTATAATGCTATACAATAAATGATTTTTTAAAACAGATTTTTTAAAATGCATACTCCTTCACTCCTTTTCAATCATGTAACAACGGTTATCTTCAATTATTCTTAAAGGTTATCTTTATGAAAATTGAAACGCAACACATACTAGTACACATTATATATCCTGTTAATATTCCTAAAGTACGACATCTTATCATCTCCACTCCATATTATAGATTCTCAGAATACTTAAGATGTAGTAGTATACCTTGAATATAACAAAATCTTTATACTTTTCAATACCTCTATGCATGAATGGTAGCTCACTATGCACAAACGGTAGCATATTATGTTGTGTACCTACTTTATTGATGATAAAATATGACGGAGAATGATTAAAGGAAGTGGTAGCTATGCTATATATTGACTCAATATGGGAATATATTGTTAATTTCTTAGAACTGGCATTGTTTATAATATTTATCCATAAAAAATTGCGTATTCGAGCAAATTATAAACATCAAGCAGTTTTGATGTTTCTTTTCGTATCATTTCAGTTTGCTGTGTTATGCACGCTGAATAAAATGGGAATATCATCCTACAGCACTTTGATGTCATCTTGTGTTTTGGACATTGGATATGCAGTATTGTTCTATCGTGATAGTATAATTCGCCGTATCTTTTGGGGCTTTTCGTATTCCATCATTTGCTTAGTTGCAGAACAGATTTCGTTCTTTATTCCCGTTACTCTTTATAAAGGAGCGTCTCTGGAGCTATTATTAGGTGGAACATTACGGAAGCCATATACCATGTTATATTTGGCAATGATAGCTGTTTTTGTCTTGTTATTTCATTCTATTGGAAACAAAGACATATCTCTTTCACCGTTCCAAAAAGTTGCATATATTTTCATCGCAATTTCTGGACTTGCAATCGGGCACTACATATTAAGGCTGACTTTGGAATCTGTTGATAAATTTGGTGATTCATCCTTTTCAGCTAGGCTATCATTGGTTGACTTGTTTTTTATTATTTTATTTTTAGTATTGATGCTATACATATACCAGCTAGGTTATTCAAAAGAAGAAAACATACGATTACTGGAAGAACAAAAGATTTATGAGCTGGAAAGGACTGAGTTCAATAGCTTATCTGAGACAACTGAACGATTACGAAAAATGAAACATGATATGCAGATTTATGTGGATGCAATCAACGTATTAGCAAAAGACAAGAAATGGGATGAACTTATAGCATATACAGAGCAATACCATAACACTCTTGCAACTACGCAAAGTGCCATAGCAACGGGAAATATTGCTATTGACTGCATACTTACCGCAAAACTTGATTATGCTGAAAAACACGGAATTAAGACAGAATATTCTATTATGGCTCCTGAAAATTTTCCGCTTGATTCTGTTGAGCTTTCATCCATACTTGGAAATATATGGAATAATTCCATTGAAGCAGGAGAAAGACTTATAATCTCTGATCCAACCGAGCATCCATACATTTATTTTTATATTAAACCTTACCAGAATATGATACTGATTCACATTGAAAATAATTATGATGGTGTGATAAAAGGTAGCATTGATGGAGACATTTTGAGTGTTAAACAAGGAAAAGAACATGGACTTGGGATAAGACGAGTAAAAGAGCTTGTAGAAAAGGCAGATGGCGTATTGCAGATTACATCTGATAACAAAATTTTTTCCGTACATATTATGATACCGGATAAGGAGAATAACAAACTACTATGAAAATGAAAATAACCATACTTGAAGATTCTGTGATCGAATCAGAACGGCTGAAAAATGGAATAAGAAAATACGGGCAGCAATATGATTGGGATATTGAAATTGACGAATACGAATCGGGCGAAGAATATTTTTCAAAAAATTCTGAAGGCACAACTATACAGGCTTCAGCATTTTTCCTTGACATACAAATGGGGCAAATGAATGGAATTGAGGTTGCTAAACGCCTTCGTGAATCTGGTTATCAAGGTATTATTGTATTTTTAACAGCTTTTAGAGAATATGTATTCCGAGGATATGAAGTCAGAGCTTTAAACTACTTGCTAAAACCCGTCAAGGAAAATACTCTTTTTCTGTGTTTGGATGAAATCGCGAAGGAGTTATCTAATAATACCTACATATACCGAAACAAGCAGGAAATTGTAAGTATTCCCTATGCAGATATATTGACATTTTCGAGCAGATTACATTATGTGGATATATTGACCGTAGACGGCAAATGCTATGAACAAATGTCTACCCTAAATAAGATTATTGTCCATTTGCCAAGTGAATTTATCCGAACCCATCGTTCTTATATTGTAAATATGGCACATATCTATCGTATTACATCAGGAACGATTGAATTGTCAAATCATCTAACTACACAAATCGCACGTTCTTATTCCAAAGACGTGATAAGTGCTTTTGCCAAATATACAACAAGATTTGATACAAGCGGGGATTTTGAATGATTACGAAGTGGGCTACATCTATTGCTAATAAGTTAGCAGAACTATCCGGGGAGGATGTTTCTGCGGATCAATTAGAAATATACATATATGGCTTAGAATGTTTTTTGAATACTTTTATAACCATAGTGTTATTGTTCGTATGGGGAGTTTTATCACATACACTCGGCTATACCCTAATTTGGGTAATTACCTTTTCATTGTTACGACATTATACCGGAGGTGCCCATGCTCCAACGCAGTTAACATGTATCTTAGGCAGCTTTTTTCTCGGTTGTCTTGATAAGTGGGCTATAATCTATTTAAAGCCAACTGTACTAGGATATTTGATACTTGTCCTTATGTGTATATTATTTGCACCTATAAGTAACCATAAAATATGTTTAACCACCAAACAAAAATGGATACATAAACTTATTTCTGTGATAATTGTTAGCATTGGATTTCTGCTGTTTTATAAAATTGGAAACACGAAGATGAATACCACATTGTTTTATTCCTTTTTCTGCGTAATCATTCTTATGATAGTCGAAACAATTAAAAATCTAATGAGACACTTTAAATAGCAGGATGACTTTTCATAAATATTCAAAAAAGATAAAGAATTTGATGGTCTTTATCTTTTTTGAATTTAATTAGATTATCTAGCTCCTCTGTCTGATGGCGAACGATAGTTAAAATCTCTGTCCTGTTCCCGTTTCTGAACTTCTGCCTGTTTTTCTGCCAGCTTTCGATGGATTGAGTTTTCTCCATACTTGGAGTTCCATTCCTTGTTTGCTTTGACATAGGATTCATACTCGGACTTGCCTTGTTTATAGACTTGCAGGAACGCATCTACCGTTGGATATTTGTAATCCTGCACGATATGGGATAATCCCTGCTTCATAATCTTAATCGTTTCTGCGTATTTGTTAGACTGTGCCTGCAATTCCTTTCGTTTCTTTCCTTGGAATAATCCTGTACAGTTCTTCAAATCCTCGTCAATAAGGTCTTTTTTCACTTCCTGCGTATGAATGGCTCTGTTTTGTCGTTTAAGTTTCTCCATAATCTCTTCAAGTCGCATCTCATAATCGTGTGCCAGCTCAGACATTCTTGGTCTTGGCGGAATAACGGTCTTTTCTGCGGTAGTAGTAGCAGGTGCTTTGAATGGTTGGGTCACAGCAGGAATTGTCTGATTGTCTGTCTGTGTAACGGATGGAGCTGGTTGTTTCTCTTGTTTTTCATTTCTTCGCTCCATAAGGTCGGAGATTCTGGCTTTCTGTTGTTCCTGTTTCTGTATCAGCAACTTTATGAGTTCTTTTAACAGCTCGATTGCCCGAAAGATAATCATAAACAAAAGCTCCGGATGATTGCCATACTTGTGAATGGATTCCTTAATCGGAGTTGAAATCTGTTCCTGCTTTACCTTTAAGATTTCCTTTCGCTCCATCCCCGATACCAAAGCGTGATCCACAGTACGATTCCAGTCCTGTATGACCTTATTATTGAGTGTAATCTTATCTGCCTTTGGATTGTTCTTACCGATTTTCTTAGTGGCAAGATAGACATCCCCACGCTTGAATGCAGACAGCTTTTCTTTCTCATCTTTGACAAGTCCGTTGATGACATCGGTATAAAATACCTTGACCTCATCTAAGAAATGTTCCTGCTTAAAGCGAGCGTCCTTGATGGTAAACATCTGTCTTTCGTAGACCTCACCTTTCTTGATCACCTTACACCTTTTACGGATAGTTCCATTCTCGTCTAGGATTTCTTTCTTGGTACGAACATGATTACCTTTCTCATCATAGAACATATTTCTGGTGGCAATCTTTTCTATCGGTTCGTCAAGATAATTTCGTTCTGCAAAGATAAGATGGATATGATAATTCGTCTTTCGTTTGTTATGATGGAGTGCTGCAATACAATCAACACCATACCGACTTTTGAATTTATCCGTCATATATTTTAATAGTCCGTCTGGCGGATAATCCACAAAGGATTCCGGCAGGGCAATGATAAATTCTCTTGCTTCGATACATTTTCCCTCTGTACCGCTTTTCTTAAATTCTGCCTGATTGCACTTGGCAAGTTCTGTCCAAAATTTTCGGTCTGTGGTTTCATATACCGCATAGAGATTTTCCTGTTTTTTGTCACTGGAGATATAATAGATTCTTCCACGAACATTATGGAGCTTTGACATCTGCACAAATGAATTTCTTGGCATAGCGATTTCCTCCTTTCCCAGTTTTGATTTTGGAAAAGAGGACAGATAAGATAGATGAGATGTGAGTAGTAAACTTTCCCTGTGAGCGAGTGCATAGGCACTCGTCTTGCGAACACATCCGCCTTGTGGCGGCTAAGCCTCGCAGAGCGAAATACACAGAGTACAAAACGAAGTTTTGTGCGATGGGTGTATTTCGCTCTCAAACGCCGAGGGCTTGCTTATGAAGTTCACTTTTAGCTGTAACTGTTCCCTCAGCACCTAATTTTGTGCCTTTAATGGCACACTTTTTATGTGCCGTATCCGGCACTCCCTTTTCTTAACAGAAATGCTAGAAGATTGCTATGAAAATCAGCGAAACAATAGACGAATCCGTTAGCACTTTTGCCTTAACAATAGCATTGTTCTATTATTCAGACTTTTTAGCAAAAACCGTAGAAACAGTAGAAGTCTGCTATTAAAATCGAAAAAACAATAGCACGATTCGTTAGCATTTTTGCCCTGACAATAGCATTGTGTTACTTCGCTTACTTTTAAACTGTGTCTGGCAAGGAAGTGGTAGTAAAAGTTCCTATTAAATTTCATTTTTAATAGTGCATTGTTTTATTACATTTTGATTTTAATAGAGCTTTTTACTATTAACTCTTTGAAAATGTACCCCATAGATTGGACACTCAAAATCATAGTAGCGTACACTTTTTGTCATAGGTCGGACAGCTTTTTTCATAGCTACACTTGGTATGACTTCTCACAGCACTTTTTGTAAGTTGGGTGGACTTGTCCTACCAGTCGGCTTCACTTGGGTGGATGGTTGCACCCACTTCATTTTCTGGCTTGGGTGGACTATTCATAACACCTTTTGCATCTTGGGTGGACTTGTCCTACCAACAAGCTATAACTGGGTGGACGATTGCACCCATTCACATCCATCTTGTCCTCATTTTCCAAAAGTTCTGGTTGTATCTGAGGACTTGTCCGTGATATAATCTATTTGCGTGTAGGTATATCATGGCTTTTAGTCAGATACATACCAGAGGGATGGTCTTAGGACTGTCCCTTATTCATTTTTCATTGTTCCCTTGACCGCTTTTACTGCGTGTCTGTCTCGTAAATCCTTCCCCTCATTGAGAATCAGAAACTCGTCTAATCGTTCCCTGCGGATTAAGATTTTTCTTCCCACTCTAAGGATAGGCAGCTTTTCCCATTCCACAAGATTTCTAAGAGTGTTTCTTCCGATACCTGTATAGTCGGCAGCTTCTTCAATGGAGAGAGCAAACTTTAATTCTGTCATTCGATCACCTCATTCCTGCGTAGGATTACAAGTCTTGTATATCAGAGGATGTTCCTTTTTGAAGAAAGGATTAGCCTTTTTTAAAACTTGCGTTACGCAATTCTGATTAAAGTATATATCTTTTATAACGCTATGTCAAGCCTTACGAAATTCTATCATCTTTTATAGAATTGCGTATTGCAATATATCGTGTTATGTGGTATAGTAATGACATACCGAAAAAGGAGGTTCGCAAGTATGTTAAAAGATAAAGAATTGCGAAAGACAATCGGTAGCAGAGCAAAAAGCCGTAGACAGGAGTTAGGATTGAACCAGCCTTATGTCGCTGAAAAAATGGGCGTGACAGCCTCAACCATTCAGAGATACGAAGCAGGAACGATTGATAACACCAAGAAAATGACCTTAGAAGGTCTGGCAGATGCACTTCATGTATCTGTGGAATGGCTGAAAGGTGAGACGGACGAATACGAAACAGACATTACGGATAAAAGAGAATTACAGATTCGTGATGTGATGACTTCCATTCTGAATAAGCTCCCTTATGATATGGAACAGTCCGAAAGTGATTTTTCCAAAGACCTGCTACTACTGATGTTACGGGAATACGAGCTGTTCGTGGATTCGTTCCAGTTCGCTTGTAAGAATTTCAAAGGAAATACAGATAACAAAATGCTCGCCCAGACAATGGGGTTTGAATCCAATAAGGAATACAATGAGATTATGTTCCTTAGAGAAATCACCCACACCGTCAACGCATTGAACGATATGGGCGATATTGTAAGACTGTATTCTAAGAATCCTGAGACAGCGAAAAATCGACTAGCCAATCTTTTATCAGAAAAAGATCCCGATTCGGTATAGATAGGCAGACGGAGCTATGATATACTTACACGCAAGAAGCATTTCACCAGTTCCGATTGCCGATATCGAAAGGAGAAACGATTATGGCAAAAGGTTCTGTAAGGAAGAAAGGCAAGAAATGGTACTACCGCTTTTATGTGGAGGATGCAAGTGGTAACTTGGTTCAGAAAGAATTTGCAGGTACGGAGAGCAAATCAGAGACAGAGAAAATGTTACGCAAGGCTATGGAGGATTATGACGCAAAGAAATTTCTAGCCAAAGCGGACAACCTCACACTCGGACAGATGCTAGATGTATGGGCAGAGGAAGATTTGAAAACGGGTTCACTTAGCAACGGTACAGTCGGTAACTATTTACAGGCAGTAAACAGGATTAAACAACACCCAATCGGAAACAGAAAACTAAAGACAGTCACTTCGGAGCATTTGCAGAAGTTTATGGATTTACTTGCATTTGGCGGTGAGGAAGGAAATTTTAAGTCAAAGGGTTACACCATCGACTATATCCGTTCTTTCCACGCAGTCCTGCAACAGTCCTTCCGATTTGCAGTCTTTCCAAAGCAGTACATCACATTCAATCCAATGCAGTATGTGGTAATGCGTAGGAAAGCCGAGGAAGATGTGGATTTGTTTTCTGATAATGATGAGGATGCAGAGGTTATCAACCCGATTACACCAGAGCAGTATCAAACGCTTATGGAGTATCTGGAAGAAAGAAACAAGCCTGCTGTCCTGCCGGTACAGATAGCGTACTACACAGGTCTTAGACTTGGAGAGGTATGCGGACTGTCTTGGAGTGACATTAACTTTGAGGAACAGTATCTGACAGTACGAAGAAGTGTCCGTTACAACGGAGCAAGGCACAAGACCGAGATTGGTCCGACAAAGCGAAAGAAAGTCCGTATCGTGGATTTCTGTGATACGCTCGCTGACATCTTAAAGAAAGCGAAAAAGGAACAGAGAAAGCAGGTATTCAGTTACGGAGAACTCTATCAGAGGAACTACTACAGGGAAGTTAAGGAAAAGAATCGTATCTACTATGAGCTTTATCATTTGGATGGCACAGAGGACATTCCGCTTGATTACAACGAGATTGACCTTGTATGTATCAGACCGGACGGAGCATACGAAGCCCCTGCAACGGTTGAGACAGCTTTAAGGACAGCAAGGAAACGATTGTCGGAGCTTGATGATAATTTCCACTTCCACACCCTGCGACACACTTATACCACAAACCTGCTCTCAAATGGAGCAGCACCAAAGGATGTACAGGAATTACTTGGACACTCGGATGTAAGTACCACTATGAATGTCTATGCACACGCTAACCGAGAAGGTAAGCGAAACTCAGCCCGACTACTTGATAAGGTGGTTGGAGAATAAAATCGAATAAGAAAAACTTTCCCTTGTAGATACCTCATAAGGGCAAAAACAAGGGAAAAGGATACATATAGAGTGGCAAGGCATACCGCCAAGTCGCATAAAATAAGGAAAGTTGAGATTTTAGTTATACAAATTGGAATTTGAAGTTATAGAGAAGTAAGCAGTAAAACAATAATATAATGAAATTATTTTTGTTTCCAACGCTGACAGTCTGGATTGGAAGGAACAGGGAGCGGAGGCGGAAATCAGGCAGGTGTTGGAGCATAAGCACCTGGGCAATGGTTCCATCATTCTGTTCCACAATGATGCGAAATACACCCCTAAGGTATTGGACACGATTCTCAAGGGAATCAAGGAAAAGGGGTTTGAGATTGTGCCGATTTCCCAGTTAATTCATCGGGAGAATTTCGAGATGGATCATGAGGGACGGCAGATTCCGAAAGGTAAAGATGTATAAAATCAGTCTGAATACGAGAGAAGTTATAAACAACAGGCGTATTCCGATACTGTATTTTTAGGCAATCAGGGGTGCAATGTTCGATTTCGAACACTGCACCCCTTGTTTGTCCATTGTTCTCTTTGGACTTTTTTTATAAGATAAAAATGATGAAACAATAATTCGTCCACACCTAATGCCGAGGTTTGGATGGATGGCTCTGTTGGAGTGTTTCTCTGAAATGAAAACATCAGAGGGAAGCCCGGAGGTTTGGTCGGTACCAATGGAGCGGCATTCTTCCGACAGCAATTTGCTGCGGATAAAATCACCTGAGGACAGAGCGGAAAGAAAGGAAGAAAGACTATGAACGTTGCAAATACCATCAAAAAATTGGGTCTGGAACAGGCGTTTGATTACCTGTATAAAGACCCGGAAAACAACCTGCTGAAGCTAATGAATTGGGCGGACAAATTTTCCGATGGGGAATTTGTATCCCAACGTAAGGCAATTCGGGAAGCAATAGAAAATCCTGCGCACCCTTACCATGACTATATCCTGCATATCATCCATGATATCGACCCGGAGGTCATGAAAACGTTAGCTGTTAATTTCTTCATCAATGCTAGCTTAATCGGCTGGTCGAAGCAGGAAGAAAACCGAGCAAAGTATAACTGTAATGTTCCCTGGGCGATTCTTTTGGACCCTACATCTGCCTGCAATCTGCACTGCACCGGATGTTGGGCTGCCGAGTATGGCAATAAGCTGAATCTTACCTTTGATGAGATTGACAGCATTATTCAGCAAGGCAAGAAATTGGGTGTCTATATGTATATCTATACCGGCGGTGAGCCGCTGACGAGAAAGAATGATCTGATTCGGCTGTGCGAAAAGCATAATGATTGTGTATTCCTTTGCTTTACGAATGCGACATTGATTGATGAAAAGTTTGCCGATGAAATGCTGCGCGTGAAGAACTTTATTCCTGCCATTTCTTTGGAGGGGGACGAGGTTTCCACGGACAGCCGCCGCGGACAAGGAACCTATCAGAAGGTCGTTCGGGCAATGAAGTTGCTGCATGAGAAAAAGCTGCCCTACGGCATTTCCTCTTGTTATACCAGCGTGAATTACGAGAAGATTACATCGGATACATACTATAACAGTCTGATTGACATGGGTGCTTATTTCATCTGGTACTTCCATTATATGCCGGTTGGCAATGATGCTGCGCCTGAACTGCTGCCAAATCCCAAGCAGCGTGAAACCGTTTATCACCGTATTCGCCATCTGCGTGCCACGAAGCCTTTGTTCGCCATGGACTTTCAAAATGATGCGGAATATGTGGGCGGATGTATTGCCGGAGGCAAGCGGTATCTGCATATCAATGCAAACGGGGATGTAGATCCTTGCGTGTTCGTGCATTATTCCAACGCTAACATTCGGGAATGTACGCTGTTAGAGGCACTGCAAAGCCCGATTTTTATGGCATATCATGATAATATGCCTTTTAATGATAATATGCTCCAACCTTGCCCTATGCTGGAAAACCCGGAACGCCTGCGGAAAATGGTTGCGGAAACCGGCGCACATTCCACCGATCCGCAATCTCCGGAAACGGCGGATCATCTGTGTGGGAAGTGTGATTCCTATGCGAAGTGCTGGGCACCGGAGGCTGAACGGCTCTGGAGGGCTGAACAGGAAGAAAAAAAGCACATATAAAGGATGAGCGCCGCAGGAGACTGCGGCGCTTGCTTATTCTTTTATAGCCGACTTAACGGCAGTCTGCCCGATGGATTTTTGTAGAGCGCGAGTTTCTACGCCCTCCATTAAGGAGCAGATTCGTTCGATATCCGTTTCCAGATCATACTGCATTTCGGCATCCAGCCAATCCAGTAAATAGCCGACTACGATACACTTATAATGGTGATTCAGGATTTCGGCATCCCTTGCGGGAATGGAAATCGTTTTGGAAATACTGGCAAAATATGCATTGACCGCGTACTGTGTCAGTCGGTTGATATAAAACAGAAAGGTTTCCAAGGGGACTGCGCGGTATACATGAAGGATTGCTTGCTTATGTGCCTCCCCATATTGCAGAACAGGCTTAATGCAGTCCAATGGGCGACCCGGTGTGTAATGGTACGCAATCAGAGCGTTGACCTTTTCCTCCATCATTTCCAAAAGCAGGGAGGGAATATCCGGAAAATGATAATAAAAGGTGTTCCGGTTGATGTCGCAACGGTTTACGATATCTTTCACTGTAATTTTATTGATAGGGCGTTCTTCTAAAAGCTGAGCAAACGCCTCTATAATAGAAGCTCGTGTTCGTCGCATATTAACCTCCAGACTATACGGCTTGAGTTCATCCAAATTAGTTGCCTGTTTTATTCCATCGTTCTACAATAGCAGACAATATAATGGGATTATAACAAAAATTGCTTTGGAAAACAAGAAAACATCGCTGGAATTGGGAAATGCAAATGGTATGGGGGATAAAAACAGGAAAAATCGGATGCATGGATAATCGGCTGCATGGCTGCATGAAGAGAAGCCGTAAAACGAAGGACAATTTCCATTTCCTGTGTATGCAGATAGGGAAGATTTATTGCTGTGGAAAAGGAAGATGGGATTATTGTACCCAAAAAGAGAAAGAACCACAATATTTAGTTTTCAACATTCTTGTACATACTAAATATCGTGGTTTTCATTCAAATAAAAAATCATCCGACGCATTTCTTACAGGGGGTCAGCCCTCTTGCGAGCGCCTTCTCCAGCGTAGATGCAATATAGGTGCCGCCATTGCAGGAGCCGCTATAGTGGTACCGTTCGTTTTGTCACAAAAGATGACAATTTAACAGAAAAAGTCGATTTATTTCGGCAGTCTCTGTCGCACAACCTCATACAGCAGTACCCCTGCGGCAACAGAAGCATTCAGGCTTTCTGCCTGCCCCGGCATGGGAATTTTCACCCACGCATCGCAGAGCGCGGCGGCATCCTCACTGAGACCGCGTGCCTCGTTGCCAATGAGAAAGGCACAGGCATCCTGTAAGGGCAGGGCGTAGGGATAGCGATCACCCTTCAGATGTGCGGCGTAAAGCGGAATCTGCTTTGCCTGCATTTTTTCCGAAAGGGCATGCAGGTCGATATTTTGGAAGACAGGCACATGGAACAGACTGCCCATGGTGGCGCGCAGCACCTTCGGGTTATAAAGATCAACACTGCCCTTGCTGAGAAAAACGGCATCTGCACCGCAGGCATCCGCCGTACGAATGACTGTCCCCAGATTGCCGGGGTCATTCAGCTCTTCCGCCAGAAGGAGAAAGGGCGTTTTTTTCGCAAGCACCGCATCTGCGACCCAATCCAGCTTTTTGCAGACCGCCAGAATTCCCTGTGGATTTTCCGTATCGCAGACGGCGGCAAAGAGTGCATCTGTCAGACAAAGTACCTCTGCCTTTTCTTCGTAGGGGGAAAGGTCGTTTTCTGCGGCAAAGGCATCGCTCACCGCATACGCAAGCACCTCCCAATTCTTCGGGATTTCGCGGATAAAGCGCAGTCCTTCCGCGATGAAAAGCCCCTCCTTATCGCGATTTTTCTTTATTTTTAAGCCGTTCAGCCGCTTGATCCATTTGTTGTCGCGGCTTTCGATTCGTTTCATGGTATCACCTCGCTTTCTATGATAAAGGAGAAGCTCCTGCTTTGCAAGAAAAAGGATGCAAGCGACGGGAAAATATGGTACAATCAGGGCAAAGAGAGCAGAAAAAGGAGGTTTTTACCTATGACACCACAGGAAAAAAGAAAAGAGCTTTTGAGCGCAACCCTGTTGAAAAAGCTGGAACGCCGCCATTTTGAAGCATACTACTGTCCCACAGCGACAGAAGCCATCGAAAAGGTGCTGTCCCTCATTCCGGAAGGCAGCAGTATCACATGGGGTGGCTCCATGACCATTCGCGATATGGGGCTGACAAAGGCGGTAAAGGAAGGCAATTATAACGTCATTGACAGAGATACCGCGGCAAATCCTGCCGAAATGCGTGAAATGATGCGTCAGGGACTCTTGTGCGATTACTATTTGACCAGCACCAATGCCATTTCCGAGGACGGCGTTCTGGTAAATATAGATGGGACAGGCAACCGCGTTGCGTCCATCTGCTTCGGACCGAACAATGTGATTGTTCTGGCGAGCCTGAGCAAGGTAGCACAGGATGTGGATGCGGCAATCAAGCGCGTGAGAGGGTACGTTGCACCTGTCAACAGCATGCGCTTCATGGGGAAAACCCCTTGTGCAGTGGACGGCACCTGCCATAACTGCGTTTCCGAGGAATGTATTTGTAATCAGATTCTGGTGACAAGAGTCTGCCGCCCGGCAGGCAGAATTAAGGTGATTCTGATTGGCGAGGAATATGGATATTAAGATTTAAGTTGAAAACGGGTTTTTGTTTCCCTCCCTGCGGCTGCAGGGAGGTTTTTCTAACGCCCGAACCCTTGATTTTTCTCCCCAATCTGCTACAATAATGAGGTTAGGAGAGTACGATTTACGAAGGAGAAAAAATAATGGAAGAAATGGTTTTTCAGATTGGGCCCATTCGTCCGCCCAGTGAGGCAAACAGCCTGCTTTTGCGCGTGACGGTGAACTGCCCTTGGAATAGATGTAAATTCTGTATGCTGTATAAAAAATACGATTTTCATACCCGTTCCGTTGCGGAGGTGAAGGAGGATATCGACACCATGGCGGAGCTGCGTGACCGTATTTTGCAGTATAAAACGGCGAACGGCTGGGATATACAGGCAATCAACAACGAATATCAGACCTTGACAACGGACGATCAGCGTTGGTGCTATCAGATGGTGTTCCGCTGGATGACAGAGGGGGACTGCAATTCCATCTTTTTGCAGGATGCGAATACGATGTGTCTGCGTGCGGATTGGCTTGCGGAAATCATCCGTTATGTGCGCGTAAAGCTGCCCGAAATCAAGCGGATTACCTCCTATGGTAGAGCAAACACGCTTGCGAAAATTACCCCGGAGGATTATAAAATGCTCAAGGAGGCAGGCCTAGACCGTATCCATTCCGGCTACGAATCTGGTTCCGATAAGGTGCTTGCGCTGATTGAAAAGGGCTGCACGCAGGAGGAACAGATTATCGGCGGTAGAAAGGTGAGAGAGGCAGGGATTGAGCTTTCTATCTACTTTATGCCCGGTGTCGGCGGCAGGGAGCTTTCCGATGACAACGCCATTGAAACGGCGAAGGTTATCAATGCGGTGAATCCGAATTTCGTCCGCCTGCGTACCTTTGTGCTGCGTACCGGCTCTCTGATGGAGGAGGTGCGCGATGCCGGCGGCTGGACGGAGGATACCGATATGAATAAGCTTTTGGAAATTCGCAAGCTCTTAGCGCATATCGACCCGACAAAGGCAAACGGCAGAATCACAAGCGACCACATCATTAACCTTTTACAGGAGGTCAACGGCGATATGGATACTGACCTGCCCTGGATGCTGGAATATATTGATTCCTTCCTTGCCCTGCCCAAGCTGGAGCAGAGAAAATATCAGATGGCGCGCCGCATGGGCTTCCCTCTGGACTGGAAGCAGCTTTGGCGGATGCGCGAGAGCGACCAGAAAATCGTCGAGGATTTAGCGAAAAACATTGTGGATGAAAAGGATTGGGAAAAGAAACTCCATACCTACATGGATCATTATATTTAAGGAGGTGCCGCAATGGCAAGAGAAACAGTTTTTACGGCAATTATCCCTGCAATTTTAATCTTCTTTCTGGTTTTCTTTAACATCAGAAAAATGCAGAAGCAGGCGAAGATTATGAAAATGGAGCATGAGGGCAAATGCGGCGGAGGCTGTGCAGGCTGCGCCCACAGCAAAAGCTGTCATTCCGAGAAGAAGGATTTATAAGAAAAAAAGAATCACCTCAAACTGATTTTTCTGTCAGCTTGAGGTGTTTTTTTATGCTTCTCCCTTTGTTTTGCTTTCGTGCTCGTTGCGGTAGCGTGTCATTAAGCCGTGGAACAGCTCTTCTGCCGTCGGGGGTGTAAAGCTGATGGCATTTGCGCCTGCCGCTACGGTTTCACGGATGCTTTCCTGCGAGGGACCGCCTGTTGCAATGATGGGCAGGTCGGGGTAGCGTTCGCGCAGAATCCGCACTACCTCCGGCGTGCGTGCCGCGGCAGATACATTGAAAATCGTCGCACCTGCTTCCAGACGAGCATCGATGTCCGTATTTTCATCCAGAACGGTTACAACAATGGGAATATCGATGATATCTGCAATTTGCGCGATGACATCGTTCGTTGTCGGTGCATTCACCACAACTGCCATTGCCCCGAAGGCTTCGGCATCCTTCGCAAGCATGACAACGCGTGCGCCTGTGGTTGTGCCGCCGCCTACGCCGCAGAAAACGGGCAGGCTGGAGGTGGAAACAATCGCATCTGCAATAATCTGCTGGGGCGTAAAGGGATATACCGCAAGTACAGCATCTGCGTTGCAGTTGCGAATGATGGCAATATCAGTAGAAAAAATCAAGGACTTGATGCGTCGCCCCATAATCACAATCCCGCTGGCGGCATAAATTTCATCCGGCATGGTTACGATATGGTGGCTTCTCAGCTTTGTCTTGACGTGGGGAATCTTTTTTTCACGGTCGAGCTTGATATGGTTCATTGGGGCACTTCCTTTCTGCATTTTATTTTTCCTAGCGTTCTTCTATATTATACGGCAGAGAAAATACACTTGTCAATAAATATGGAAGGAACTGGAAGGCTGCCTCCGTACTTGACAGCAGGACGCTTTTTCATTAAACTAGAAAAAAGAATCAGAAGGTAATATGTATTTTGAAAATTTTTAAAGGAGGATGACCTTGGAGGCTTATATAGGTCTGATACTTTCCGTTTTGCTTAACATCATTCTGGTGGTGCTGATTGGGAGGTATCGTGTACAGGAAAACGAAAAAGATGTGACGGAGGAGGAAATCCGTCAGATGGTGGACGCAGGCGGCGACAGCGGTACGATTGATGAAAACGTGAAGGAGATGCTCAATAATATCTTTGAGCTGAGCAACAGCTCCGCAGGGGAGATTGCCACCCATAGAACCGATATTGTTGCTGTTCCCGTGGATGCAACTCTGGAGGAAATCAAAAACGTCACGGCGGAGGAAAAATATTCCCGTATCGTGGTGTATGATGATAATATCGATAATATTGTCGGGGTGTACCATGTGAAGGATATGGTGAAATATATCCTTGCGGATGTAACCCGTGTGGAGGAGGGGCATTTCCATCTGAAGGAAATCCTCATGAAGCCCTATTTTATCCCATTTTCCAAAAAGGTGGACGAGCTGCTTGCGGAAATGAAGGTGAAGAAGGTACACATGGCAATCGTCATTGATGAATACGGCGGCACGGCAGGTATTGTCACCATGGAGGATATCATGGAGGAAATTTTCGGGAATATCTTCGATGAATATGACGAGGAAGAGGAAGAGGACATCACCGAGGTTTCGGAGGGTGTTTACCGCATTGATGGTTCGACCGATTTGCAGGATGTAGAGGAACAGCTTGGCATTACCTTCGAGGAAAATGAGGACTACGATACCCTTGGCGGCTATCTCATCGGGCAGCTGGGGCATATCCCTGAGGAGGGCGAAACGATAGAAATGAAGCTTTGCGGCTGGCTCTTTAGCGTAGAGCTGTTTGAGGAGAAGCGTATTCTCAAGGTTCTGGCAACAAAGCTGCCGGAGGAGGAAAAGGAAAAAGCCGAAGCAGAAGAAAAGGCTGACGAGGAATAAAAAAACGGACACGATTGATTTTTTTTTCGGTCGTGTCTTTTTTGTGCCTGCACAGAACCTGCACAGAAGATTTTGTCCATCCATACCTTAAAGTAGAACACAAAAAAGCAGAACGCAAGGAAAGGATGGGATTTCTGATGCCCAATAATAACCGATATGAAATAAGTGAAGCTTTACAAATGCCCCTGCCGCTGACCAAGGAAGAAGCCATGCAGGAAACGCTGACGCAGGAGGAGAGCGCCGCACGCCGCTTTCCGATTCTGCCGAGCAATGCAAATGTGACGGTGATTCCCATTATTCCGGGGATTACGCTTTTCGGCTACATCCGCTTTCTGAATGCAAGCCCTGTTGAAACGCGCGTGGATATTTACGCCAACGGGCGGAGGGTGGCTGCGGATTTGCGCTATCAGCATTTTACGGAATATATGAAGCTGTTTCCGGGGTGGTATCGCATTGCGATTTACCGCGCAGGAACCGTCACAAACCCTCTGACCGTTCTGCGCTTACAGGTGCAGTCCGGCGGCATTTATACCGTTGCGGTGACAGGTCTGGCAGATGCGCTTTCTACGCTGACCATAGAGGACAGCCACCGTTACCTTAGCCCCAATCGGGCGTATATCCGCTTTGTGCAGCTTTCGCCGACTGCCCCTGCCATGGATGTTTACTGGGATGACCGCATGGTGCTTTCCGATTTGCGCTATGAGGAAATCAGCCGCTACCTCACCACAGCTCCCGGCAGTCATAATCTTAAGCTGCGCGAGACTGACACAGGCAAAATCCTTGTGGAGCATCCCAAAGTGAACCTCAAGGGCGGCAAGGCGTATACAGTTTATGTGGTTGGCAGCCGCGCGGACAGGGCAGGTCTGCAGGTGCTGATCCCCCTTGAGGGTGTGACCTATCTGGACTTCGGAAAGTGAGAAATTTATGGATTTTTTCTCAAAAAACCTGTACGAATGGCGTATCCTTTGTTATACTATTGTCAATACCTATCGTGAAAAATCACGATAAATTTCAGTATAACCGAATAAAGGAGAATCATCATGTTAAAAGGGAAAACTGTTGTTCTGGGTGTAACAGGCAGCATTGCTGCGTATAAAATGGCAAATGTGGCAAGCATGCTCGTGAAGCTGCATGCGGATGTGCATGTGATCATGACGGAAAATGCCTGCCAGTTTATTACGCCTGTTACCTTTGAAACACTGACCGGCAATAAATGTATGGTAGATACCTTCGACCGCAATTTCCAGTTCCATGTGGCACATATTTCCATCGCGAAAAAGGCGGATGTGCTTCTGGTTGCGCCTGCTTCCGCAAATGTGATTGGCAAGCTGGCAAACGGCATTGCGGATGATATGCTGACGACAACGGCTATGGCGTGCACCTGTCAAAAAATCGTTGCGCCTGCCATGAATACCAATATGTATCATAACCCCATTTTGCAGGATAATCTGAAAAAGCTGGAGGGCTATGGCTTTACGGTGATTGCGCCCGAAAAGGGACTGCTTGCCTGTCGGGATATCGGGGATGGAAAAATGCCCTCTGAGGACGTTCTGGTGGGGCATATCCTGCGTGAAATCGCGCATGAAAAAGACCTTGCCGGCATGAAAGTGATTGTCACCGCAGGTCCGACACAGGAAAGTGTAGACCCTGTGCGTTATATTACAAATCACTCCACAGGAAAAATGGGCTATGAGCTGGCGAAGGCGGCAATGCTGCGCGGCGCGGAGGTAACACTTGTCAGCGGTGTGACAAATCTGGAGCCCCCTATGTTTGTGGATTATGTGCAGGTAAAGAGCGCAGGGGATATGTTTGAGGCAATGAAGTCTCGTTTCCTTGATAATGATATCATCATCAAGGCGGCGGCGGTTGCGGATTATAAGCCCAAAAGCTACAGTGATGAAAAAACAAAGAAAAAGGACGGCGAAATGTCCATCGAGCTGGACAGAACACAGGATATTCTGAAATATCTGGGCGAGCATCGCAGAGAAGGTCAGTTCTACTGCGGCTTCTCCATGGAAACCCAGAATATGCTAGAAAATTCCCGCGTGAAGCTGGATAAGAAGAATATTGATATGGTGGTTGCCAATAACCTTAAGATTGCAGGCAGTGGTTTCGGTACGGATACGAATGTGGTAACGATGATTTCCAAGGAGGAGGAAATTCAGCTGGAGCTTCTGAGCAAGGCTGAGGTTGCACATAAGATTCTGGATGAAATTTTGAAACTGAAGGCAATGAAGGGCTGAAAACAGAATGGCTGAAAACAGAATGGCTGAAAATAGAATGGCTCTGTCGCATGGAAGGTCTGCGGCAGGGCTTTTCTTGCGAAATAGGCAGATTGCATAAAAAAGAGACGGAATTTTTGTATGCGATAACGTCTGTTTTATTCGTAAAAACGGTCAAAACAGATTGACAAAGACAAATGCAAATGATACAGTAACAGTAGAAATGCGTCATAACGCACGCATTTGCGCCATTGACCTTCGATGGCGGTTGGTTCGAACCAAGGAGGAAACACATGGATGCGATGAGCAGCAGAATCTCGGAAAATCTCAGACAGATTCGGAAGGAAAAGAAACTCAGCCTTGACAGCATGGCAGAGCAGACGGGAGTCAGCAAAAGCATGCTGGGGCAGATTGAAAGAGGGGAATCCAGCCCCACGGTGGCAACGCTCTGGAAGATTGCGACCGGGCTGCATATTTCCTTTACCGCCCTTTTGGAGGGCAGGCAGAAACCCAGCTCATCCGAAGGGACGAGGTTTCGCCGCTTTTGAGCGACGAGGGGCGGTTTCGGCTGTTTCCCTTTTTTCCCTACGATGCAGAAAGAAGATTCGAAATGCTCAGCATTGAACTGGAGCCGGGCACTCGCTCGGAATCTGTTCCCCATGAGGATGGAACAGAGGAATTTGTACTTGTTTTTGAAGGCGCACTGCGGCTGACCGTGGATGGTGTGGAATATGTGGTAGAGGCGGGCGAAGGGATTCGTTATCTTGAATAAGCCCATATTTATGAATGTCACGGCACGCAGAAGACAAAAATCTGTATGGTCATTTATTATGACAAATAAAAAATAACCGTTATAACGGATTTTTTGCGCCGAAGCGAAGAAAGGGCTAGGTGAATCAGATGAGCATTACACCCAGAATTGAGAAAATCCGTCAGAACTATATCAATACTAAGCCGTCCATTTCCTATGAACGCGCAAGAATCTGGACAGAATCCTTCAAAAGAACGGAAGGCATGCCTGCGCAGATTCGTACCGCACAGGCGTTTTATGATACCTGTAATGAGCTTTGCGTCAATATTTTTGAGGGCGAGCTGATTGTCGGCGCAAGCGGCGAATATCGCAAATGCGGCATTTTGACACCCGAATTTGCGTGGAAATGGGTCGATGATGAAATGGACAACTTTCCGAGCCGTCCGCAGGACCCCTATGAAATGACGGACGAGCAGAGAGCCTATGTCAGAGAAAACATCTTCCCTTACTGGAAGGGCAAATCCGTTGAGGATGCTTTTCTGGCGCGCACCTCCGCGGAAACAAAGAAAATCGGCGTAGATACGGGTTTTGTGGATACCGACTCCAAATGGCGCAACGGCATCGGCGAAATGTCTCCCGACTATGTGGATCAGCTGTTCCCCAAGGGCTTCGGCGGCATTAAGAAGGAAGCAGAGGGCTACATGGCAGAGCTGAACGAAGCGATCCCCGAAGAAAAGGATAAACTGATTTTCTATCGTTCCATCGTTCTGGTTTGCGATGGTATCGTGCGTCTGGCAAACCGATATGCCGAAAAGGCAAGAGAAATGGCGGCAGAGGAAAAGGACGAAGCGAGAAAGGCGGAGCTTCTGGAAATTGCGGCAACCTGTGAAGCCGTTCCCGAAAATCCCCCGAAATCCTTCCGCGAGGCAATCCAGTTCACATGGTTCGTACAGCTGGGCGGCATTATCTCCGAAAACCCTCTGGCATTGAACCCCGGACGCTTCGACCAGTATATCTATCCTTATTATAAAACAGATTTGGATACAGGCAAAATTGATTACGATACCGCACTGGAACTGGTAGAGTGCCTGTGGCTGAAATACAGCGAATGGGCTTGGACGATTTCCGCAAACACAGCGGACTTCTTCGCAGGCTATACCAACTTTGAAAATCTGACCGTCGGCGGCACCACAAAGGACGGCAGGGACGGCACAAATGATATTTCCTATATGGCAATTCAGGCAACAAAGGAAACAAAATGCCATCAGCCGACCCTGAGCTGCCGTATCCATGCGGATTGTCCTCCCGCATTTATGGAGGCGGTGACAGACCTTGTTTCCACAGGCAGTGGCTTCCCTGCCATCCATAGCGACAGAACAGGCTACGAAATGCTCCGCAATCTGGGCTATGAACCTGAGGACGCAAGAGACTGGAATAACTGCGGCTGTGTTGTACCTCATTCCAGAAAGACCTTTGAATGGACCTCCTCCTGCAATATCAGCTTTGCGGCGGCGCTGGAATTTGCGCTGAATGAAGGCAAGAGCCGCCTGACAGGTGAACAGGTTGCCCTGCCCGAAAAAGACCCGAAAACCTTTACCTCCTATGAGGAAATTGAGGATGCACTGTTCAGACAGTTCTCCTATATGGTAAAGCATGGCGTGATCAGCCTGCTGACTGCGCAGAAAATCCATAAGGAACAGGCACCCCGTCCGTTCCTGTCCGCCTGCAATGAATATTGCGTGAAAAACGGCAAGGATCTGGTGGACGGCGGCGCAAAATACAACATCGGGCCTGTATTCACAGGCGTTGGGCTTTCCGTTACGGCAAACTCTCTGGCGGTTATCAAAAAGCTGGTATTTGAAGAAAAGAGCGTAACGCTTTCCGAATTGATTGATGCACTGAACAACAACTGGGAAGGCTATGAAGCCCTGCGTGCAAAGGCGCAGGCGGTACCCAAATACGGCAATGATGATGATTATGTGGACAGCATTGCGAAAAAACTGGCAGATTATTTCTATCATGACGTAACATCCTATAAGGATATCTACGGGCATCATTTCGTAACGGCGTTCATGGGTATTTCCAACTACCTGCCGACCGGTAAGGTGCTTGGCGCAACACCCGACGGCAGAAGGGCGAAGGACCCCATCAATGAGGGCGTTTCCCCTTATACCGGCACAGATACTTCTACCTGCCTTGCGGCACTGCGTTCCTCCGCAAAGCTGAATCACGATATTCACAGCGGCGGCACACTGCTGAACCTGCGTCTGAATCACGATTTGGTTGCAACAAAGAGAGGGCGCGCAAACCTCGGCGCAATGCTCCAATCCTATTTTGCACTGGGCGCATTCCATGTGCAGTTCAACACCATTTCCAACGAGGTGCTGAAGGATGCACAGGCACACCCCGAAAATTACAGAGACCTGCTGGTTCGTGTAGCAGGTTACAGTACGCAGTTTGTCAATCTGTCGAAATCCATGCAGGATTCCATCATGGCAAGAAATGCACATGAGGAATTTTAAGACAGCATAAAAAATTGCCGCAGATGCAAAGCGTCTGCGGCTGTCGATGAAAAAGAAAGAAAGGGAATGGCTATGAAGGGTTATCTGATGCAGATGCAGCCGTTTTCCGTCAATGACGGGGATGGGATTCGTACCACGATTTTTCTGGCAGGCTGTCCGCTGCACTGCAAATGGTGCGCGAATCCGGAGGGACTGAGGCAGCACCCTGTTGTCGGCTTTTACGCAAGGCTGTGCATCGGCTGCGGCGCGTGTGCGGCGGTCTGTCCCAAGGGAATCGGCATTGACCTGAATGCAGAACGGGAAAAATGCGTCAGCTGCGGCGCATGTGTGGCGGCTTGTCCCAAGGGGGCAAGAAAAGCACTTGTTTCTCTGGCGGATGCGGATGAAATCATTGCGGAAGCGGCAAAGCATCAGCTTTTTTACCGCAATTCCGGCGGTGGCATTACCTTTTCCGGTGGCGAAGCAACGGCGCAGCCTGAGCTTCTGGAGTATCTTTCCTCCCGTCTGTATGATATGGGCTTCAGTCTGGATATCGAATCCTGCGGTTATTTTGAATTTGAACGGGTACGCAGCTCTCTGGAACGGATGGATTTGATTTTTATGGATTTGAAGCACATGGATTCTGCCCTGCATGAAAAATTTACGGGCGTTCCCAATGAACGGATTCTGGAAAATATCAAGCAGCTGGCGGAGCTTTC
>ERZ825137.258-NODE-258-length-77411-cov-9.803312_pt1 | contig 77411 bp, 64 predicted proteins | sample MGYA00519873_ERZ825137 | MGnify/ENA primary metagenome ERZ825137 (study PRJEB31778, sample SAMEA3449190) | human gut metagenome | biome: human gut; feature: human-associated habitat; material: faeces | place: United Kingdom | collected 2010/2012 ...
AGGTTTTTTCGCAAAATTGCGCAAAAACCTTGCACCTGAACAATTCAAAAGTTTACACCAACATGCTTGGTTAAGGTACTTTTGAATTGTTCAGCAGGCATTAATTACAGGAATTACTGTTTTGCCTTTAATAGTTTAGCTTATTTTCCTTTAAATATTCTTGCTATACGCATATGCAGAGTGTTCATATAAAACATTGCCATACGCGAGACCGCAATATCATAAAGCACGAAAACCGCGTTGCCTGCTGCCAAAAAAGCGTAAACTCCGTACCTGCCGAAGGTATTAAAATCGTCAAGCGAAATTCCGAAAAGCTTTGCAAAAACAAAATAAACAAGTAATACGGCGGCGTTAAAAACCAAAAGCTTAAGCAACCATTCTGCCGCGGGCTTATGCAGGCGTTCAATTAAAGCCTTAAGTATCGGGTAATACCCGAAAAGGCATATATACATAAGCTTGCTTTCGGGCTCGGCAAAAATAAACACCAATACCGACGCCGCCGCATAAGCCGCAAACGCCCAGCGCGTGTTTATTTCTATTACAATTATCATCATTAAAAGCCCGGTAACTGCGGGAACCGCATATGTTAAGTACGGAAAATACGAAAGCAGCATAAAAACCACGGAAAGCGCGGTGATTATACCGCAAAAGGTAATCTTAGCAGTTTGTTTCATTTTAACAGCAGGGTATCAGGTCGCCGCCCATACACTCGCAGCAGCAATCGGCGCATATAAGACCTTGACAAACATCGCACGCGCTGCAGCCGCTGTTTCCGCCGTAGCTGCGGTAAGGATTATATTGCCTTCCCTGCTGGCGCGCGGCATTTTGCACGGCGTGCTGATATTCCGCGTTTGAGGGATCCATTCTTGAAGCGGTGGTAAAGCTTGTAAACGCCTGATCAAACCAACCGCGGCGGTAAAGCACCGTGCCGTTTAAAAAGTACCACTCTGCGTCGCGCGACTGCGGCGGAACACCGTCGAGCACCTCCTGTGCCTGCTCAAGTCTGCCCTGATTTATAAGATTACGAACATCGGGGAATGACGAGCCGCCCGTGCCTGCATTATAAGCGCCGCCCGACGTCTTACCCGTTCTGCGCTCCGCCATAATGCTGTCGTATGCTTCGTTGATCTCCTTCATCTTTTCGCCCGCAAGATCGGAAAGAGGGTTGTCCGAGTAATTATCGGGGTGATATTTGCGCGCAAGCTCCCTGTAAGCATTTTTAATTTCGTCGTCGGTGGCGTTTCTTGAAACGCCTAATACCGCATACGGGTCGGTCATAGTGCTAACTCCTTTTTAAAAGTATCTTCAAGTCCTAAATATATAATATTTCCGATTATCGGCTTATATTTTTTAACGTCCAAAAGCTCGAATGCCTTGCCTGCCTCGTTAGCGCACACGTAAAGCTGCGGTGCAACGCGCTTTTTTGCATATTCGGCGGGGTCGCCGCCCGGAAAATTTTTTAAGCAGTTATACGAGCCTGTTTTTATATCGCTTGCTAAATCGCACGCCGCGTCTAAAAGATAAATATATCTTCCTATGCAGTATCCTATACGGCTGAGTACACGCTTTTGCGTTTTATCATCGCTGCAAAGGCTGAGTATGCCCGCCAACGCGTTTGCGGTGGGATCTGCCGCCGCGTCAAGCTCTGTGCAGTTTTCTTTTTCAAGCTTATTCTGCGCTTTTATATAATCCGATACCGTGGTTTCAATTTCGGGGTATTTTAAAGCCGCCTTTTTTCGCGCGCCGTTAAATAAGGGCTTAAGCAGCATAAAGCCCAATTTTTTTATGCCCTTATTATCGGCAATATTATCGGCGAGCTTATAGTAAGACATTATCATAGCCGCAGCGGCGGGCATTTTAAGCTTATCGCTGTTTTTGCAGAAATTGCATTTTTTAAACGGGTTAAACACGCAGCGTTTACGCTCAATCATATCACAGCCGGGTGTTAACGCCATATTTATAAGCGCTAAAAAAGTAAAATCATAGCTTAGCGTAAAGCGGGACCAAAGCCCGTATTCACTGCCCATAACGCGGCAAAGCGAGCAATAAACCGCTTTGTAGGTTTCGTATTCCCGAACCTTAAGCTCGGGCTTGCAGGCTCTTACATATCCGAACAATTACCTTTTCACCCCGTTTTTTACATTTTATACGCTGTAAAAAACATATTGGTTAATAATGTGTAAATTTAATATTAAAGTAATTTCTTTAAGAATTTGCCTGTATACGATTTTTCGCACGCCGCTATTTTTTCGGGTGTGCCTGTACAAACCACCGTGCCGCCCCTGTCGCCGCCCTCCGGTCCTAAATCTATAATATGGTCGGCGGTTTTTATAACGTCAAGGTTGTGCTCTATTACAAGCACCGTGTTGCCCGAATCCACAAAGCGCTGCAAAACCTCGATAAGCTTATGCACGTCCGCTGTGTGGAGACCTGTTGTGGGTTCGTCCAAAATATAGATCGTTTTGCCCGTACTGCGCTTTGAAAGCTCGGTTGCAAGCTTAACACGCTGTGCCTCGCCGCCCGAAAGCGTGGTTGCGGGCTGACCTATTTTTATATACCCAAGCCCCACGTCGAACAGGGTTTTAAGCTTGCGGTATATCCTCGGTATGCTTTCAAAGAACTGCATACCCTCTTCAACCGTCATTTCAAGCACGTCGTAAATGCTTTTGCCTTTGTATTTAATACTGAGCGTTTCACGGTTATAGCGCTTGCCCTCGCATACCTCGCACGGCACATAAATATCCGGCAAAAAGTGCATTTCTATTTTCAAAATACCGTCGCCCTGACAGGCTTCGCATCTGCCGCCCTTTACGTTAAAGGAAAAGCGGCCTGCGGTGTAGCCGTGGGTTTTTGCGTCTTTAGTAGAGGCGAATAGCTCCCGTATATCTCCGAAAACGCCCGTATATGTCGCGGGGTTGGAACGCGGCGTTCTGCCGATAGGCGCCTGATCTATATTTATAACCTTATCAAGATTTTCTATGCCCGAAAACGATTTGAATTTGCCGGGTATGGTTTTTGCACGGTTAAGCTTGTTAGCAAGCACCTTATAAACAATATCGTTTACAAACGAGGACTTGCCGCTGCCCGAAACGCCCGTAACGCAGGTGAATGTACCGAGCGGTATTTTAACGTTTATTTTTTTAAGGTTATTTTCAGCCGCGCCCTTTATTTCAAGAAATTCACCGTTGCCTGTTCGTCTTTTTTGCGGCACCGGTATTTTTTTTCTGCCGGTAAGATAGTCCGAGGTTACAGACTCGGTGCATTTTTCAAGCTCCGGCACGGTTCCCGAAAATACAATGTTTCCGCCGTGTATTCCCGCGCCGGGGCCTACGTCTACAATATAATCCGCGGCGCGCATTGTATCCTCATCGTGCTCTACCACTATAACGGTATTGCCGAGATCCCTAAGCCGTTTAAGCGTGGCTATAAGGCGGTCGTTATCACGCTGATGAAGACCTATACTCGGTTCGTCAAGAATATAAAGCACACCCATAAGTGAAGAGCCTATCTGCGTAGCAAGGCGTATACGCTGGCTCTCACCGCCCGAAAGCGTGCCCGAAGACCTTGAAAGGTCAAGATATTCAAGCCCTACGCTTTCAAGAAAGGTAAGGCGCTCGCGTATTTCCTTTAAAATGGGCTTTGCTATCATTTCGTCGCGCTGACCGAATTTAAGCGAGGATATAAACTTAAGCTCGTCGGAAACCGACATATCGCAAAGCTCTTTAATATTTTTGTCGCCCACGGTAACCGCAAGGTATTCGGGCTTTAAACGCGCGCCGTGGCAGTCGGGGCAGGGCAGAGCGGTCATATAGCTTTCAATTTCGGCGCGGGCATAATCGCTTGAGGTTTCCTTATAGCGCCTTTCAAGATTATTTATGACCCCTTCGAACGGAGCCTCGTACGTGCCTTTGCCTAAATCGTTTCCGCGCCTTAATTTAAGCTTAACGTCCCCCGTGCCGTACAGCACCGCGTGCTTTACCTCGTCCGAAAGCTCGCCGTATGGCGTGTTTATATCAAAGCCGTAATGCTCTGCAAGACCGTTATAATACATAGTGGCAATAGTGCCGGAATCGGGGTAAAACCATGAATTTACGCCCCAGCCCGAAGCGCGTATAGCACCGTCGATAAGCGATTTGCTTTCATCGTTTATAACAAGCGCCGGATTAACCTTCATAAATATTCCGAGTCCCGTGCAGGTGGGGCAAGCCCCGAACGGACTGTTAAACGAAAACATTGTTGGGGTAAGCTCGGGTATGCTTATGCCGTGCTCGTCGCAGGCAAAGCTTTGCGAAAACTGCAATTCCTCGCCGCCTATTACGTCGGCTGCCACAAGACCGCCCGAAAGCTCCACCGCGGTTTCAATACTGTCTGCAAGGCGCGAGCGTATTTCCTCTTTTACAACAAGGCGGTCTACAACAATTTCTATTATATGCTTTTTGTTTTTTTCAAGCTTTATTTCTTCTGAAAGGTCGTAAATATGGCCGTCTATCCTCACGCGCACATAGCCCTGCTTGCGCGCGCGTTCAAGCTCCTTTGTGTGTTCGCCCTTTCTGCCCTTTACAATGGGGGAGAGTATTTGTATTTTGCTGCCCGAAGGCAATTCCATTATTCTGTCTACGATTTGGTCGGTGGTCTGGCGGCTTATTTCCTTACCGCAAACAGGGCAGTGCGGAATACCTACGCGCGCATATAAAAGGCGCAGGTAATCGTATATTTCGGTAACCGTTCCTACCGTAGAGCGCGGATTTTTCGAAGTGGTTTTCTGATCAATTGAAATTGCGGGCGAAAGACCGTCTATGCTGTCTACGTTAGGCTTTTCCATTTGCCCTAAAAACTGGCGCGCATATGATGAAAGCGATTCGACATACCGCCTTTGCCCCTCGGCGTATATTGTATCGAACGCAAGCGAGGATTTGCCGCTGCCCGAAAGCCCCGTAAAAACAATAAGCTTATCGCGCGGTATCTCAACGTCTACATTTTTTAAATTATGCTCTCTTGCGCCGTGGATTATAATTTTATCGTTTGCCAAAAAAACGTCCCCTTTTATTTCAGTATGCCCCATACATATCTGAAAACAAATGTTCGTTACTATTTTACAGCATTTTTCAAAAAAAGTAAAGTACGGATTTATAAAATCAGGCCGGTCTGTAAGCGACCGACCTGATTGTGTAATTTCTATTTTTCGTTTTCTAAGTCTTCTTTAATAATGTATTTTGGTCTTGCCTTTGCTTCAAGGTAAATTTTACCTATATATTCGCCTATTATTCCGAGCGACAGCATTATAAGCCCGCCGATAGCCCAAACCGAGCATATAACGCTTGCCCAGCCCGGTACGGTTGCGCCTATTGCCCAGCGGACTATAAAGTTTATCAGCATAAGTATGCTTACGGCGAAGATCAGAAAGCCGATAATGGTTATATACCGTATGGGCTTTGATGAAAGCGAGGTTATCCCCTCTAATGCAAAGGAAATCATTTTTTTAAGCGGATATTTGCTTTCCCCTGCAAAGCGCTCGGTTCTTTCATAGTAAACCGAAGAGGTCTTGTAGCCTATCATAGGTACTATTCCGCGCAAAAAAAGGTTGACCTCTCTAAATTCCGCAAGACCTTCTAACGCTCTTTTGGACATAAGCCTGTAATCGGCGTGGTTAAATACCGTTTCGGCTCCCAAAAAATTCATAACCCTGTAAAATGCTTCGGCGGTGAATTTTTTGAAAAAAGTATCTGTTTTGCGTTTTGAACGTACGCCGTAAACGATATCGCAGCCGCCGTAATATTCTTTTAGCATTTCGTCTGCGGCGTTTATATCGTCCTGCAGATCGGCGTCCATTGAAATTGTTACGTCGGCTTTGTCTTTGGCGGTCATAAGGCCTGCCAGCAAGGCGTTTTGGTGGCCGCGGTTGCGGCTTAAATTAACTCCGGTGAAAATCCCGTCGTCCTTATGCAGGGCTTTTATTATTTCCCATGTTTTATCCTTAGAACCGTCGTTTACAAACATAACGCGGCTTTTGTCGCTAACGATTTTATCCTCAATAAGCTTTTTAAGCTTTAAGCCAAGCCGCTTTGCGGTTTCGGGCAAAACCGCTTCCTCGTTATAGCAGGGAACGACAATATAAAGTATATCGGGCATTGTATTCAATCCTTTCGGAAAAGCTGTTTTATTTACCTTCGCGCAGCTTATTTATTTTATCGCGCAAATAGGCGGCATGCTCAAATTCAAGTATCTTAGCCGCCTGCTTCATTTCGTTTGTAAGGCGTTTTATCTCAGCCTCACGCTCTAAGCGGGACATTTTGGATACAGGCTTATCGCTTTTAACCTTTTGACCGATTTCTATTATGTCGCGCACGTCCTTTATTACCGATTTCGGCGTTATGCCGTGCTCCTCGTTATAGCGGCTTTGTATTGCGCGGCGTCGCTCGGTCTCGGTTATTGCGCGCTCCATAGAGGGCGTTACGCTGTCGGCGTACATTATAACCTCGCCGCGGGCGTTTCTTGCGGCTCTGCCTATTGTTTGCACAAGCGAGGTTTCGCTGCGCAAAAAGCCCTCTTTATCCGCGTCTAATATTGCAACAAGCGATACTTCGGGTATATCAAGGCCCTCGCGCAGCAGGTTTATTCCCACAAGCACGTCAAATTCGCCGAGCCGCAGATCGCGTATTATCTCCATTCTTTCTATGGTGTCGATATCGTAGTGCATATATTTTACTTTTATATCAAGCCCCGAAAGATAATCGGTAAGATCCTCGGCCATTTTTTTGGTAAGCGTGGTAATAAGCACGCGCTCGTTACGCGCGGTACGCATATTTATTTCCGAAACAAGGTCGTCTATCTGACCCTCGCTCGGTCTTACAGATATGAGCGGGTCAAGAAGTCCGGTAGGACGTATCACCTGTTCTACTATCTGTGCGGCATGGTCCTTTTCAAAATCGCCCGGTGTTGCGGAAACAAATACCGCCTGATTTACGTGATTGTAAAATTCTTCAAAATTAAGCGGACGGTTATCAAAGGCAGAGGGAAGCCTGAACCCGTATTTAACAAGATTTTCCTTTCTTGCGCGGTCGCCGCCGTACATACCGCGTACCTGCGGCAGCGTTACGTGGGATTCGTCCACAAAAAGCAGATAATCGTCGGGAAAGTAATCAAGCAGTGTTGAAGGAACGCTTCCGGGTTTTCTGCGCGAAAGCACCCTTGAGTAGTTTTCAACGCCCTTGCAGGTGCCTATTTCCCTGAGCATTTCAATATCGTATTCGGTGCGCTGGCGTATACGCTGCGCCTCAATAAGCTGACCGTTTTCGTTAAAAAACCTTACGCGCTCTTCCATTTCTTCCTTAATTTCGTTAAGAGCGTCCTCAAGCTTATCGTGCGAAACTATATAATGCGACGCCGGATATATCGCCGCATGGGATAAAAACGCCTTTACCTCGCCCGTAACGGTGTTTATTTCGCTTATGCGGTCTATCTCATCACCGAAAAACTCCACGCGTATTGCGTTTTCATATGCGTTTGCAGGGTATATTTCCACCGTGTCTCCTCTTACCCTGAATTTGTTGCGTACAAAATTTATATCGTTGCGTTCATACTGTAAATCCACAAGCTTGTGAAGAAGCTCGTCCCTGCTTTTTTCCATACCCGTTCTGAGCGAGATGACCATACTTTTATAATCGATAGGGTCGCCGAGCGAATATATGCAGGAAACGCTTGCTACTATTATTACGTCCCTGCGCTCGGAAAGCGCGCAGGTTGCCGAATGGCGCAGCTTATCTATTTCATCGTTTATTGCCGAATCCTTTTCAATATAAGTGTCGCTGCCCGGTATATACGCTTCGGGCTGGTAGTAGTCGTAATAAGAAACAAAATACTCCACCGCATTTTCGGGGAAAAACTCGCGGAACTCACTGCAAAGCTGTGCGGCAAGGGTTTTATTGTGGGCTAAAACCAACGTCGGGCGGTTGACATTCGCTATTATATTCGCCATAGTAAAGGTTTTGCCCGAACCCGTAACGCCCAGCAAAACCTGCTCTTTTAAGCCGTTTTTAATGCCGTTTGAAAGCTTTCCAATAGCCTCAGGCTGGTCTCCCGTAGGCTTGTATTTTGAATGTAAAACAAATTTATCCACCGGTAATTGCTCCTTTGCGGTGCTTAGAGATAAGGTTAATGCTTTTTATAAAAGCTTATTGAAATAAGCTGTTCGATGAAATAAAAATCGGCAAGCCTATAATAAGGCTTACCGATTTTTGGCGTTCCCGAGGTGATTCGAACACCCGACCTACCGCTTAGGAGAACGTTTTATACATTTTTCGCTGATGCAGTTTGGTCTCTCACGACGCTTCAAATCCTCATAAACACTGACTTTTTAAGCGAACACAATGTTTTTTCGTTTCTCCTGTTCTTGCTAATTCGGCGTAATTATTCGTACTCCGATTAGCAAGAAATTAGCAAGCTTATATTCAGATAATGTGATATTAAATTTTGAAAACCGTCCGATTATTGTTTATAGTATAGCGCAAATTATCAAAAAAATCAAGAAACACATAACGGCATAGATCTTCATTTTGAAATCTGTGCCGTCTTTTATTTTTAAGGAGGAAAAATTATGTCAGAATACAAATTGGAAATCAAACAGGTGGTAGACTACCCGCGGTGCAGAATATACCGACAGCTTATACAGTGCTTAATTAAAGACCCGAACATTCGCTCAGGCGGCAGTTCGGGTCTTTTCTATTATACGGTGCTGTGCTGTTACGCAAACTTCCGCACTTCATATAAAAGAATTGACGGAATAAGCTATACCGTTCACGCGGGTGAATGGATATGCCGAATAAACGAGCTTAAAATATATCTGCGCCTTAAAACGGCTAAGCAGACCGTAGCTCTTATGAAAGATTTGCAGGACAGGCATTTGATTGAGTACAACATACTCGGCCGCGGTAAGCTTATAAAATTCAGAATTAAAAACTGGTGCAAGGCAAACCGTGCGTTAGATTACAACGCGCCCTGCCAAAAGGAAACCGGATTTTTCTTTTTGCCGGTATCGGTTGCAAACGAGCTTGTAAGCTACGGTAAATGCAGTGAAATGGACGCGGTGCTGGATTTATGGATAAATACTGTATATAACGATTCGCAGGTACAGGGCAGCGATGTAAGCCCGCTTGTATATATAAGAAACGGCACGGGTAGGCCGCTTTTAAGCTGTGACGATTTAGCGCGGCGCTGGGGCATTTCAAAGGCTACGGCAAGCAGGTATCTCAATAAGCTAAAAAAGGAAGATTACATAATGACGGTAAGCTTTGCGGGTTCACACGGCAGCGCAATATATATTAAACGCTATCTGTCAACAATGTTCCAAATATCCGATGTGCTTGTAGATAAAGACGAGCTTGCAATGGCACTCAATATTGAGCTTAAAATACCCGATGAAAGCCCCGAAACGGAAGAACAAACCGAAAATATCCGCGTTTCAAATTATTTAAACAGCGTTTCAAAAACGGCGATTTGCGCGGTTATAGAAAAAGTCGGAAAAATCCTTTCATTACAGGGCTTCCCGTGCTATTTATGTCCTAAAACCGAATATATGTTATTACCTTTATCCGAATGCAAGGAAACAAGTATATTACCTGTAAAGTATACAGATACGGGCAGGTTGCGCTTTTTGCTCGTTATGAACTGTTCTGGGAAAGAAATTTTCCGATTTGATATTTCTATGCAAAGGAGCGAGGAAAATGCCGAATAAAAAGCAAGCCGAAGTAAAAGAAACCCCGGAATACCACAATACATATCTGCTGCTTAAAAAATACCGTGATGTAGTGTGGAATCTTGAACTGTCCGTTCAAAGAGTAAAAAATAAATTCCGCATTGAAATGGGCAGCAGCATTGAAGATTTCTTAGAGTCGGCATATATAGCGGGATTGGATTTCTCTGCATCCGGACTTACCGAATACACAAAAAGCATTGAGGAAAGCCGGCAAATGCTGCGGCTTATCGAGTCGGCGGTGGAAATGCTTAGATATAAGCATAAAAACGGGGAAATGTATTACTGGATACTGTATTATGCCTTTTTATCGCCGCAGCAGTATAAAAACGCAGGCGAGATAATAGAGCAGCTGTTGCCACATATAAGCGACATTAGCTATCGGACATATTACCGTAAACGCAGGGACGCCATAAGCTCTCTTTACTGCATTCTTTGGGAATATACGGAAAGAGAAAGCCTTGAGGTTACGAAGAAGTTTTTGCAAAACAAATAGGAATAGAATTGGTTTTTTCTGCTGAAACCGAAAAACTATGCTGTTTTTAAAAGTTTTTACGAAATTTCAGTAAAAACTATTGACTGTAGGAATATTTTTGGATATACTAAAACAAGGAGGCGATACAATGATCGTTAGAACTCATTATTTGAATACATTGAAAAACTATCGGGATGTTCCGTTAGTAAAAATTCTTGCAGGTATACGGCGCTCCGGGAAATCAACCATTTTAGATATGCTGAAAGACGACCTGATTGGCAGCGGCATCTCCGCAGACCATGTAATCTATATGCGATATACCTCAGAAGAATTGGATGATAACATAACTGACAAGCAAATGTATTGTGAAATAAAGGATAAAATGACCGACAACCGGCGTTACTATCTTTTGTTGGATGAAGTACAGGAAGTGGGCGGTTGGGAAAAGGCAGTCAACAGTCTGTTAGAAGATTGCAATACCGACATTTATGTGACAGGTTCAAACTCTAAGCTGATGTCCGGTGAAATATCAACCTATCTTACGGGGCGTTATATATCAATTCCTGTTTTTACACTTTCTTTTGCAGAATATCTGGAGTTCAAAAAAGAAAGCGGACGCACGCATAAGGAGCTTTTGAACGAATATATCCGTATGGGTGGTTTCCCTATTGTTGCCCTCGGGGACTTCGACGAGCGTTCGTCCTATCAGATTGTAGAGGGAATCTATAATTCCGTTATCATCGGAGATATTACCAAACGCCACAACATCACAAACTTTGATATGTTCAACCGTGTGGTGAAGTATGTTGTTGAAAATGTCGGAAAAACCTTTTCTGCCAATGCGATTGTAAAATTCATGAAAAGCGAGGGGCGTTCTTTATCGGTAGAGTCGGTATATAATTACCTTGAATGGCTGGAAAAGGCGTTTGTAATCTATCGTTGCCAACGATACGATATGCAGGGTAAAACCGTTTTGAAAACGCAGGAAAAGTTCTATCTTGCAGACGCTTCGCTAAAATATTGCATAATGGGCTTTAACCCGAAGTCCGTTGCCGCTATGCTTGAAAACATTGTGTACTTTGAACTTAGGCGGAATGGCTACGATGTATATATCGGGAAAAATGCATCCAAAGAAATTGATTTTATAGCCACGCGGCGTGACGAAAGAATATATGTGCAGGTCTGCCGCAATCTGCCGGAGGAATCCGATAGGGAAATTGCCAATCTGCTTGAAATTAAAGACCACTACCCCAAATATGTAGTAACGCTTGACGAACTGGCTGCAGGGAATATAAACGGAGTTAAGATTGTGCATTTGGCAGATTTTCTGTTGTCGGAAGATTATTGATATTTCCGACTTACTTTGTTAAAATACAGACAGACAAGGAGGGATAGCGTGGATTGGATAAAAGGCTTGCAGAGGTCTATCGACTATATTGAGGCGCATTTAACCGAAACTATTGACTACGAATCAGTTGCGTCACAAAGCTTTTCGTCAAGCTATCATTTTCAGCGTGTGTTCGGTATTCTTTGCGGATTTACCGTCGGCGAATATATCAGAAACCGCAGATTATCGCTTGCCGGCACGGAGCTTGCCGCAGGCAATGCAAAAGTAATTGATGTTGCGCTGAAATACGGCTATGAAAGCCCGGACAGCTTTGCAAAAGCTTTTAAAAAATTCCACGGTGTATTGCCGTCAGAAGTAAAAAAGGGCGATAGCAATTTAAAATCATTTTCCCGTCTTGTCTTAAAAATTTCTTTGGAGGGCGGAACACTTATGGATTACAAAATCATCGAAAAACCCGAAATTATATTAACGGGCTACAAGGCGCACTTTACGGGAGTGCCCTACGGAGAGGAGCGGAAAATCCAAGAGGGCGAATTATTCAAAACAACAAGGGCAAAACAATGGCTTTTACGGGGAGCAAAGGGTGCATCCGGCGATACGGGAACTGACATTTGCCTTATAACGAACATTTCGGATGACGGATATGACTTTTTCTATGCCGCCGAGCTTGAAAAATACGAGCGTGAAAATATGTATAACACAGCAGTTACAGGTTTTGAATATATGAAAGAGTTCGGTTTTGAAAACATAACGGTTCCAAAACAGACCTATGCCGTATTTACAACCGAAAATCAGTCGTATCCCGTTGAGGACTATTTTGATATAAGGAAACGAATTGTATCAGAGTGGCTGCCCGCAAACAATTTTGAAATTGCAGACGCACCCGAAATTTCGGTTTATCACTGGTTTCCGAAAAATGAAAAAGAAAAACGGTTTATTGAAATTTGGATGCCGATAATTCAAAAATAACATTTTGCCGCCCATATCCGTGGGCGGCATTTTCAAAGCCGCTTACTCAACCTGCAGTTGCATTGCTGTAAACGGATATGTTATACTCATATCAAAGACAAGGCTTTATAATAGAATCAGAAAGCGCTTTCTAATAAAAAAATCATAAAAATGAACCTTTTGACACCGGCATCCGTCTATATAAGTGAAATCGGTTTCAATCACTCATAAATAAAAGGAGGAGATGTTGTGGATGAGTTTGAGAACTTGTTGGAAGCAGAGCGTGTTTCTGTGGCACGGTTTGTGAGATTTCGAATAAGCGCTAAAGAGGATGCAGACGATGTGCTACAGGAGATATTCCTTACAGCATATCAGAAGTTTCCTCAACTGAAGAATAAGGACTCATTCAAAGCATGGATCATTAGCATCGCAAGAAACAAATGCAATGATTATTTCAGAAAGAAAGCTACTCAGTACGAAATTCCGATTGATGTGCTGACAGAAAAAGAACTATCTGACGGCAGACTCGGTATTTCTGTAACTAATACTGTTGGATCAACGCTGAACTTGCTCGGTGATAAGGATAAGCAAATCCTTTACCTTTACTTCTGGAAAGAGACGCCGCAATCAGAAATTGCAAAACAACTGAACATCCCTATCGGGACTGTAAAAAGCAGATTGCATACCGCAAAACGGAATTTCAAAAGCAAATATCCATATTACACCGATGTATCGAAAGGAGAACTATATATGAAAAAACTGCCTGAATTTATTTCCGAATATAAAATCGAGTCAAATACCGAAGCCCCCTTTGCAGTAAAATGGGAAGAACTTATGGGATGGTTCTTGGTACCTAAGCTCGGCGAAAAGATGTCTTGGGGTATGTACGATATCCCATCCCGAAAGTGCAGCCATATATACAATATGGAAGTTACCGGCAAAGCTAAGGTTCATGGTATTGAAGGCGTGGAATTGACTGCCCGAGAAATATCTTGCTCTGATAAAAATGAAGTAATAAATCGTACATTTATTGCGCAGCTTACCGACACTCATTGCCGTTATCTTGCAACGCTTAGAAACGACGGAGATATTCGTAATTATATTACATTCCTCGATGGCGATGAATTTCTGCTTAACTGGGGATTTGGCGAAGATAATTGCGGAAATGAAACCAACTTAGCACCAAGGGGGGATATTCAGAGAACGGGCTCAATTGTTACAAGTGCCAACAAAGATATTCTGTTGGATATCGTAGGCCGCTACACTGTTACAATCGGCGGAAAGAGCTATGATACTGTCTGTGTTATGGACATTGAAACCTATGATTGCGGTGTAGTATCCGAGCAGTTCCTGGATAAGAACGGAAAGACGATTCTTTGGCGCAGATTCAACCGTGATGACTGGGCTATCGACCGCTATAAGATACCGTGGAGTGAACAACTTCCCGAGAACGATAGACTTACTGTAAACGGTAAGACCTATGTTCACTGGTACGATTGCATCACTGATTATATTCTCTAATTAAACAACACCCACCACTTTTTTATTTCGACGGACAGTGTGTCATTTCTTCTCTTGCCGCCCATATTCGTGGGCGGCATTTTTAAAACCGCTTACTCAACCTGCGGTTGCATTGCTGTAAACGGATATGTTATACTTATTTTAAAGACAAAGTTTTATAATAGAATCAGAAAGCGCTTTTAAATAAAAAAATGAGGTGAACTGTAATGCTAAAAATCGGCGAAAAGATTAAAGAATTAAGAAAGTCACAGGATGTTACCCAAGAAAAGTTGGCTGATTATTTGAACATCTCTAATAAGAAACGATAAAAGAAGCTTTGGAGTTTCAGCAAGAATTTCAAGAAATAATATGTTTCAAATAGTTGTTTCTTTATTGGCAAATGCAGTTATAACTATAGATGATTTAAAAGATTTCAGCGATGAGTTTACGGAAACAGTCAATTTTTGTATTAAAAACATTACAAGTAAATAAGTATATTTCGGAAAAACGGCGGATTATGGGAGAACAAATATGGGATTACTAAATTTGGCAAGCTATAAATCGGTTTGGCGCGGATATGAATATTTTACGGATAATTATGTGATAAACCGTACAAAAGAAAGCGAAACAAAAATCAGAGGTATCGTCCGTGGCAGCGGGCAAAAGCATTATAATGTTTTTATAGATTTGGAGCATCCAAGAAAATCCCAATGTAATTGTCCGCATGCCGACGGAAAAAGAATTATTTGCAAGCATATGATAGCCTTGTATTTTTCAACTTTTCCAAAAGAGGCAGAGAAATATTACAATGACGTCATTAAATACCGAGAGGAGGAAGAACAACGGCAGGAGGAACTGGAATACAATGTAATTGATTATCTGCATAAACTGAAAAAATCAGAATTGGAACAACTGGTGCTGCAAATACTGTTTGACGGACCCGAATGGCAATATGAAAGATTTATAGCAGAAAATATTGATTTGTGAGAAATATAAATGTGTTGATAAATCTTTTGCTTTATTGTAAGAAAATAAGCAAGAAAATAAGCAAGAAAATAAGCAAGTCAAATGGCAGAAGGAAGGAAAATCGGTCAAATTATCGAAAAATCACGGTATAACCGCTTAGGCTATACCGTGATTTAATCATTTGCAGGATGTAGGGAGCGCAAGTAAGTTCCTGACTCTTTTTTGTAAGTGCTTTTCAATCGCCGTTAAGCGTTCTTCGGGAAGGTTAAGGCTCGGATGACGGGTGAATTTAAAATCTATAAGCTTGCGAAGTTGATTTTTCTGTTTAGTTCCCATAACCTCGGCACAAATGCTCTCGTATGAAACGCCGTAAGGATTAGAACGGGTTTTGGCATATGCGTCTAAATTCTTAATATCGCCATCTAAGGCATAATTGAAAAGGGATAAACCGTTATCAAATATAGGGGCGGGCGAAATAATTTTACCCGTATGATTGTCCCTTAATATACCGAAGTTTCCGAAATGTCGGTCTTCGTTGTAGATCACCGCGTCAAATACAAGCATACTTTTAAGACTTTCGGAAAAATTGTTGCCGAGCGTTTGGTAATAATCAAGGCAAGCCTTAATGCCGCCCGTTTTTACAATCCTTCCGATAGATACAAAAGAAGTGCCAATATCGGTGAATATTTTACATTTGGACGCTAATATGCCCTTCCAGTTTTCCAAATCATATTCAACCGCATTTAAGCCCATTGCCTTTGCAATCTGACAGGCGTAATATTCGGAATACGGCTCTTTACCCGAATTGGCAAAGCCCTCGGTTCCGCCCTTGTAAAGATAAATTCCGTCGTTTTCAATGAATCGCCATGCTTTACGGAGCATACCCTGTGTGGTAAGCTCGGGCGAAGTTGTGAAAGCCTGATTTGCCGTGCCGACGCCGGTATAAGCCACCAATGACAAAACCTCTGAAAAGCGGTTTTCGTAAAGGTTGTATTCTTTGAAGGTGCCGCTAAAATCGGACGGTACAACCCAATAGCTGTCGTTCAATGAAAGACCTTTACATACATCAATAATTCCCTTTGTATTATTAAGGCTGAGGCCGAGCGTTTTTAATATTTCATCAACAAATGCACGGTTTTTCGGAATGACTCTGCGCTCCAGCCATTTAATAACACCGTCGTCAGTTACCTCTAAATCCAAAGGAAAAAGGTTTTTCATATCGGTATTTACAGATAAAATATGAGCTTTTAAACCTTCTAATCCCTTTTCTTCAAGTGTAAATGTCAGTATTTCATCATCATACAATCGAAGCGAATAGCAGTTGTTCATTTCCGTTTTCCTTTCCTCTAAAAGTATATTGACATCTTTGCCGAGAGCCTCGGATATTTTTATAAGCATATCAAGGGATAAGTTTTGTGAGCCGCTTTCTATTCGGCATATATTGGAACGTTGTGTTCCGATTAAGCTTGCCAATTCCGCCTGTGACATTTGCTTTTCGAGCCTTGCCTCGGCAAGCTTTGAAATTATTTGCTGCCTTGAGCGCAATATATTATTATCATTCACAAAATATCCCTCCTCATATATATTTCAATTCCTTGACATTATGTTATCATATTTGATAACATAATGTCAAGGAAAATTACAAGTGTTCTTATTTTTTGATAATAAATATCAAAAAATTCTTATAGATGCTCACAGAAAAGGTTAAAGCACACTTTGAAAAAGGAAAATAAGGCGCAAATTCACTGATAATAAACCGATTTCAAAATATTGACTATTCGTTACGAATATGGTAAGATATTTTTGGTGATAGTATTATGGAAAAACGGAATGCGAACATTATTGTCGGAACTGCCGGCGGTACAGCCGGAGGAAATTCCAAAACATATAAAATCTCGTTGCCTACAAAATGGGTAACTGAATTAAAGCTTACGGATAACGGAGCAGAGCTTTGTTATGATGGAGAAAAAATCGTAATTCTGCCGCGCCTTTCGTTTGAGGAATTTTACGCCGATAAAAAAGCAAAGGGTCATAAGCTTTTGCATATGGAATTTTATGACAAAAATGTACTGTGTACGGAAATATGTGCAGATCAAAACGATAAAACTCTTTCCGTAAAGAATTATACCGATAATATAGTAAAAACGGCATTCGGCAATAATTTATTTCCCGATTGGAAGGATTTTGAAGGCTTTTTAGAGGAGCGCTGCGTTCCTGAGAGCCGCAGCGGTATAAGAGAGTATCTGGAAGCATTGGGACTTGATAGGTACGACCCGCTTGAAATAATTAAGAAAACAGGCGGCAGAATGGCGGAGGATGAGCAATGGATAAAAACAGAGGAAATAAAATGACCGTAAAGCTTGTAAGCAATGAAAAAATTGCGGAAACCTCCTCAAAGGGCAATCAGGAAAAATGGTTTGATAAAGAAACAAATAAGTGGTATAAATTAGATCAATTCGGTTACGAGGCGCTTGCTGAAACCTTAATTTCAAGGCTGCTTGAAAAAAGCAATATAAGCAGTGACACGCCGTTTTCTTTTGCAAAATATCAAATGGAAAGACTGAATGTTCATGGCAGGGACAGAACAGGCTGCTCAAGTGAAAGCTTTTTAAAAAGCGGTCAATCAATCATCACGCTGAGTCATCTTTTTTCAAGACAACTCGGGATTTCCCTTAAAGATAAATTGACGAAACTGACGAGCGATAAAAAGCGGATAGAATACTTGGCAACAGCAACGGCGGAGTTTACGGGTCTTAAAAAGTTTCCCGACTATTTAACCATTTTATTTGAAGTGGACGCACTTTTTCTTAATGACGACCGACACCTTAACAATATTGCTGTGCTTGAAAAAAACGGCAGCTTTGATTATTGCCCGATATTTGATAACGGCGCGGGGTTGCTTTCTAACACGCAGCTTTCGCCTATGGATATTGAACCCAAGGAACTTATAAAGTCAGTAATTGCCCGTCCGTTTAATACCACATTTAACCGTCAGATGAATACTGCGAGAGCGCTTTTCGGCAAACAACTGAAAATTCCGCAGTTTACCGGGGAAAAAATTATATCGGAGCTTAAACCGATGCTTGAATTTTACGCCGAGCGCGACAGAGGGCTGATTACAGACCGTGTTGTCGAGTGTATTCTTGAAAGACAAATGTTTAACAAATAATATTTTATCATTAAAGCTAAATAAGATTATGGCTGAATAAGTTTTTGCTAAGTATTATTTATCATAAAAACCGAGATGTTATTGTCAAGTAAAAATCAATTTTTACTTGACAATAACTGTTTGATTTGAGTATAATGATAACATAGAAATCGGGATAGAGGTGTGGAATAAGTGAAAAGAAATCCTGTGGTAAAGAACGCGCTTGCCGAGTTTAAAGAAAACGAGCTGATTGTCGCAAGCAAGCTGTATAAAGAAAAGCTTGCTTCACAAATCAGCGAAGCGGCATACTATAAAACGCTTCAAAGAATGTGCGAATCGGGCGGGCTTGTAAAGATTGCGAAAGGCACATATCATTTGCCGAAAATAAGTAAGTACGGGATCGTTCCGCCGTCAGAAAAGGAAATCATATCTGCCTTTACTGAAAATGAAACCGGAACGGTTGTCGGTTACTCATTATACAATTCACTGAATTTAACAACTCAAATATCCAAAACGGTCATTGTTATGTCTTCTGCACTTGAGGGGTTGACTAAATCAATTCGTAATGTTATTGTGCATCAAGTGCCGTTAGAATTTTCAAAGGAAATAACAAATATGGTTCACGCTTTGGAAGTTCTGCAAAACTTTAATGAAATAGAGGATATAAATTATTCTGCATTTCTTGCGTATACAGAACGATTGGCAGAATCCTTCAGCGCGGCGGCGTTTGAAGAAATTGTTTCTGCTAAAGCCTATAAAAAGTCAACAATAGCATTTTTGCGCGAGATATTGAATTATTATAAGGTTCAGAATAACCTAAACGCTCACTTATCAACCTTATCGGAATATAAATATCCCAAAATGGAGGAACTGCATGAAGCTGCACGAATTTACAACTGAGTTTAGGGATTTAATATCAATAGTATCTGCCGATAAGCATTTGCCGGAGTCTGCTATAGAGCGCGATTATTATATTGTTTTGCTCTTGAAAAACTTGGCTGACAGCGAATATTCGGAAAAATGTGTATTCAAAGGCGGCACTTCGCTGAGTAAGTGTTATCCGGGTTCTATCGAGCGTTTTTCCGAGGACATTGATTTGACTTTCTTGGGAATGGATGAAAGCGATAAAACTTGTGACAAAATCATTAAAAAGATTGAGAAAGTAATGACCGTAGGCGCAGAAACGCAAAAGATTGATGCGGAGCGCTCCAATCGTAGTAAAAGTATGTATATTTGGTTTGGCGACAAGGCAAATCGTGTTAAACTTGAAATCGGCAGCAGTGTTCGTCCCGATCCATATTCCAAGAAAACTCTTAAAACATATATTCAGGAATTTCTCGAAGAATATAACGGCGCTGACGATATTGAAAAATACGGTCTTCAAGATATAACACTGAATGTGCTGAATATTGAGCGAACCTTTGTTGATAAACTGATGTCGGTTATAATCAAATACGCAAAATGATAACAGGCACGGGAGTCAACCTCTCGTGCCTGTTGTTATAAGTATGAGCTAATTAACCAAAAACATATTATCTTTGCCGAACCACTCCTCGGTTTTTGCCCTCATACTATCCTTAAAGTTGGGACAATAAACGACCAAGTTCCTTTTTGCTCTTGAGCAACTTACATAAAACAACTTGTGTGTTCGGTCATAAGTATTTTGGTTTCTAACTGTTCCGAGCAATTGTTCATAGTTATAATTGTTCCAGTTTCCGTTATCTAGTATTACAAATACATCATTAAACTCTGCACCCTTAATTCCGTGTTGAGTAGAATATGGCGAGTGTTTGTTAACATATTCAAACAGATTAACAAGCTCGATGTATTTAATGCTCATGACTTGTGTGTAGAGTTCTTCATGATCAGTAGAAAACTGTCTGAGCTTATCGTCTATAACACAAATCTTTGACTCGTTTGCAAATTGCACTATCTCTTGGATAGTCGCCTCTTTCATTCTGGAAAGCATTTGAATTTTATCATAAAGATCTTGTTTATCTTTGTGATAGAATATCTTATAATCCGTTACTTTAATAAATTCATAATATTTCTTCGTTTCATATAAACGAATCATTTCTTGAAGTTTAAGCAAATGAGATATAAGTTTATCTGGAGAGTCTCCAAAAATTCTATCTGTGTTTGTATATGCAGACAAAAATGATTGAAAATTATATCTGCGTGATATTAAACGATGTGTCAAATACAATTCCTTGGTGCCTTCAGAATTATTAAAATCCCAATTTTTAAAAGCAGAATGTTGTTTTACAACCTCAATATCCGTGCTGTTATTTGAATAAAGAAAAGTAACATTACCTTCCAAGTTTGAATTTTCCGGCGTTTGAGTAATATCTGTTCTTATTTTGTTTAACAAATTGATTACTTTTTCAGAGCAACGGCGATTTCCTTCAATTACAACCTCATCCAACACACCATCGGTAATATATTTTCTAACATCTCCGATACCGGCTCCATATATTGATTGCATTGGGTCGCCAAACAATCCAATTAATGTTTTAGGATTGTGACCAAGAAAAGTTTCTAGTAACAAAGAAATTATTAAATTACTAGTATCCTGATATTCATCTACAAAAATGTAATCATACTTATCCGCTAAAATTTTATTTATTAACGGATATTTTGAAAACAAAAGCTTGCCTAATTTCAAAACTTCATCGTGAGATACAACGCCATCTTCTACTTTTAAGTATTCTTTGTATTCAATGGTTTCAGGATGGTAGGTATCATATGTGATATCTTCTTCACCTGAATATCTAATGCCTGTACCTCTATTTTCTTTTTCGGCTGAAATTAATTCAACAATAGCAGATGACAGATTGCTTTTATAATTCCTAATCAGTTCCCAAATAAAGTTATGTATAGTATCGACGAACAAACCTTCAAATGGAACTCTTTCTCTAATTTCATTAACCGCTACATTCGTATAAGTGATACACGCAACTCTAGCCTTAGGATTGTTTGAAAATATATGCTTTAAAGATTGAATAAGAGCATATGTTTTACCACTACCGGCGCCACCGTTAACCACAAAGTTCTTATGACCATCAATTTTTGCATAAATATTATCAAGGTGGGAATTTATTTTGCCAGCCATTCCAGTCCCTCCTTAATATAGTCGGGGATTATCCAATTAGAGTAATTGTCATCACTGAAATAAAGAATATCTGTAGCAAAGGCACTCTTCTTGTCAATACATTTATTTGCGATTTTGTAATAAGCGCCTTTTGAATCTTTAATTACATTTCGATTCTTCAGTCCCTTAAACTCATTTTTGTGCTGCTTAACAAATTCATAGTTGCAGCAAATAAAAGCATCTTCAAAACTTCTAGCGTGATATCGTTTTTGTATTGTTTGGTAGGCGATTCTGACCATACCATTTGGATTGGATATCCATTTACCCTCAGCGTTTTTCGTTAATACTTTCTCCGATTTTTTCAATGATTTCAATTTATCAAAAGGAATATTATTAAAGTAATGCTTTAATGAAGCATTGCTGGTTGCTTCACCTGAAGACACTTTACAGGCTTCATAATATGTTCTTCCATTTGAAGCGATTTTCCCTTTGGTTGAATCGATATCTGTTATAATCAATGCTTTTATTCCCAAATAACTGATAAATTCATCAAAAATATGAGAGTATGCGCCAACTTCAACGACAGATATATTTTGGGACATTAAAGGTACATATCCATCGGTATCTTTGTTAGCTATATCTGTTTTCTGCATCATGGCATTAATAAGTATTCTTTCAGTATCTCCTTCAACAAAAATCACTTTATCCGCAAAAAACAATTCTGAACGCTCTAATGTTAAGTACTGTTTTAGGAATCTAAAACGATTTTCGCCATCGTCTCCGGAATCTATCATTTCGGTTTTTAAATCAGATAAATTCTTCGAATAGATTGCGTCGTTTTCACGATAAAAGAATTTGATTTTTTCAAAATCACTTTGGGAAACAATATGAGAGGAATGGGAAGATAAAATCATTTGGAGATTAATTTCATCTTCTCCTTCTTTACCTTTTCGACCTTCCTGCAATTTAGCTTGAATGTTTTTAATGAAAACATACTGCATCTGCGGGTGAGTATGAGCCTCGGGTTCTTCGATATACAGCAGGTTTATGTCAGAAGGAGTTTGACTGGCTTTTGTAATTTTTCTAAACTCGTCTATTTGGATGTTTATGTAGAATATCATCGCAAAAAGGTTCATATACCCTAAGCCGTTATATTCTTCAGGTAGAAACTCTGTTTCCTTACTGTATACTACATTAGCATTTTCTTTTATCAAAGTAGATGCACTCAGCATAGATTTTACAGATATTTTTGCTTCTCCTTTTCCGTAAGAAAAGCGTTCGATGTCTGTTATTACATCTTTGAATATCTTTTTATAACTTTGGTCTAATTTTACATCTGATTCTTTCAAAACATCATCAAGTAAACTTTCATCAAGTGTTTCCTGACGTCTGGCTTCGCAATATTTAACCGCTAATTTAGATAGAGTCTGACTTTTTGCTTTCGCTTCATCCAAATTGCTTACATCACGAATAGCTTTGATGTATTTAAAGTTAATAATTCGCTGAACATCACTTTTTTCTTTTATTTCGACGTATTCTTCTGTATCAGCCGGATTAACGCTTTTAATAATCTGTTTGAAATATTTTGAATGGTTCTTTTCTATATATTCACGAATAGTACGTTTTTTTTTACCGGCTTTACTACAGTAAGTAGCGTAATCTTTTACTGCACTTAGATACAGCTCATATGTCATTACATATTCAAATCTAATAATTGCGGTCTTATCTTTGGGATCTAAAGACATAAAAAGCTTAGCTAAATTCCCGATATAATCTGTTTCGTTATATTCAATATGCATGGTTAACGAAATATAAAACGGATCATATTCTTCTGCAGAAAGCACTTCTTCTTGATTAAAAGGGAACTTGCTTGCAAGATATTTCTTGTTGAAATCATGAAATTCAAATGAAGATTTAGATTCGCCTAAAAATCTGTCTAAAATACTAAGCAACGAGGTTTTACCAGTATTATTCTTACCGATAATAACAGACAGATCCTCCTCTATTGACAAAGCAAAATTTTCTAGTGCTCGAAAATGGTTAATCTCAACTTTAGTAATTTTCATGATTTATTCCACCTAATTTTATATCTTTGTGTTTTTAGCATCAAGAAAAGCAAGATATTGTTTGTATTTCTTGAGCATCATGTTTTTGGCATACTGTTCCATATATTCATAATCGGGTTTGCCGTCGTCATTTACAGGAACAAGTAATCTTTGTTTAGCCATACGCTCAGCATTAAATTTATAAAGATATCCGAATTTGCTTTTTTGCTTAAGAATAATAGACTTAAAAAATAACAAAACATATGCATTATCTTCATAATTTTTCAAATGAAACCGTTTCACATCATCCGAGAAAATACATTCATAAGGATGATAAAAACCTATGCACATTCCGTTTCCATTGTAATTAACACCAAGAACATTACTGTCTTTTGAAGCGTTGTTGTTTGAAACAAATCCTGTAACACCGTTGTTATTATCTGCAGCCCCAACAAAAGGTCTGCTCCCCGGTTGTTTGTTTCGTGATTCAAGGCGAGTACCGCTGCCTATACTGAAAATATCATCGAGAATAACAGGGATCCATTCTTTTTCACTCAATGTAGGAATTTCTTTGTATTGCAATTTTGAAAGTTGCTTTTTTGCAAAACATATGTATCTATTTAACATAGATTTGCGTTGATGATTTACATACTCGTTCATATAATCGTAGTCTGGATCTTCAGCTTCATTAATAGGAAGAACAACAGTTTGCCTTTTTATTCTCTTTTGCGAAAATTTATAGCCATACTGATACTTTGTACCGACCGATGCTGTTATCGCTGTTTGAAGAAACAAACCTTCGTTTTCATTAAAAGAATCATCTACTCTTTGGATTTTTTCAACATGATCAGTAGCAATAAAACTGAACGGTTGGTAGAAAACAGTACCAACAGTGGCACTATCTACTGTTAAAACCCCACCTTTTTCTGTTGCTGAATTTTGATAACAATCATCAAGACCATTATGTGTGGATGCACATGTTACACGAGGGGTGTTTCCATTTGGGATAATATCTTCAGGTTTAGTTGTCACACTTCCTGAGATATTAAATAATTCACCAATTATTTCGGGTTTCCACTGTTTTTCATTAAGCATCTTCATCATCAACACCTCTTTCAAATAGGTATTCACGATTTTGCATTATCATCGAAAACTCAAATGTTAAGTAATCTCCTATGGATTTTTCAAAATCGGCATCACTTGGCACCTCATCGTTAAAATAGTAGAAGGAATGCAACCATTCATCCTTGGCTTCAACGATTGTTTTTACACAGAATTTAGAGGGAGCTTCTGTACGTTCATTCCAAACGTCCAATAAATGTTGTCGCTTGTCTTTTGCTGAATCTCCTTCTACAAGTCCGATGTGCGCCCTGACTTCATAACCATCATTTCGAAAATCAATAAACTTACAAACTTTTTCATCGGGGTGTGGTTCGTGAGCGGTGAATATAGCAATAACAGGATTAGTTCCAACGCCATAGAAAGTATCGGTATTACAAGTAATAACTCCCTCAAGCGTATGGTGTTTCATAATGCTTTCTTTGAATGCCTGTTCATCTTTAGTTTTTCCGGTCATAGAGGACTGCGGAACAATAACAGCTGCCCTTGCACCTTCAGCCAAAGAATCTAACAAGTGTTCAACAAAGGAAAGCTCATATTGTGAGGGATCAGCCTTTGTGCCTTGTGAATACGGAGGATTCATCATACCAACTGTAGAACCTTTGAGTTGTACTTCGGCTGGATTTTGGCGTAAAAAGTCCTCACATTTAATATTGCTGTTTCCATCATCTCGCAGGATCATATTTGTAGCAGCAATGGCAAACATATTGCTCTGAAGTTCAAAACCGTGAAGTTGCTTCTTCTTAATATTTTTACGTTTCGTCTGATCATCACCAGCTTTTTCAAGCATATGGTGCATAGCGGCAACGAGAAATCCGGCAGTGCCACAACAAGGATCAAGTACAATATCATTCGCCTGAATATTCAACAAATCGCAGAACAAATCACATATATGTCGAGGAGTCAACACAATCCCTAGTGTTTGACCGTCTCCGCCAGAATAACTCATAAATTCGCCGTAAAACCGACCTATAAAATCCTCACTTGAACTATGGTATTTGATATTATCAAAGACATTCTTTTTCAAAAATTCTGTGTAGAATTTAAGAGGTGTCTTTCCAAGTCGAGCGTCCACTTCATTTAACCTCGCACTTGTTCTTATAATTGAAAATTCGCTCATCAACTTGTCACGCTTTGCATCAGGACCAACATTTGATGCTTTTAAACGTCGTTTTATTGCTTCGTAAATAAGCTGACCATCGGTGGTGGTTTCATCACCAAGCAAATCATCAACTTTGAAAAACTTATCATCTAACGCCAATAAAATACCTGATACTACCAATGGCTTGTCTTGGTCTTTCAACGAGCCATATGTGCGCAAGTACTCATGTAATTCAGCGGCATCTTTTAAAATTTCTTCGGTTGTTTTTTCTACATCCGTTTTTTCGTTTAACACATATCGAGTATAGTACTCTTCAATATTCTCTTTAGAAAAAGAAGTAAACGATTCAATATCAGGCAACTTTTTGTATCCTTCTCGATCATCAACATACAGAGGGGTAATTTTATGGTGCTTTTCATCACCAGAAACGCCTATTGCAAATACTTTTCTAAAGGTACTATTTTGAGCAATATGTTTTGCATAGAAATAAGCACCATTGACAGCATAATCAGCAATGTCTTTCTGTTCAACAGAGATAACACCTGTATCTGTAAGTTTTTCGTGCTTTGCCAAATCAGCCTTATCTTCAATAACTATAACAAAATCCTTAACTACGGAAACATATTCCGGATAACCTGCGTTTCCGGTGCCTCTCTTAGATGCACTTTGTAAAGCTTCGTTAAGTTCCTTAACATCACTGCCTTGCGCATCGTAGTTTATTTTGCAATCATCAAGTTGTCGAGCAACCCATAAATCAGTTTTAACTTCTTTTTTAGCCATTTTCATTGCTCCTCATCTTATTCCTCGGAATTATAAAACTCGTCTAACACGTATGTTTTAACCGGTGTTATGTACAGCTCGTATCTTATAACCAGTCTCACTAATTCGTTGCCGTCAATCAGAGTGATAGGCGAACCTTCTCTTGCAGCAGTTTTGGCAGCATTTGTGAATCTGCCGTTGGTGATGAACACGCCATAATCTGCTTGGTACTTATTCATTGCACCCAAGAACTGATTGATCTCAGGTTCGGATACAGGAGCGACATTATATCTCTTACACTGAATAACAACCCTTGTTGTTCTGAAATCGTTGCCATCAATGTGATAGCCATAGCCATCGATACCGCCATCATTACTGATTTGAACACCTTTTTCGGTAAATTCAACGCCCATACGGTTTAACAAAGCTCTTGAAAAAGCTTCAAACTTTTTAGGGGACATTTTAGCAATAGCAGCAAGCAAATTTTCCTTAAAATCATCTTTGATTTTTTCTTCTGCTTGAGTTTCTTCCTCATTTTCGCTAACATCTACGGCTTTGTTCTTTTTATTCTTTTGACTGAGTTCTTCCCAATGCTTCTTAGATGGTTTGATAATCTCTTTTTGAACATCCAGCTTGTCAACATCAAGATATAAACCCTTCTCGGTTAGAGTAACAGGGGAAGAATCTGTAAATGTCAACAGGCCATTAAAGAACAGATCTTTAATAGCAAAGTTGAATTTGAAATTAAACTCTTTATAGGTATTTCCGGTTTGTTTAGATTTCTTTTCAAGCACAGAATATTCGGCGATTTGATCATCCATATCAGCAATACGTTCTTTGATTTCGGAACGCTCTAATTGACCGCCTGCTTCTTGCAATACTTTCAAAATAGGTTTAATCAAATATGCGATTTTACCTTCTGAAGATAAAGTCTTTAAATTCATAATCAATCCCTCTATTCTTATATGTTAAACCAAAACTTCCCATTTGCCGTAACGTTTGCCGTCAACTCTACGGATATATTGTTTCACTTTCAGAGAGTCTATAATGCGCTTTATACTTCTGACAGACTTTCCTGTTTGTTCTGCAAGTTCGGTTTGCTTAACAGACGGGTTCTTTTTTATTAAATCTAACACGGCAAGTTCTTCTAAAGTACACTTCAAAGTGTCAATTTGGCACTTTGGCGTTTCACTCTTGGCACTTTGGGAAGCGTTTTCATCCACAAAATCAACGTGCATATAGCGATTTTTCAATTCGTAGTTTGTGCCGAGCAGAAGGTTTGAGAAAAACAATTCCAAAAACTTTGTGGTGGAATGAATACCTTTTTGCAAATCGTTATAGTTTGCACGAACCAGTGCGTTACGGAAATACCAAGAGTTCTCACGGAACGCATCGTTATTGACACGGAACCCAAAAGTTTTCATATATTTAATCATAAACACGGCGGTGGCTCTTGTGTTGCCTTCGCCGAAGGGATGAATCTGCCAAATATCCGATGCGAATTTTGCAAGATGCTTTACCGATGCTTCAACCGACAGTCCCTCATAGGAAAACTGTTTTTCGGTGGCAAAATCATAATCCAACGTATCTTTTATGCTATTAAAATCAGCATAGATAACTGTTTCGCCGTTCAGTATCCATTCCTTTTTGGAAATGTTATAATTGCGGATTTGTCCGGCGTGGTCAAATACGTCTTCAAACAATCTGCGGTGAATGGTAATCCACTCAGCAGGAGAAAACTGAAACGCCTTTTCGCCTAAAAGCTTCGTTATTCTTGCGGATACAATATCCGCTTCCTTTGTTTCGTTTTCCGTTTTGGTGCGGGCGGTTCTCTGCTCATAATAGCTGTGGATACGCTTCTGAGCTTCGTCGATGGTAATTTTGCCCTCGATGTGGTCCTTTGCGGTATCCAGCAAATATTCGGAGGTTTTCAGCCCGTCAACCGCTTGCAAGCCGATAGCGGTTTGCCACGCTTCACTTTTTTCGGTTCTTTCAGGCTCGCCCTGCCTTATATATTCTTCAAGTTCAAATTGCCAATTCTTATCGGGCATATTTGCACCTCATTTCCTATAATTCTTCCGTCTTAAAGGTTGTATAACCCTCATAGTAGTAGCTGTGGTCGATGCCTTTCATATAGACCTCACGGCTGTTAACTTCATCGGTCAGCGCCGCTTTTAAAAGGTGTTTGATTTCGATATCTTTAATAGGACTACGCTCCATTGCCAGCAGATAATCTTCCTTATCCACCTTGCTCCAGTCAACAACCTTGCCGATTCCGTTTTTCAAGATATGGTCAAGCCAAATGCGTGTGCTTCGACCGTTACCCTCACGGAAAGGGTGAGCCACATTCATCTCAACATACTTTTCAACGATCTCGTCAAAGTTTGACTGCGGCATTTTATCGATGTTCTCAAGTGCCGCTTGTAAGTACATTAAGGGCGCAAAACGGAAATTGCCCTTTGCAATATTGACGGTTCTGAGCTCACCTGCGAAGTTGTATATGTCCTCAAAGAGGTATTTATGGATTGCCTGCAATGTAGAAAACTTGCCGGCCGGAAGATTATCTAAAATACCTTTTTCAAAAAGCTCTGCAGCCTTTTTCTTGCTGATTCGTTCTTCTTCACGGGCAAGGTCGGCAGAGCTTGTCAGACCTAATTTATTTTCAAGTGCCATAGCGTGCCTCCAAAATCAATTATAGTATTTTTGACATTAAAACGATTGCAACTACAATAATTAGAATACCTACTAAAAATGTCATACAACCGGCAACCTGTGGGGATGATTTCCTATGGTTAGAAGTCGGCTGAGAATAAATGTATGTAGAGGATTCCGGCTTATGACTTTGTACCGGTTTTTGAGCCGGGCGAGGTTTGGTAGCTTTTGAATACAAAGCGAGAGGATCGGTTTGATTCATTATGCGTGAATAAAAAACATCAAGCCACACAGTATCGCTTGGTTCGCACATATTTTGCTCGGTGCAATCAGGTTCATGCGCTATTTGGTTTCTAACCCAACGGTAGTGTTTCAATTGTTTTAGGTCATCATCCCAACCTCTTACAAGATAGGAACCACGGGGAGTATTTATCATTTCATCAATATAAGCGGATATACGCCTATCGTCATTTAATACTTCGCCGCATAGTTTTTCAAGATGTTTATACGATTCAATAAAACCCATTTTGCACAACTCCGAAACTTACTTATCTGCCGCAATGCCAGATTTCATCCAGGCGTCTACTTCACTAACCTTGAATTTCCAAAGGCGACCAATTTTTGCGGCGGGCATATTTCTTTTTTCTATCCAAGCGAGTACGGTGTCACGGCTGACACCGAGGTATTCGCAAATTTCTTTCATTGAGTACCAGCGTTCGATGTTGGAATCCATAGTGAAATCCTCCGTTTTAATAAAAGTAGTATTAGTTTTTCTGTAAGTAATCTAATAGCTTTTTTAATTTATTTGCAGTTATCGTTTCATTATAATGCAATCCTTCATATGTAGGATGCAAAACAGGATACATACCTTTGGTTTTCAGAATGAGATGATTATCAATAGCCCATTCAATGATAGCAACTAAAGATTCTCTATCAATCTCTTTAAGCGAAGCATATTCAGCGATGCGGTTCAAACCTGCATCCATAATTTTTTTGCTTTGTGAACCTCTCAACACATCAACTAAAACTGAAACACCATAGTATTTTTTATCACTAATATGCGATAAGCACTGTAATACGGTGTGAAGAACATCGTTTAAGTCTTTTTCGGCATAGAATACAGATTTAATATTTGCTTTTTTAATATTATTTGATTCTGCATACTCAGGTTTAGTTATTTTTGTTTGAGGTTTTGAGCGTTCCGTATTATTCGGCAATATATCCTTGGCTTTTGGAAATGTTTTTGCAGGAGCAGGATCAGGTGAGAGTTTGAACATTTCATAATAGTAAGATGGAGTAATATACCTACCGCAACCGGTTCCGTTTTTATTGTAATTTGTGCACCCTAAAAAATATTGATTTTCTTTACCGGGTTTCACAATCAAATAACCGTCTCTGCATTGATCGCATTTCATAATAGAAAGTTTTCCGGCTTTGTATTCATTAGTCATAAAGCCGCAAATTTCAGGCTCGTTTGTGCAAATGTATAGTCTAAGACCATAAGCATTTTTGTATCGATATTGCAAAGGATAGCCGCAAATTGGGCAAGTTTTTTTCGCATAATTGTTTTCCGGCGCTTCTTCATTCCAATTTCCACGCAACACTACATTCTTGTAATCTTTTTTTATTTCGAGAAGAAACTCAGAGGGATTTTGTTCGGGAGCAATAAAGAATACACGATTTTTTGTTCTTGTCATTGCCACATAGAAAAGTCTTCGCTCTTCTGCATAATCGATGGAACGATCACCTTTGATAACAAACGAAAGTACAGGATCATCTTCAATTTTCGAAGGAAAACCATAGGTTTCATTTCTGCCGTTCACAACAATAACATTGTCATATCCAAGACCTTTTGATGCGTGCGCTGTCATAAAGGTTATGTTGAGTTTGGGATATTTTACACTTTTGATTTTGTTGCCTCGATCGATATATTCGAATAGTCCAGATTTCTCGAGCTTATCTCCGTCAAAGCCAAATCGCCCGAGCAAAAGAATTGATGAATCTTCGGGTTTTCCTTCTTCTTTGTTGTATTCTATTATTTGTTCGAGAGCCACTTCCACAGCATGAGCAATAGCATAATTTGCTCCGGATTTATTATTATCATTTGCTTTTTTTCTGGTGGCATCGTAGGTGTAAATTATGACCGGATCTGTAATATTTTTGGGAGATTTTAGCTCCTTGGAGATTTGAGCATCATTTTTTTGAATGAAATTACCGGCAATATCGATGACTTCTTGTGAGTTGCGGTATGTTTTTACGATTTTCAGTAATTTCGCATACCCCATTTTTTCTTCAAACTTTGTAAAAAGGGTAATATCTGAGCCGCTAAACGCATAGATTGATTGCCAATCATCGCCTACAGCTATAATTTTTGCATCTGTCACATCGGAAAGTGCTGTTACCAAATCAAAGCGCTGACGAGAAATATCTTGGTACTCATCAACTATGATGTACTTAAAATCAAGTTTTTGCTTCATTTCCTTTACTTCACGAAGCAAACGAGCAGATTCGTTAATCATATCCTCGAAATCTACGGCATTATTTTCTTTCAAATAGCGCTCATACTCGAGAAAACAATCTTGGCAAATATCCAAAAAGAGGCGTGTTCTAACATTTTGTGTGGAATGATACATACGGTTAAATTCATCCGCAGTATATCCGTTAGTCTTAAAATTTCCGATGAATCTGCAAATAAGATTAACAAGTTTGCGTATATAACGATTTTCTTCAGATGAGACAAGCTTTTCCATAACTTCTTTATTTGAACGAGGAGTTAAAACAAATCCGTGATTTTCAAGTTCCTCTTGCAAATGTTCGGTTAAAGATCTTCTGTCTGAGTACTGAGAAAATGTATAGATGAGGGTGGTGCCATGTTGTTGATGAAGACGGATTTTATCTTGGATTGCTTTTTTATATGTCTCTAATTGATCATCACTGTATCGGTCGTTTTTGCCGTCTTGAGTGATACCGAAATGTTCAATATAAGCTACCTTTTCTCCCTGACGAATAGCAAAATCCGGAGTATATGGCTTTCTGGCATACATTATATCATAGCGATAGATGGGTTCATATTCATATTCAATTGTGTTTAAATACAAAAAGTTTGCAATTTCAACCTCTTGATGCGAACGCATCACTTCGCTTTGTATCGTTACAGCCTTTTTTGTCCTTATATCCATAACTTGGCGTTGAAATTCATTCAAGTCACTTCGTAATGTTGCAAAATTAGATTTTGCTATTTTATTAAAAAAGTTGTTCAAATCATTGCCTTCGTAAGGAGCATCAAAATAGGAGGCGAAGAACATGATAAGGTTATTGACTAAACTCTCATTTTTGAGAATTGAATTTTTAAAATAATCCTGAATAACAAAATAGAGCTTCGATGAATCAACAATGTTTAACTTTTCATCCGATTGCTTTCTTAATATTGCATTACCGGTAGAATGGAATGTTGCAATCGGACAATCAATTTTTAAATCCTTGTTAAGTTTATCTCTCAGTTCCTGCACTGCCTTATTAGTAAATGAAACTACAAGTATTTGAGAAGGATCGATATCTTTCTTCTCAACCAAATATTTAACTTTTGCTGCTACTGTCGTTGTTTTACCCGCACCTGCACCTGCGATAACAAGACAATAATCCTCATCAGTAAGAATAACACGGCGCTGATCATCGTCTAATTTGATTTTTGGGTCAACATCGTGCAAAATATTGTCCAAATATGTTTTTTCACTTTTCATCGCACGCTGAATGTATTCTTCGTTATGCGCATCGACTTTTGCTTCAAAATTTCTATAACGATTAAGTGTTGTTTCGACAGCGAATACATCTATTTTGTTGCTATCACAAAAAGATTTAAGCATACCGCTATTATCAAGCACAGCGAAATACTCTATCGTTTTCTTATCTTCAAGAAGTCTGTTTCTGTATCCGCTTTTAGGGATATATTGATTTTCGGATAATAGCATATCCATATATTTTTTTAATTCAAAAAGCTTAAGGCATTCGGGATTGCTTGTAGAAGAGTTCTCTGATGTTACTCCTACTCTTATATTCTTTTTGAAGAGTTTAGAAAACAGTCCCATAATTGTCCCCTCATTAAAATTCCTATTTAGAATTATATTTGAATGTTTGGATTAGTTACAACTTCACATAATATATTATATCATTATGTGTACTAAAAATCAAGGATTATTGCGGATTTATAAAGGAAAGGCAAGAAAATATGATAAAAGCGGAACTGCTTTTGTTACAGTTCCGCTTTGGTAAATCGGTTGTTTATTGACAAAGAATTGTTATTCTTTCTTCTTCCTATTCGGGAAGCTGCCCTCAAGCCATACTTCAAACTCCGCAAGGGTGATTTTGCCGTCGGAGCATTCGTCGCGCTTTGTCATTGCCTGATACTTCCACTTTTTGAAATCAGGCTCTTTAATCTGCCTTACACGCACACGGGCGGCATAGCGCTTGTAATACTTTTGATACAACCCAATGGCGGCATTGTCCGCCATTTTCTTTTTATAGTTTTCTTGTGCGGCTAAGTCCTGGCAGTTGCGGGTTTCACCCTCGGCAATGCGGTCGCAGTAATTGGTGTCATAGTTGCCTTTCATAATAAAATACTTACCGCAGCGTTTGCATTTACGCATTCCGATATCGGACTTCAACAACTGTATCAGTTCAAACTCAATTTGCTGTTCAATACTTTCGCAAATACAGGTTTCGTATCGAAGAAGATGGATTTCATGCTTTTAACTCTAAAGATAACCCAAACAATATGATAAATGACTACGCAAAGCGCTGTGCAGAGATTTATAATGATGAAAAAGCGGTGTATGATGAACTACGTACCCATTTTAAATTTGTGACAAATGCTAAGATTTAAAATATAAATAAAAACTGCAAAGAAATAAACCTCTGGTACAAGTTTAATCTGTCTGTTAGTCTTTATGGCACAAAATTGGCACTGAATTGCTATTGAAATGTAAAAAGCCATATGTTAAAATGAGTATGCTCAAAAAAGTATCACGAGAAAACAGCAACGGCATCATCTTTACAGATGGTGCTTTTTTGTTGCGGAAAAACGGAGGTAATTAAGTGAAAAAAAGAATATGTAAAGGAGCGCCCGGCAGATGTAAGCACATCAATGTCGGGCGACTGCTTTTTCTGTCATTTTTATGCGTAACGCTTACGGCGTGGTTCTCACTTGACGCGTGCGCCGCGGGCGTTACGGTATGGCAAAAGGCAGAGGAAATAATGAAAGATGTATATAACCATATACTCGCTATCTCAACAATAGCGGGAATTGTGACGGCGGCTATCGCGCTGCTTATGCTCAACTTTTCAAAATCGGACAGAACCGTAACGGAATCGCGGGCGTGGCTTAAAAGAATTATTGTAACTTGGGTAATACTTAACGGCCTCGGCTTTATTATGGCATATATCACGCCGTTTTTCACAGACGGCCGCTGGAACGGATAAGCGGGTGACATATGGGAATATTGGACGGAATTGTTGAATGGTTTGCAGAACAGGTAATGAAATTTCTTGATTTAATCAACTCGTCGGTACTCGGAGCGCTGGGCTGCAATATGTCAACCTTTAAAAGATATTTCCCTGCTGCCGAGACTATGTATAAGGTGTTTGTGGCTCTCGGTATAGGTCTTATTCTGTTAAACCTTGTGTGGCAGCTTTTTAAAAACTTCGGCGCGCCGCTCGGCAGTGAGGCGGAAGATCCGCTTAAACTTACCCTGCGCTCGGCGGTTTTTATTATGCTTGTATATTTCGCGGATGAAATAGTTGACCTAATACTTAAAATAGGCGGTACGCCGTATAAATGGATACTTAATTCCGAGCTGCCGCCGCTTAATTTTGAAAACTTCAATTCGGTGCTGCTTACCATTCTCGGCGTGTGCTGCAACGGGGCGGTGACCGTTATAGGTCTTGTTATTCTGCTTATACTCGCTTGGAACTATATAAAGCTGCTGTTTGAGGCGGCTGAAAGATATGTACTGCTCGGAGTGCTTGTGTTCACGGCACCCGTGGCTTTCGCTATGGGCGCATCCAAAGCTACGGGCAATATTTTCGCCGCTTGGTGCAGGATGCTCGGCGGACAGGTGTTTTTGCTTATTATGAACGCATGGTGTTTAAGAGTATTTACAAGTATGGTCGGCGCGTTTCTCGCAAACCCGCTGGCTGTGTGACGGAGGGGTTATATGAAAAAGTATTTTAGGTTTATAATATCTGCGGCGGTTCTTGTCGGTATATTCTCCGTATCGGTCTTTGCCATTACCGAAAACGAGGTACAGAATGAAGTCTCCCGCATAGGCAGAGAGGGCGTTACAGGAAATATTTTTGTCTGGTTTCTATGCGCGGTCGCATTCCTAAAGGTATCGCAGAAGATAGACAGCTTTATGTCCTCTCTCGGAATAAATGTCGGGCATACGGGCGGGTCTATGTTAGCCGAGGCGCTTATTACAGCTAAAAGCATAGGCAGCACATTTAGGGGCGGCGGTAAGAGTGTCTCGGTAGGAAAATCCAACGGTACATCGGTCAATACCGCCGCATTTAAAGGCGGGCTTTCGGGTATGGTCGGCAGAGGTATAACAGGCAATGCGGTTAAAAACGCAAACGGCACAAAAAACGGCGGTATCGGCGGAAAAATATTCGATTCATCGCTTGCAAAGGGCGGCGGCTTTGCAAACAGGGTAATAGGAAATATCGCTAACGGAGATATTGGGACGGTCGGTACAATATCCGGTGAAAATGCGGGCGCCGCGCTTATGTCGTACTTAGGATTTACGGCGCTTGGAGAAAATGCGGAGGATGTACCGTCTTTTAATAATGTGGAGATAGGCGGCGGGCGGATAACCGGCACAGAAATATCCGACAGTAATCCGCAGGGTATAAAATTCGCTATGTATAGTGCGGATAAATACTCCGCACCAGAGGATAATTATTCAACCGTCACCGCCGCGGACGGTACGGCTTGGTATAAGCAGTATGCAGAGAATACCATAGTTCAAAAGCCGTTCATTCATTCAGACGGGTATGTAGACCGCGGAGATACAGTGGAAAAACGAATACCCAAAGCCCCTAAAAGAAAGGACAGGTAGTAATGGCGGAAAACGGAAATAACGCGCTCGGCAATGCTCTCAGCGCCGCCAACGCTGTAAGAGGCGCTGTTAAAACAGGGAAAGCCATTGCCGCCGCTGCTAAAGGCGGCGCAGCGGGCGGAGCTGTCGGTGCGGCTGCGGCATTCGCCTTTGAAAACCGCAGACTTATTGCGGCGGTAATAATAGGACTTACGGTGATTCTATTGCTGCCTGCCGTTATAATAAGTATGCTGCCGTCCTTAATATTCGGCGGTACGGACAGCCCCGATCTTAATAACCCCGCGGTGGTTACGGAAAATATACAGGCTGCGACCGGCGTTATAAATACGGTGTTCGGGGAAAACCTTAAAAAAATATCCGAAGAAATAGAAAAGGATAAAACGGAGGGTATAAAATCGGAAATAATTTACCCCGAACCGCCGGAAACGGAATATACCGCGGCGCTTATTATCTCACAGTATTGCGCGGCAAGGGAAAAGGATTACAAAAATATATCCCTGCCGGATTTTGAAAGAGCAGTAAAAACCGCAGATAATATTTACCGCTATGAAAAGACGGAAGAAACAAGAACGGTAGAGACATCAGTAACCGTGGTAAACGCCGAAACGGGCGAAGAAACGGAAAATATTATTACGGCTGAAGAAAAAGTGACGGTGTATACCGTATTTTATAACGGGGAAGATTATTTTGCAGAGAGCGTTTTTAATCTGAACGAAGAACAAAGGACGCTGGCAGATAATTACCTTGAAAATTTAATGTTATATTTAAGCGGAGGTATTTAAAATGAAGTTGTTAATTGTATCTTTGGTTTCACTGTGGACGGGCGGGTTTATCGGTGTTACTGCAATGTGCCTTTTTCAGATAAACCGCGGCAGAGGGGCGGAAAGGAAAACAAATGAGCGAAAGGAATGAAAACAAGGTATATATTATTCCGCCTGACTTTATTCAGAGCGGCACTTTATTCGGCGGACTGGTTAAGTTCAGAAATGCGCTCGAGGCGGCGGTTTTAGCTTTTTTGGCGGGCTTTCCCGTTTTAAAGCTGCATATAGGGCTTACGGCTAAGATAATTATTCTCTGCCTTACCGCCCTGCCGCTCGGCGTTTTGGGGCTTATAGGCATTAACGGCGAGAGCCTTTCTTCCTTTATTATCGGCTTTTTAAAGTTCCTTAAAAACAGGCGGGTTTTAAAAATCGGGGACGATAGGAAAAACTCCGTTTCCGAATATCTGCCGATAGAGAAAATAGAAAACGGGATAATATATACCAAAGACAAACGTTACATAAAGGTAATAGAGGTTTTACCCATAAACTTTTTGTTAAGGAGCGCAAGAGAGCAAAGAAGTATTATTTATTCCTTTGTTTCTTACCTTAAAATAAGCCCCGTGAAAATGCAGTTTAAAATCATAACCAAAAAGGCGGACACCAAAAAGCACCGAGATATAGTTCTTAAAGAAATGGAAAAAGAAACGGACGAAAGCTGCCGCAGGCTGCAAAGGGATTATTTGAAGCTAATAAACCGTATAGGCTCTAAAGAAGCCACTACCCGCCGTTTCTTTATAGCCTTTGAATACGAAAACGGCGGGCGGAGAGTAAAGAATGAAGAAAGCGAGGCGGTAGCCGTACTTCAAACCGCCGCGAGAACAGCGGTAAATTATTTAAAGCAATGCGGGAATAAGGTAATAATCCCGGATAACGAAGACGAATTTACCGCGGATATTCTGTACGGCATTATTTGCCGGGATGAGAGCTTAAAAAAGCCGCTTGCCGAAAAGGTGGCGGAAACTGCGGCAAGGTATATTGCCGAGGGTAAAAGCACGGATAATATTCCGGTTACCGAGTTTTTATCTCCCGAAAGCACCGACCTTACGCGCGGCAGGTATATTAAAACAGGCGCTCTTTACCGCGCGTATTATATTATTCCGTCGGGCGGGTACAAAACGCAGGTTCCTGCCGGTTGGCTGAGCTTGCTTATAAACGCGGGCGACGGTATAGATACCGATTTATTCCTGTTCCGTCAGCCAAAAGAGCAGGCGGTGCGCAGGCTCGGTCAGCAGTTAAGAATAAACCGCTCTAAAATACGCGAGGCAAGCGATACAAACACCGATTTCGACGACCTTGACAGCGCAATAAACAGCGGATATTTTTTAAAAGAGGGGCTTGCAAACAACGAAGATTTTTATTATATGAGCATACTTATAACCGTAACCGCCCATACGCCCGAAGAACTTGAGTGGCGGGAACGGGAATTAAAGAAAATGCTTATTTCGCAGGATATAAGCATATCCGCCTGCACATTCCGAGAAGAAGCGGCTTTTCTTTCGTCACTGCCGCTGGTATCTCTTGAAAAGCATTTGTATAACCGGGCGCGGCGCAATGTGCTGACAACGGGCGCCGCAAGCTGTTATCCCTTTACCGCATATGAATTGAGCGACGACAACGGAATACTTTTAGGGGTCAATAAATACAACAATTCGCTTGTTATAGTGGATATTTTCAATTCCGCAGTATACCGCAACGCCAATATTGCAATAGTGGGCACGAGCGGAGCGGGAAAAACCTTTACAATGCAGCTTATGGCTTTGCGTATGCGCAGAAAAGGCATACAGGTGTTTATAATAGCCCCCTTAAAGGGTCACGAGTTTTTAAGGGCCTGCAAAAATATAGGCGGTGAGTTTATACAGATCTCCCCTGCCTCAAAAAACTGCATTAACATTATGGAAATAAGGAAAACGGATAAAAGCGCCGACGAAATTATAGACGGCGGGCATATTGAAAAATCCGAGCTGGCAAAGAAAATTCAAAGCCTGCATATCTTTTTCAGTCTGCTTATTCCGGATATGACCCACGAGGAAAAGCAGTTACTTGACGAGGCGCTTGTGAAGACCTACGCATTAAAAGGCATAACGCACGATAACAAAACGCTTGCAGATAAAGCCGACCCCAATAAATACAAGGGAATGCCGATACTCGGAGACTTATATAATATCCTTATTTCCGATACCTCGACCGAGCGCCTCGGTCATATACTTAACCGTTTGGTGCACGGCAGCGCAGGAACATTTAATCAGCAGACAAATGTGAATCTTGATAACAAATACACCGTGTTCGATATTTCCGAGCTTTCGGGCGATTTACTGCCTGTGGGTATGTTCACGGTGCTTGATTATGTATGGGACAAGGCAAAAGAAGACCGCACCGCCGAAAAAGCAATCTATGTTGACGAAATGTGGCAGCTTATAGGCAGCGGCGGAAATCAGGTGGCGGCGGGCTTTGTGCTTGAAATGTTTAAGATTATGCGGGGCTACGGCGGCTCGGCAATATGCGCCACGCAGGACTTAAACGATTTTTTTGCGCTTGACGGCGGCAAATACGGGAAAGGGATTATAAATAACTGCAAGACTAAAATAATACTTAATCTTGAAGACGACGAAGCCGAAAGAGTAAAGGATATTTTCAAGCTTTCCGAAGCCGAGATTATGGAAATAACCCACTTTGAGCGCGGCAGCGGGCTTATAAGCACAAACAACAATAATATTACGGTTGAGTTTAAGTGCAGCGAGCTTGAAAAGCGCCTTATAACCACCGACCGTAGGGAACTGAAACAGATACTTGACGGTGAAAAGACGGATATGCGGAGTTAATACGGAAATAATGCGTATTATAACTTTTACGCGTAAATAATGCGGAAATAATACGCATTAGGGTTAGATTTAGAAAAGCGCAGTTTACTTGTCTTAAATATTTTTAAAGTCATACCACACATTTTTATTGATAATTATAATTTTGTGTGGTATATTTTAATTGAGGTGGGAAAGTTGCTTATCGGTTCTGTTGTGAAAAATGAAGCTCTCCGCAATCAAAAGATGATATGTGAATACGAATCTTTGCTGACAAAACTTCCAAAGGGATCTGTCACCTGCCGCAAAAACGGATATTACTATTTAAGGTACAGAGAAAACGGTAAAATTTATGATAAATACATCGGCAAGGATACCGGGGAAGTAAATAAAATCCGTGAGAAACTTATTCTTCGTAAGCATTATACAGAAATGCTGCTTGCATTGCAAAAGGAGCAGAAGGTTATTCATAAAATACTGGAGGGATTGAAATGATTATCTATCACGGAAGTACGCAGCTTGTAAAAATACCGGAAATTCGTAAAGGTGATACCTTTCTCGATTTCGGACCCGGTTTTTATACAACAACCTCTGCAGAGCAAGCCGAACGCTGGGCTAAAATTAAAATGCGGAGAGAAAATAAGACGATTGGATATGTTTCAATTTACGAATTTGATTTTGAAACTGCACTTAAACAGGCGGAAATACGCCGTTTTCACGCAGCAGATATTGAATGGCTGCAATTTGTGGTTAAAAATCGTAACGGTGAAACACAGGATACGCCGTGCGATATGCACATAGGACCGGTAGCGGACGATAATGTTTACCGCTCCATCCGACTTTTTGAAACCGGAGTATTGGACGCGGACGAAACAGTAAAGCGTCTGAAAACAGAGGTGCTGCAGGATCAATGGACTTTCCATACAGAAAAAATACTCACATTCGTCAGGTTTGTCGGATCAAAAGAAGTCAGAACGGAGGAATAAATATGAGCAAAGAAGAATTTACTGCGATTATGCCGTATATCAGCGCCGATTTGGTAGGTTTAATAGCACGAAAAAATAACATATCCGAAGAAGACGCAGTTTTAAAACTGTATAATTCAAAGCTGTATTCGGCTCTTGAAGATGAGAGCACAAAAGTTTGGCATTACAGCACGGATATGCTCTATTCGCTTTTTGAACAGGAAGAACAAACCGGTAATATAGTTTTTCCGGATGTATAAGGGGGATATAAAATGAGCAAGGAAACAGCCTTTTTGGTATTTTGTCTTGAAAATTATAAGGTTTATAAATCGTTGACCGGAAAGCAAGCTATGGAATTATTTTGCAAATACGGTGTATTTGACTACCTTAAAGATTTTTACGACATTTTGCATACAACCGGTTATCAATATATTAATAACGATATTGACATTTATCTCAAATCACGAAATGCCGTAATAACCGCATAGAATCAAAAAGCGTTCGATTTTCGGGTGCTTTTTAATATGGCGTTGACAAACTCAAAAATAAGGTGTATAATTATCTCGGAAACAAAGAAACAAGGAAATCAAAAAACTTGAATTAAATAAGTTAAAGTACATATAATGAAAAAGGAGAAGAATTATGACACATACTGTTTTGAGAGGTAATGCTGTTATGGAAAGAAAAAAAGTAAGTATTTCAGCTAAAAGACAAATAACAATACCCCAAAAGTTTTTTACAACGCTGGGCTTTGACGATGAAGCCGAGTGCATTTTAAGAGGAAACGAGCTTGTTATACGCCCTGTTAAGGAAAGCTCCGGCGGTGAATTTGCAGAGCAGATACTGACGGATCTGGTTAAACGGGGGTTGAGCGGTGACGAGCTTATAAAGGCATTTAAAGCCGAGCAGAAAAAGGTTCGCCCGGCGGTGGAAGAAATGCTTGCGGAAGCCAAAAATGCAGCGGACGGAAACGCCGAGTATTCAACCTATAACGATGTTTTCGGCACGGAGGAATGATTGTGACAGAGGTAAGATTTTTACCGCCCGCCGCTAAATTTATTAAGAAAATCAAGGATAAAAAGCTAAAAGCCCTATACAGGGAGGCAATAGATAAGATTTCGGAAAATCATTTGGCGGGTGAAGCCAAAACGGGTGATTTAAGCGGAGTTTACGGCTACGATATTTATTATAACAAAACCAATTACGAGCTTGCTTACACGGTTGAGTATACCGACGATAAGATTATAGTTGTAATAATGGCGGGTACAAGAGAAAATTTTTATGACGAGCTAAAGCGATATATGAAAAATTTATAATGTTTTTAAAGCGTTCGATTTTCGGGCGCTTTTCTTTATGCTCTGAAAGGGTGAAAATATGAAAACAAGAAAAGAAATATACGGAAAAGAGTGCGCGGAAATTCTGCGGAATATAACGCTGTACCACAACATACGCAAGGCGCAGGTTACAAAACTGCACCCGAATATAAGCCCCGAGGTGTGTGAAAAAATAATATTCCATTTGCAGAATAACCGCCGTATTTACCACGATAAAGCCACCGACATAATATACGACAACAGTGACGGCAGCACGGATTTTGAAACGATTTATTGCTTTTGGGTCATATGCGATTTTATAGATAAAACCGAGTACCATTCGAGCAGCGACTTTCCCGTAAACGCGGTATTCTTTGCCGAGGGGGAGCTATATGAATTATCCTTTATAGCGGACAATTCAAGGTTTGCGGGAAGCAGGTCAACATTTTCCTCGTGGTGCAGAATACCGCTTTGCGGGTTTGTGTTTTCCTCACGCATTATTTCGGATAATTTGTCGGTAATGGTGGTCGTAAGACCGTCATTATCTCTCCATCCAAGACAAGTCGTGAGGTCGCCCTGCGGGTCAGCATCCACAAGAAGCACTTTCTTGCCGAGCCGTGCAAGCCCTATCCCTAAATTGACCGTTGTGGTCGTTTTGCTTGTGCCGCCTTTCTGATTACAGACAGCAATGGTTTTACAGTTTGGCATTTTGGCTTTTCCTCCTTCTTTGTAGATTTCATAACTGTTTTTGAAAACAGCTATGTATAATAGCATTTTAAACTCACTTGATATAGCTAATTAAATTTTTGAATCAAATTTCTATTGAAGAAAAAAGAGATATTTGAACAATGATAATTTAATTTATTTGTTAGCAGAGGGAAGAAAAAATACTTTATGAAAAAGCCACCGTTCAAGGTTTTCCTTCGCCTGTATATTAATTCGGATTCAGAGAAAAGTAAAGTCATTTTTACGGTCAAAAATTGAACCGCATAAACAAAGAAATGCCAAAATGTATTTATTTTCAAAAATTACAGGAAAAATTCTTGAAGTATAATGTATTATCGTGTTATAATTAATGACAAATTACCAACGATATTGCGGGGAAAAATGTAAATGGACAGTAAAGCGGACTTAAAAATACGAAATAAAAAGAAAATCTTGGCGTCGGTTAGGGAAAACGGCGAAATTTCAAAGCGCGATTTACAGAGAATACTCGGTTTAAGCTGGAGCACGGTTTCACAGCTTACCTCGGAATTAACAGACGAAAAGTATTTGTGCGTCAGCGGTAAGCGTAATATGGGAGTGGGCAGATGCCCTGAAATGCTGACGGTAAATCCCAAAAGCCATCTTATTATAGGTGTGGACGTCAATATTGCGTTTATTAGGATTGCAATAGGCGACCTGACGGCTAAAATTATCAGCAAGAAATCCTTTCCGTTAGTCAGAACCTATGATGAGGTGATGGAAAAGATTATTTTTACCATTGACAGCATGATGGCGTTTTACGGGAAAGAGAATATTGCGGCGCTTGCGTTTGCGGCTCAGGGATATGTTGATATAAACACAGGTACATCGACCTGTATTTATGATATTGAAAACTGGCGCAATGTTCCGCTCAAACAAATATTTGAGGAAAAATACGGTTTGCCTGTTACCGTGGTTCACGATAATTTCGCGGTTATGAAGGCGGAAAGCGTGCTTGGGAACACGGTTAAAAATTCTTCAAACGCAATGCTCGTTTATTATTCTAAAAACATTGGTGTAAACGCCTCGTTTTTGATGAACGGCGAGATTTATTTAGGATATAACGGAGCCTCGGGCGAAGTAGGTCTTTCGCTTGTGCCGTCATTTAAAAATTCAGAGCCTGTTATATTGGAACGCTGTGTAACCGAAGATAATATTTTGTCCGAATTTATTGAAGATCACCCTGAAAGCGGTGTTAACACCTTTGAGGATCTGATCGAAAAGGCAAAAAGCGGGGAAGAGGAGCCATTAAATGCGTTTAAGCTGTTCGGAAAGCGGCTCGGAGCGGCGGTTTCTAACTGCATTAATGTATTAAATCCCGAAATTGTTGTTTTGGCGGGAATAGATTCGGAGTATTCCTATTTGTATAAGAAGGAGCTGTTATCGATTATCAGGAAATACTCAGGCTCTGCTTCAAGGAAGATTATTTTATCCAAGAACAATGACGATTTTACAGTAATAGGTGCAATTTTAACAGCCATTCAAAAATATTGCGAATAAGAATTTTAAGAGAGTGTATAAATTCTCATAAGAAATTTTTGAAAACATATTGACAATTAGGGCAAAATGTAGTAATATTAACACACACAATTATATCGATAATAGATATAATATTGTAAAAATACCAATTTTTTCTAAAATACAATGGAGGTATGGTCTATGAAATTGTGGAAAAGAGGCGTTTGTTGCTGTCTTGCTTTTGCAATAGTGCTTGCGGGACTTCCTTTGGCAATACTTTCGGCGACTCAAACAACGGATAAGCGTTATATTATTTTTGACGCTAATCCGCGAAATGTTTCCGAAACAGATGGGGCTAATGCTTATCCGTCGGGCGCCGATTATTCATGGTCATTTGGTAAGGACAGAATATGCGGTACAAGCAGCATAAAGTATGAGGGTGAGGAAACACCTTGCTATGTGCTTGACTTTGATTCTGCATTTGACCATGATAAGGTTCTTATCGAAAACGGTTTTATGTGCAATAACGGCGGTTCAAATGCAACACCGGGAAAAATATCGTCGGGGTATATGGGGTGGCTTCAGTATCCCGAAATCCTGCGTGCAATAAAGGATTATGTATATGTGTCATATGACGTTTATGTTGAAGACGCACAGGAACGGGATATTACATTAACCGTATCTCCTATGCATCAGTATATGGACTCTTGGGCGGAAAATCCCCAGAGCAACTGCGGTGTTTTTGACAGATTTACTGTAACCGAAAAGAACGAATGGATTTCGCGTTCGGTTAAAATCAACAGCATTGCAGATGCGGCGGCAACGGCGGACAAGTGGACGCAGGGCGACGTATTTTTTCAGGTGTCGGGTCTTGGCAATGCGGCGCTTACCGTTAAAATTCGCAATTTCCGTTTGGAGATTAAGGAAAGCAACCATGAAAATATCAATACCGCTCTGTCAGAGGTAGCAAACATAGACAAGAAAAAGAATTTTACTACATATTTTTGGAGTGAAAACGATCCTCTTCCCGATTTGCCGAAGACTTCGGGCGGGATAAATGATTATTTTGCGATACTTGCGGCATTTGACTGGGGAAGCGAATACAGCTCGAATATTGTTACCAGCTCTATTGTTAACGCCTGCGAGGATCCGAACGGAAGCGTTTTACTGTCAAAGACATATGAAAAATCAGGAAATATGGTTTCCGTTACAGTAGCTCCCAATGACGGCTATAAGCTTGAAAAGCTTAACGTTAAGGATGCGGACGGCAACAATGTTGCGGCAAAGCGTACGGGAATTAATACATTTGACTTTATAATGCCGACCTCTAAGGTCACGGTTTCCGCGGTATTTACCGAAGATGATAATACCGATGACATAAACTATGTGATTTGGGACGCGAACGCCGACCGCTTTATCGGCAAGAATGATATTATTTACACTAATCCTTCAGAGTCCTACCTATGGTTTAATAAGCAGACGGTAGGTACTGTAACCGCTGTTGACGATGATAAATCCTATTATAAAATTGTGCTTAATAAAAACGGCGCGGTAAACGGCAACGGTGAGGGCGGCACCGCCGTGATTAAATCGGGAGCCGGCTCTTTTTCGGGGATTCCTTGGCTTTCGGATATTAATATGACAAAAGCGCTGCTTCCGTATCTTGCAATGAGCTTTGAGGCGCGCCGAACCGACAGCAGTGACGCAAAACCGCAATATAAAGTGGGTATGGCTCCTGTGTGGGCGGAATACGGTGATGCGCAGTTCGGAATTATCGATAGGGACGACCCGCTTAACAGCGACAGGAACAACTGGCACACCTACACCTTTTCAAACCTTGACCCTGATACCGCAGATAATGTATGTGACGAAATATTCGGTCACTGGGCGGACGGACTGTTCCGCATAGGAGCGGAAAGCGATAACGCGGCGGATCAGCCGAGTAACGAAAACCCTGTGACGGTGGATATACGCGGAATGAGTCTTGTACTGCGCGAGTCCTACAGACTTGAAATCAATCAATACTTAGCCGACAGCGGCTATACACCCAACGGCAGCTACGACTGGAACACGGCGTGCGAGTCGGTCGGCGAGGACGCAAACGGAAATAAGGATTACTTTGCGCTGCTTGCAGCTTTTGACGCTCAAAGTGCGTACAGCAGCAATTATTCGGATCATACCGTAACAAACGGTACCGAGCCTTGCGAGGGCGGAAGTATTACCTTAAGCAAAAGAATTGCAAAGCCGAATATGCAGATAGCTGTTAATCTAAACATAGCCGACGGCTACCGCTTAAGTCAGATATTTATAGTAAAATCGGACGGAAGCCGTACCGCGGTGGACGATGTGCGTGGCGATAAGGCGTATTTCAATATGCCAGACGACGATATAACCGTAACGGCATCCTTTGTAAAGAAAAGCGATAAAATGCATGTCCTATTCCAAGCGGAGCCGATTACTGCGGAGCATATGGAAACCCCGCCTGTTTTTTCGGGCGAGACCGAGATTGTGTCGGCAGACGGCAAGTGCGCCGCGTGGAAGTTCACCTTCGACGAAAATATCGGAAATATTACTGTTTACGGAAATTCCAACAGACTGTATACCGATATTTCAAATGACAGCGAGCTTACGTTTTTTGCAAAATCCGATTCAGCCGCCGAACGAAAGCTTGAAATACTTTCCTCGGACGGCAGTGCGATAAAAACCGTCACGCTAAGCAATAAATGGAGCTTCTACCGAGTACAGGTAAGCAGTCTCTTAGAAAAAGCACCTGACCGAATCACATTCCGTTTGAAGGACGCGTCGAAGGACGATGTTGTTTATATTTCGGAATGTGAAATATGGAGCAAATCTACCGCTCAGAAGAGCTTTACCGAGCTTTTTGAGGAGGTATGGGATATAAGCGATTACACGATGGGAGAATCGCACAAGCAGATAGGAATTATAGGCGACCCCGACGGGGACGTAAGCCCGTGGGAGGAAATATATGACGAAAACGAAAAGAGCAAGGTAGGCTGGTCGCTTGCTTGGTTTGAACAGTTTAAGGGTGAATCGCCTTGGTTTATCGGTTTTAAAACGGAAAATTTCGGTGATGAGTATTCTCTCGGCTTTTACCATCGTAATGACCATACCTTAGCACAGGACGATATGAGCGAATGGATGGAAACAGGGTATCTTGAGTTTTATATCAAGTCTGAAACCGACGGTCTGTGTATACCGTTTAATGTGGAATCTATGGGTAATTCCCGCAGGAACATTCCGCTTAAGGTTGTGTATCACGCTGATAAGGCGCGACCCGACGGATATATGAAGGTTCAGATTCCGCTTTCGTATCTGTATGCTATGGGGCTTGATTTAAGTAAAATCCAATATATACAGATTCGCGGTATTCAAGAGGTAAACGATGATATTTATCTTTCCGCCTTCCGTTTCTATTCCAATTTAGCACCCGACGAGCCCGATCCTGTTGTTGAGCCCGAGGAAACCGTAATCTATTCCTTCCAAATAGATGAAAAGCTGTTTAAAGGCACCGTTGATCATAAAAATCTTACACTCACCGTTCCGTACAGAACCTATCTGTGGGAACTGTTGGCAGGCTTAAAATTTGACGCGCTTGATATGAGCGTTATGGTTAAGGACGCGGACGGACGTTCACAAACCGAAGATGTGATTCTGACTGCGGATATGACATTAACCCTTATGCAGGACGGCTATATTGTAGACGAATACAAAATTGTAATAATCGGCGAGCCTTACGATAATCCGTTAAACGTTTCGCAAGAAGGCAATACGAATCTCAGCAATAACAAAAATCTAAATTCCAATTCGGACGGTAACTCCGCTGATGATGAAACCGAAACACAAACGGTTATTATCAAAAAGAAGCGTCTTGTAAAGAAACCGGGGACTTCGGCAGAGGAAGACTTTAACTTTGTTCCGATAGTTATTGCGGTTTGTACAGTTGTTGCGGTTGCCGCCGTGATACTTGTTATTTTAGTTATTAATAAAAAGAAGAAAAATCAGAATAGGAGTGGTTTGAAATGAAAATTTTAAGAAAAACCTTTGCAGTAGTATCGGTGCTTGCAATTGTTGCAGGCTGCGTCGGATGTAAGAAAAAACCGTCGGATGATACAAGCAGCGAATACTGGGTTTACGAATCCGAGGTTGTTACCGTTGGAAAGGATAAGAACAATTCCTCAGTGGCTGATAACACCTCTTCGTCAGGTACGGTTTCGGGAAATTCTTCGACTACTTCGTCAGGCTCTATTGCTGGTCAGAATTTGACAAGCAAATATAAAAACCTCAAGGGCAGAAAGATTACGGTTGTCGGCTGGTGGGACGCGACACAGGCGGGAACCGAGGAGGATAAGCTGATTTTAGAGGTAGAAAAGCTCTTTAACTGCAATATGGTAGAGAAAAAGCTTACCGACTATAAGCCGCTTTATACCTCAATACTGTCGGGTAATCCTATATGCGACCTTTTTGTACCGAGAGACACCGATACTCTCTCGCTTGCAAATAAGAATATGCTTACTGCGCTTGATACTGTTTCTACCTTTGACAGTAAAGACAGCATCTGGAATCCCGCAGCAATAGCAGAGTCCACCCTAAACGGTCATATTTACGGTATGACCGCGCAGGCTTCCCGCCGTGATATGCTTGTATACAACAAGGATATGTTTACAAAGAACGGCTGGACAGATCTTTATTCCTTAAGCCAGCAGGGAAAGCTTACATGGGATTCAATTTATGATGTTATAACAAAGGCGGCTAAGGTCGACGCGGGCGGAAACGTTCTGCGCTACGGCTTAGCTCCGAAATATGATTTAGGCGGTCTTGCGGAGCTTCTTATTAATATGAACGGAGTAGCTATTATCAGTCGTGAAGGCGACACAAAGACGCTTAAAAACACGCTTACCAGTGCTCCTGCGGTAAACGCTTTGCAGACGCTGAGAAAATGGAACACCGAAAACGGATATATGTATGACTGCACCAAATATTCCTGGACAGAGGGCGTGAATGTCTTCAAGGAAGGCAAGGCGGCAATGGCAATCGTAGACGAAAGCCAGATGTCCACACTTAAAACCGCAAACTTTACCGTCGGTGCTGTCGTTTTCCCGCACGGACCCGACACAACAAAGCAGACCGTTTCCTACACTTCCTCAGCAACAGTTATGCCCGCGGGAGTAAAGAATCCTGAGGACGTAATTCTCTTCTGGTCGGTAAGAGAGGCATACAATGTTCAGCACAGAAAGCAGTCCATATTTGATACATTAAGCGACCCGAGCGTTAAAGCAACCTATGATGCTGTAAAAAAGCACCTGTGGAATAAAGAGTATACCCGCGATTTTGCCATTGCTTGTGATATAGATACAGAGGACCTCCGCAGGGTTGCGGCGGGCAGCAAGACTCCGCAGGAGGCTATTCATTCGGTTCAGAATGTTATTAACGGTAAAATCAAGGATTTCTGGAAATAAACGCGGAGGAAATGCAATGAATAAATATTTAAAGCTTACTGCTTCATTTTTAAGCTTAATCCTATTATTCTCACTCTGCGGCTGCGGTGATGAGCGGCAGACTGCCTCTAAATCGAAAAAAAATACGTCTTCAAATATTAGTTCCTCATCGGAAAGCAGCGGGGAGGATACTTTCTCTGACGAGGAGGTATCTTCCGCACAGAGTACACAGCAGATAAGCTCGGATATATCCTATACGCCGAGTGACACAGCGAGCTCTGACGTTACGTCGGTTGAGTTTAAAGCTATGACGGCGGCTCAGGGAGTGAATTATCTGATGTTAAGACCTAAGCAGAATCATCCCGGCGTTGCCGAAATGGACGCGACATATGAGTTTATCTTAACCGATAAGCTGGGCAACAATATTCTTGACGGAAATTATACGCTTAGCACAAACGACAACTCCGTAAAGATAAACGGAAATAAGATTACTGTTCCGTGGGCGCTTCGCAAATCGGGCAAGGCACTTACCGTGACGGCGACTCTTAAAAGCAACAAGCTTAAAAAGGGAGCATATACCTTTAATTTTAAGCAGTATACCGATAACCCTACCTTTTTTGACGATTTTAACACGCTTAATACCGATGTCTGGATTCCTGCGAGCGATAAAGATGTTATGGGTGTTGTTGAAAACGGAAATCTTGTATTCGCGGTAAACGGCGAGGGTCAGAAACGCTATGAAATGATGACCAAGGAGTTCAAGCAGGCTTACGGTTGTTTTACGGCGCGTATCGATATGCCGAAAAACGGTAACGGAAACGCCGCCTTCTGGATGATGACAACCGACGGCGACCGTTACATTAAAAACCCTGCAATGCCTTCTCAAAGCAACGGTGAAATAGATATTGTCGAGTATTTCGGAACCTGGAAAAACCACTGGTCAGCGGCGCTTCACTGGTTCGCGTGGAATCCGAACTACCTTTGCTCCTCGGGCGACGATAAGCTTCCTGCCGAGGATATTCAAAAGGGTTATCATAACTTTTCGGCTGTTTGGACCGACAGCGCGATTTATTGGTATTATGACGGCGAGCTGGCGCGCGTCTACGAGGGCGACGGAGTTGCAAAAGGCTCTGCGGGAATGAGACTGCTTATACAGCTGGCTCCCGAATATAAGGACGGCTGGGGAGGAACCTACGATCCTACGGATTATCCATATCAAATGAAAACTGATTATATCAAGGCATATCAGTTTAAGTAATCGGATTTTAATATTTGAGGTGTAAAAGCTATGAGATTTGCAAATCGGAAAAGTAAAAGTGTGTTAGCGACAAGGCGCGACAACAAGGGATATCTTTATGTAGCTCCCTTTGCCTTGGGATTTATTTTCCTTGTGCTTTTTCCGATGATACAGTCTTTTATTTACAGCTTTAACGATCTTTTGTTCGACGGACAGGTGCATTTGAACTTTTCAGGGCTTGCAAATTACCGACGCGCCCTCTTTGAAGACGTAGAGTACCGACAGCTGCTCCTGTCCGCGGTTAGGGATATGGCGCTTTCGGTTCCCGTTATACTTGTTTTCAGTATGATAGTCGCCGTATTCCTAAACAAAAATTTCCCCGGGCGCGCGGTTTTTCAGATAATATTTTTTATTCCCGTAATAGTCTCATCGGGAATAATACCCGAGCTTTTTAAAAACGACCTTGTCCGCACAGCAATAGTAAGCGCTCCAACGGTCTCTGAAGAAGCTGTCAGCTCCTTTGATACCTCGAGTATGAGCGCACTGCTTATTAGTCTTAATATTCCCGTGGCTTTGGTCAACTATATTATGCAGGCGATAGAAAATATTCTCGAAATTGTAAATTCCTCGGGTATTCAGATTTTGGTGTTTACAATGGGGCTTAAGTCGATTTCTCCTTCGCTTTACGAGGCTTCGTCTATTGAGGGTGCGACCGCGTGGGAGAGTTTTTGGAAAATAACCTTACCTATGATTTTGCCGCAATTCGTCGTTAATCTTACATATACGGTTATAGATTCTTTTGTAAACAACAACAATAAAATTATGCAAAGCATAAATGCCTACAACTATTCTAAATTTGACTTCGGATACGCCGCGTCGCTCGCGTGGATGTATTTTGCGATTATTCTGGTTATTCTCGGAGTTTTTGTCGGGCTTGTGAATCTGTTTTCACGGCACTATAAGTGAGGGGGAGTAAACGATGAAAATTAAACAATTGAAAAATGTACCCTCTGCCTTATTCCGTTATTTTATACTTATAGGACTTAGTTTTTTAATCCTTTATCCTATTTTTGTTACCGTAATGATTTCGCTTATGCAGACCTCGGATTTTACCAATTCCGCAGTACGGTATTTATCCCTTTCACCCACCCTTGAAAACTATAAAACGGCGGCTATCTTTCTGCAATACTGGCAGACGCTTCTGCGTTCGCTTGCGCTTAATATACCGCTGTGCCTTTTGGAAATTGTGTCGTGTATGCTTGTGGCATACGGCTTTGCCCGTTTTAAATTTAAGGGAAACGGGATTTTATTCGGCTGCGTCATTATGACGCTCCTTATTCCGAGCAGTATTTATTTCACGCCGTTTTACCTTTCCTTGCAGGATTACGGTCCTTTTCATTGGAATCTCTTGGGCACGCCGCTACCCTTGTTTTTAATGTCGGTTTGTGCGCTGGGAGTTAAAAACGGCTTGGTTATTTATATATTAAGACAGCATTTTAAAGCATACCCCAAGGAGCTTGAGGAAGCCGCCGAAATAGACGGCGCGGGTAGCTTTCGCGTATTTGTTTCCATAATGCTACCGGGTGCTATGTCGATTGCCGCAACCTGTTTTTTATTTATATTTGTTTTCCGCTGGACCGATCCTACACATACCAACATTTTTCTTCCTGACACCGAGTTTATATGGACGCGCCTTTCAAATATCCAGACCGATATGTCCCTCTTACCGGGTGTAGAACAATCGGATTTTTATTTCAGGTCAATTCTTAAAAACACAAGCATTGTTTTATATGCCATACCTCTTGTTGTTCTGTTTATTTTCACAAAGCGCAGTCTTGTTGAAAGCGTTGAAACAAGCGGACTTGTCGGCTGATACGGAGGAAACGCGATGAATAAGAAAAAAAGAGTTATATCCGTCACGGCGGTCATTCTGGCGATAGCGGCGGTTATAACCTACATTAATTTTCCTAAAAAAGATAAAACAGTAAGCGCCGTTCAAAGCGTAGACGAGCTGTATGAAAAGATAGTCTATAAGAAAAGTGAAAGCAATTATGACGCTTATTTGAAGGATAATTCTACCCTTGAAGCCATAAAAGAAAAAATCACTTTTTCAGCAGGGAAGGCTTATACGGCTGGAGATACCTTCACCGCAGTATTTGAAGCGGAAAAGGGCTTGTATGAAATTGAGCTTAATTACCGCGCCGATAAAAGCGGCTCTTCCGCGCCTGAAATTACCGTTCTTTTGGACGGTGAGATTCCCTATAACGAGGCGTTCGGGATTTCTTTGCCTCTTTATTATGAGAGCGGAGAGCCCGAGACGGACGAGCGCGGTAATCAGTACACACCCGAGCTTTCTCTTTCTACGGCGGAAATAACCGCAAGGCTTTACGATGCCACAGGCTACCACAGGCAGGCGCTTGCATTTGCGGCGAGGGACGGAAAGAACACACTTTCTATTCGGTTTAATGAGGGCGGTGCGGAGCTTATAAGCGTTGCTATTATTCCAAAGGACAGTACCGAAGATGTTAAGTCAAACGAAAGCGCGGAAGGCGAAGTCTCTGCCTTTAAGGTCCAGGCGGAATATCCGCTTTACCGCAGTGATACCTCTGTTGCGGAGGTATGCGACCGCACCTCTTCGGCGACGGAGCCTGCCTTTGACGGTATTCAGGTATGGAACGCCTTGGGCGGAAACGGTTGGTCACGCATAGGTCAAAGGGTTGTATGGCAGTTTGAGGTCAAAAAGAGCGGCAACTATTCCTTTGCCGTGCGCTACCGTCAGAATTACCTGAGCGGCAGGGCTTCACACAGAACACTTTTGATAGACGGCAAGGTACCAGACCAAACTCTTGCCGATTTAAGATTTGATTACGATAAGGATTGGCAGATTTTAAATCTGCGGGAAGGGGACGGAACTCCCGTCACGGTTTATCTTGAAGAGGGAATACACACTATTTCGCTTGATGTCACCTTGGGAGAGGATTCTGAGATAGTCAATTTGGCACAGCAGGCGCTTTATGAGCTTAACGCAATTTACCGCAAGCTGATTATGCAGACGGGCGCTAATCCCGATAAATACCGTGATTACCAGATTGAAAAGAAAATGCCCGATGTGCTTGAGGTTATGAAAAGCGAAACAGAGGTCTTGGAGGGGATTTTCAGCCTTTTATACGGTCAAAGCTCAGGCGAGGATTCCGCCTCTATCACCAAGCTTATCTGGCAGTTAAAGGAATTTTTAAAGGAACCCGAGTCAATTCCCGCGTCAATGTCGGTTTTCCAGAGCAATATTACAGCTTTTGGCTCTTGGTTACAGGAAAAAACCTCTCAGCCGCTGTGTATAGATTATTTTGAATTTTTGCCTGCTAATCAAAGTCCATCTAAAGCAAACAACGGCTTTTTGTCCCGCCTTTCTTTCTCTGCAAAACAGTTTTTAAGCTCCTTTGCAGAGGATTACGGCGTAATCGGCTCGGTTTACTCCTCGGACGAGGCAATGACAGTATGGCTTACGCAGGGACGTGATCAATACCAAATTTTAAAGGGACAAATTGACAACGGCTTTACCGCTAAAACAGGTATTCCCGTTAACCTGAAGCTTGTCGCGGGAGGACTTCTTGAATCGATTTCCGCAGGTATAGCCCCTGACGTTTATTTGTTCGGCAGTGAAACCGACCCTGTAAACTTTGCCTCGCGCGGAGCGCTTGTTAACTTAAGCGATTTCGACGACTACGAAACGGTTTCTAAGCGCTTTAGTGAGGGTGCGCTTGTTCCGTTCCGATACAGCGGCGGTTCATACGCTCTTCCTGTTACCCAAACCTTTTTAATGATGTATGTAAGGGAAGACGTTTTTGAAGAGCTGGGCTTTGAAATCCCGAAAACCTGGGAAGGGGTTTACCGCATTTTGCCGTTCTTACAGCAGAACAATATGGAATTCGGTTTCCCGGTTCCGTCCAATGCTAATGTATACAGCTTTGCGCTGATCCTTTTCCAAAATCAGCGGGAGCTTTACAGAGATGGCGGAAAAACCGTTATGCTTGATACCGACGAGGCGTTGGACGCCTTTGAAAGCTGGACTAAGCTTTATACCGATTATTCCTGCATTGTTGATTATAACTTTGTAAACCGTTTCAGAATCGGAGATATTCCGATAGGAATTGCTGATTTCACCGTTTATAACACGCTTCAGGTCTCCGCGCCCGAAATTAACGGAATGTGGAATATGTATCCTGTTCCGTCGGGCGACAATACAGACGGCTGCGGATACAGTGTAAGCGCCGTCAACTCCGCGTTTATATTAAATCAGAGCGAGCGACCCGACGAGGCGTGGGAGTTTTTGAAATGGTTTACAGACGAGGAGGAGCAGTACGACTACGCCATGGCGATAGAAAATCTGCAGGGCGCGTCGGCAAGGTTCAGCACCGCAAATGTTGCGGCGTTTAACCAACTTTCCTTTAAAAAATCCACCCTACAGCAGATAAATGTTCAGCGCGATAAGGCTGTCGGAGTACAGCAGGTTCCGGGCGGATATTTCCTGTCAAGACATATAGACAATATTTACCGCGCGGTAAAGAACGATGGCGACGATGTGCGTCAGACGGTTCTTGAATATACCGATGTTATTAATGCGGAGCTTACAAGAAAACGAAAAGAATTCGGATTGGAGACGGCGGAATGAAAAATATTTTTAAGACGATACGCAAGAACAAGTTTTGCTATCTTTATTTGGCTCCGTTCTTCATTCTTTTCGGAATTTTTGTAATAGCTCCCGTGGTTATGGCGATTATATTAAGCTTTACAAGCTACAACCTTACTCAGCCACCGCAGTTTGTCGGAATTGCAAATTACACTGCCCTTTTCTTCTCGGATACCGTTTTTACAAAAGCGACGGTTAACACGCTTACTATGGCTATAGTAGTAGGACCCTTCAGCTATATCGGTGCGTTGATTCTCGCGTGGGCGCTTAATGAGCTGTCGCCAAAGCTTAGGACTGCGCTTGTCTTCTTCATTTACGCTCCGTCGATTTCGGGAAACGCCTTTATCATCTGGCAGCTCCTTTTTTCGGGAGACCAGTTCGGATATATCAACTCTCTCCTTCTTAACTGGGGCCTTATCTCCGAGCCGATATACTTCCTGTTCGACACCAAATATATGATGACGGTGGTAATCATCGTTACTATGTGGATGAGTATGGGCACGCAGTTTCTTTCCTTTGTTGCGGGACTTCAAGGGCTTGACCACGCGCTTTTTGAGGCGGGCTGTATTGACGGTATAAGAAACCGCTGGCAGGAGCTTTGGTTTATAACCCTGCCGCAGTTAAAGCCTCAGCTGATGTTCGGTGCGGTTATGTCGATTACAGGTGCGTTTACGGTAGGCAATGTCGGTGCAATGCTTTGCGGAAATCCGAGCACTGAATACGCCGTTCATACCCTTGTAAATCATATGACCGATTACGCTACTGTAAAATATGAGTTCGGCTATGCCTGCGCTATTGCGACGCTCTTGTTCTTGGCTATGATAGTCTGCAACGAGCTTATAAAGCTCTTACTTAAAAATGTAGGAAGGTGAGGAAGCTATGAAAAGTAAGGTCGGCGCTAAGGCGTACCGAAGCATCGGCGGAAATATAGGAACATTTATTTTCCTGCTTATTATCGCCCTGTTTATGCTTCTGCCGCTGGTGTTTGTTGTGTCAAGCGCTTTTAAACCGTTAAGCGAGCTGTTTATCTTCCCGCCTAAGCTTTTTCCGATGAATCCTACACTTGATAACTTCAAGGATTTATCCTCGCTTCTTGGCGATTCGTGGCTGCCTTTTTCAAGGTATGTTTTCAATTCGCTTGCAGTCACGGTAATAGGCACTTTCGGAAATATAATCTTTTCCTCTATGGCGGCATACGTGCTTTCAAAGCACGATTTTCCGGGTAAAAATATTCTGTTTCAGACGGTTGTTCTTTCTCTTTTGTTTTCAACGGTAGTTACGGGTATACCGAATTATATTATTATCACAAAGCTTCATATGATAAACACGGTCTGGGCGCTGATTTTGCCGCTCCTTCCGTCCTCCTTGGGTCTGTTTTTAATGAAGCAGTTTATGGATCAGATGATTCCCGATACTTTGCTTGAGGCGGCTCGGCTTGACGGAGCGGGCGAGAACCGCATATTTTTCAGCATTTGCCTGCCCCTTGTAAAGCCTGCGATAATGACTTTGCTTATTTATTCCTTTCAGGGAATCTGGAACAGCACGGGTGGCAGTTACATATTTGATGAAAAATTAAAGACTCTGCCCACTGCGCTTAACAATATTATTACAAGCGGTATATCAAGAACGGGCGTTTCCTCGGCGGTTTCGTTGCTACTTATTTTGCCGCCTATCGCGGTCTTCCTGTTCGCGCAGTCAAACGTATTGCAGACGATGGCGACCTCGGGTATGAAGGATTGAGGTGCATTCAATGAAGCTTTACAAAAAAACAGCGTTATTTTTAGGAATGCTTTTACTTATTGCCGCAGCTTTTCCCTTTGCCGCATCGGCATATTACGATTCCTCACTTGATTCATACTCCTACTTCGGAAAGGAAACTGTAACTTCGGCACCCACGGCATATTCCTTTGACAGGGAGATAAGCGCTAAAACGCTTGGCGTTGTCGGTGCTTGTGAAATATCCGATATTAAATACAGTGCAGGACAGTTTTATCTTTTGGATAAAGCGGGCGGACGGGTTATTATTCTCTCGGATACGGGTGAGCTTAAGAAGGTAATTGCGGACAATATCGGACTTTCCGCGCCCGATGGCTTTTTCGTTTCTCAAAACGGGTCTGTTTATATCGCCGATACAGAAAACGGTCGCATAGTTAAAACCGACGCGGACGGTCAGCTGACAGCGGTTGTTTCAGCCCCCGATTCAAAGGTGACGCTTTCAGACTCGGCGTTTGTTCCGATAAAGATTTCGGTTGACAGCGCAGAACGCCTTTATGTGCTTTCAAGAGACGACACTAACGGAATTTATCAGCTCGGTCTTGACGGCTCTTTTTACGGTTTTTACGGTTCTGTTCCCGTAGTGCCGAGCTTTTCAGAGTTGCTTTGGCGCTCCGTTTCAACAAAGGAACAGCTTTCAAAAATGCTCCTTTTTATTCCTACGGAATACAGCGGTATGGATATTGATGAGGAAGGGTTTATATATACCACCGTCTCAACCAATACCGACAGCGAGATGCGCAGCTTTCTTTCAAGCAAAAGCAAGCAGTTGGCTCCCGTAAGACGGCTTAACCCTAAGGGGAGCGATGTTCTGCTTAGAAACGGTAATATTCCTCCTATGGGGGATGTGCTTTTTGACGATACGGTTACAAGAGAAACCATGGCGTCAAAGCTTACCGAAATTGCCGTTTACAAGGACGGTATTTACAGCGTTTTAGACAGCACGCGGTGCCGTGTTTTCACCTATGATAAGGACGGTAACCTGCTGTTTGAATTCGGCAAAAAGGGAGACAGTATTTCCGATTTAGGCACACCTGAGGCGCTTTGCTATTACGGGGACAATATCGCCGTGCTTGACGCGAAAAGCGGCTCTGTCAAGCTCTTCAAAAGAAATGAATACGCCGCGGCGATAGTAAAAGCTGCGGTTTGTGAAAAATCGGGAGACTATGAAGGCTCAGCGGCGGCGTGGAACGACGTTCTTTCGCTTAACTCGGGTTGTCAGATAGCATACAGCGGAAAGGCGCGTCAGGCGTTAAGGGATAAGGACTACCGCACGGCAATGAAGCTTTTCCGATTTGCAGACGATACCGAGGGCTATTCAAAAGCCTTTTCGCTCTATCGCAACGAGTTAGGCTCACGCTTTGCGGCACCCGTAATTGCAGGTATTATTTTGGTCGCCGTACTTATTTTCGCCGCAAAGCGGCTTTTAAATAAAAAAAACAAAAAGGTGAAAAAGGAAAGCAAAACGCGCGAACTTTTAAATAAAGCGGGCTACGGTTTTTATATAATGCGCCATCCGTTCGACGGCTTTTGGGATATGTCCTTTGAAAGCCGAGGAAGTCTCGGCGGAGCGACCGTTATTTTAGCGGCGGTAGTTGTTCTTAATTTGCTTATGCAGGCTGTATCGGGTTACCTTGTTTCGGGGAATCAAGCGGCGACGGATAATCTTTTTCTGCGCGGGTGCGCGGGGATTTTGGTTCCCGCGGCGCTTTGGTGCGTGGCTAACTGGTCGGTCACATCGCTGATGAACGGCTCGGGCAATATGAAACGGATTTATATGTATACCTGCTATTCGCTTACTCCTCTGCTTTTGTTTATGCCTGCTTTGATAATTATAAGCAATGTTATTACTCTGGACGAAGCGGCGCTTTACAGCATTTTAACAATGCTTACGTATATCTGGATGGCGTTTTTGATCTTTGCGGGAACCGCCGTGGTGCATCAGTATTCAAGCGGAAAAACCCTGCTTGCGATTATCGTAATATTTATTGCGATTGCGGTAATTTTGTTCCTTTTACTGCTTTGTGTGACGATTTTTCAGCAGATGAGCGAATTTGTCGTTAATATTTCTGAAGAAATTGCTCTAAGAAACTGATATTCGGAGGAAGCTATGAATTTTAATGTAAGCGGCGGAAATGAAAACGCCCGGATAAATATTGAAGTCAGTGAAACGGGCGGTATAACCGAGGCAGAGCTTACCGCTGTTTTTGACAAAGCCGAGATACCTGAAAGAATTAAGGTGTCCTGGAAATTTCCTGCGGTGGATTGCTATTCAACCTGGAGCCCATCTATACGCGACGACCATTCTATTCAGCCTAACTGGGCGCCGCGCCGCACCTCTAGCGAACTTGCGCGCTGGATGCCGTTGCACGGGATTTTGTCGATCGGCGGGGAAAACCGTCTTTTGATTGCCGTTTCCGACGCACTCCGTCCCATAGAAATTGAGACGGGAATTAATGAGTTTGATTCCTGTTTAGACTGCTCGGTGACCTTTTTTACCCGTCCGACGGCGCCTTTAAGCTCTTACAGTACGGTTATTCGACTTGATTGCCGCGCTCTACCGTTTTATGAATGTGTTAAGGAGGCGGTCGGCTGGTGGGAAACCGAATGCGGTTATACTCCCGCATATGTGCCAAAAGCCGCTTTGGAGCCTGTAAACTCCCTTTGGTACAGCTATCATCACGGTCTTCAGGCGGACGAAATTGTTAGGCAATGTCAGTTGTCGGGCGAATACGGAATGAAAACCGTTATTATAGACGACGGCTGGCAGATGGACGAAAGCGAAAGCGTAAGCGGAGTATACGCTTATTGCGGCGACTGGCAGGTATCGGAAAAAAAGCTCGGCGATATAAGACTGTTGGTTGATAATATTCACAAAACGGGTATGAAGGCGGTTTTATGGTTTTCGGTGCCGTTTATCGGTATAAAATCAAAAAGCTATCCGCATTTTAAAAATATGATATTGCAAAACAGCGGGGACGTGGAGACCTATTTCGCGCTCGACCCTCGCTATAAAGAGGTCAGAGAATATCTTACCGCGTTTTATGTAAGGGCGGTCGGCGAATGGGGCTTTGACGGTCTTAAGCTTGATTTTATTGATTCCTTTGTAGCGTCGGGCTCCTCGCTGATTGCCGATGGAAAATGTGATTTTTCCTCGGTTGAGGACGCGGTTATGGCTCTGCTCGACGGTGTATATAAAAAGCTTACGGCTATAAATCCCGAGGTTATGCTTGAATTCAGGCAGAGCTATATAGGCCCCGCGGTAAGAAAGTACGGAAATATGTTAAGGGTAGGCGACTGCCCAATTGATGCGATTAAAAACCGTCAGGATATTGTAAATATGCGGCTCACCTCGGGTAAAACGGCGGTTCATTCGGATATGGTGGCTTGGAATTATGAGGACAGTGCGGAATCCGCCGCCTGTCAGCTTGCAAGTATACTTTTTTCGGTTCCGCAGATTTCAGTACGACTTGACGAGCTTAATGAAGAGCATAAGAAAATGCTTAAATTCTATCTCGGCTTTTGGAAGGAACACAGAGATATTCTTTTAAACGGCATACTTACAGCCGAAAATTCCGAATGTAATTACAGCTCTGTTACGGCGAGCGGTGACAACGCTCGGATTACCGCGGTTTACGCCGATTCTGTTGTGGACTGTACTGCGAAATACACCGCCGCTGTAAACGTTACTAAGAAAAAGGGACTTGTGCTTGAAGGCTGTGCAGGAAAGCGTTTTCGCATTGTCAACTGTATGGGGGAGGAAACGCAAAGCGGTATTGTTAAGTCCGAAATTATCCGTTTGCCTGTTCCGATAAGCGGAATGGTATTTATAACGGAATCCGAAATTAAGGTGATGTGATGAAACGGAAATTACCAAAGTGGGGAATATGGCTGCTCGTAATTCTCCTTGTATGCGGCGCGGTATTTCTTATGCCGAGCGGGAGCAGGGTTAGCTACGGCATTGAAAAAGGCTCTGTTGATTTTACCGATGTTGAGTTTGACATTACTGATTCGGTGCTCGGAGCGGAGGAATATTTAGCGGCAAAGAATGAGCGCTTTGAGCTGTATCTCGACAGCAAAGCCAACATTACCGTTCGCGATATTGTGAGCGGAAAAAGCTGGAGCGCGGTTTCGTCCGACGCCGAATATTCCGAAGAAAAATACAGCTCGTCCTTAAATCTCGCTTTTTATGATAATAACGCGCAGACAGTGCTTTACAGCTCGTCGGACGCTGTAGATAAGGGACAGTTTAAGGTTTCCTCAACCGATAAAGGGGTACGCGTGGAATATGTTTTCGGCGAAATATCAAAGGATTTCGTATTCCCCGAACAGATTTCTGAAACTCGTATGAAAGAGTGTTTAAAAAAGATGTCTGCGGAGGACGCCGACTATATCGGCAGACGGTATACCCTTTATTCTGTCGAGCTTACGGACGGTGCAAACCGCGAATACCTTTTAAGCCAGTATCCGCGGCTTAAGGACGAAAATCTTTATGTTTTGACCGACGCCTCGAACAATACGATGAAAAAGAAAATCGATGAAATATTCCGCTCAGTCGGTTATACCTATGAAGACCGAGATAAGGATAATTCAGGCAACGGGAGCGAGGCTGAAAACCCTAAGTCCTTTAGAGTTGCTATTGATTATGTGCTTACCAAAACGGGCTTCAAAGCGAGCATTGACCCCGAAAACATAGAATTCTATCGGGATTATCCGATTTCAGAGCTTGAACTGATGCCTAATTTCAGCAGCTTTTGCGGCGGAGAATCGGGATATTATGTGGTTCCCGCCGGCAGCGGCGCGCTGATTTCGGTGGATTCGAATGAGACCGCCAAGGACAGCACCTATTCTCTGTCGGTTTACGGGCAAAACAGCGCGGTCACAAGAAAGCTTGATACACAGGACAGCATCTGCACGCTGCCTGTCTTCGGCCAGTACAAGGACGGCAAGGGATTTTTATGCGTGATTGAAAAGGGTGCTGAACAGGCTCAGCTTTTGTTTAAGCGAACCTCTCCCTATGTGACGGGCTGTGCGGCTTTTACGGTTATAGATAACGGCATTTATCAAATGAAATCGAAAACCGATACCACACTCTTTTCTTCGGAGGCGTCGCTTGAAGGCATTTCGGCAGAATACATACTCATAAGCGATACCTCCGAGGAAGGCGCTTATTCCGAAATGGCGGGAATATACCGTGAGCGTCTTAAAGAAGAAGGAGTACTTTCAGATAAGGACCCGGCTTCGTCTCCTAAGCTACTCGCGGAGCTTATAGGAAGTGTGGAGTACAATACGCATTTCTTGGGTGTTATTCCTTCTCAAAAGGAATTTGCTTTGACCGACTATGAGCAAATGTCGGATATAGCAAAGAAGCTGAATTCAACCGTCGGAGAGGGAAATCTCACCTGTCTTATTTCAGGCTGGAACAAGAACGGTCTTAACGCACAAAAGCCGGGTACGGTTTCATTAAGCGGCGCGCTCGGCTCAAAGAGCGGCTTTACAAAACTGATAAATGCTTTTCGTGATAACAAAATCTCATATTTTGTCAATCTTGAATTTGTCTCGGCAAATCCCGCGCGGCTTTTTGGGTACAGCTCTTTTTCACAATCCGCGCGTTCGCTCAACAACGGTATTGTAAAGCTTTCGTATCTTGATTCAGTCAACTGTCAGTGGGAGGAAAGCGGCAGACAGCTTATTTCATCCACGCGTTATATGAAAATTTCCGACAGCTATTCAAAAAAAGCGGACGGCTTTGACGGCATAGGAGTATCAGAGCTTAGCAGTATGCTGTACGGCGATTATTCAAACAGCGAGACCGTGACCCGTGCTCAGTCGAGTAGGGCAGTTGAAGAAACCCTTTCATCACTCTGTGAAAGCCATCGGCTTATAGGAAACGGCGGCAATTTGTACGCTCTTGAATACCTTTCGTTTGTTGACGGGCTTTCGGAGATTCCGCAGGAATACACCTTTTCCCGCCGTGTTCCCTTTGTTCAGATGGTTTTGCACGGCTACATTCCTTACACCTCCCGCGATATGAATTCGGAGGAGGATAGCCGAACAGCTCTCTTAAAGCGCATTGAATACGGTGAAAATCTGCGCTATACGCTTACTGCCAACTCGTTTGATAAGCTTTATGAGACCGATTTCAGCTCTATTTCCAACACCCGATATTCCGTGCTTAAGGCTGATATTTCCGAGAATTATAAGGCTTTAAGCAAAGCGCTTGACGGGCTTATGGATAAGGAAATCGTATCGCACCGCGCTTTAAGCGACAGTGTTGTTCGTGTTGAATACGAGGGCGGCTCTGAGATTTATGTGAACTACGGCGATACGGATTATACCGCGGAGGGGATAACCGTCAATGCCAAGGATTTTCTCCGCAAATAAAAAAGAACGGTGAAATGAAAAGAAGAATTATCGCTCTTATCTTGGGGGGTGCTCCTTTTGTCTGATTTATTTGTTACAGGCTTTCCTTCCGTTTCTGCGGCGGTTGGAACCTATAAAAGCTATGTTATTTTCGACGCTAATCCTCGCAATGTTTCCGAAACAGATGGGGCTGACGCTTATTCGTCGGGCGTAGACGTATATGATAAATATTGCTTTGCGAAAAAAAGGGTAAAGGGCGCAAGCAGCCTTAAATATACAGGTGAAGAAACACCCTGCTATGTACTTGAATTTGACTCCGAGTCTGACCATGACAAGGCTTTGATTGAGAACGGGTTTATGTGCAATGACGGCGAAAATGGCAGAAGCGAGAGCAAAATTGCAGTCGGTCATATGGGCTGGATGCAGTATCCCGAAATTATGCGCGCTGTCAAGGATTATGTTTATATTTCCTATGATATTTATGTTGAGGACGAGAAGGGACGGGATATAACCTTGACCGTGTCACCGATGTATCGGTATCTGGACGCGTGGAAAAATGATCCTCAAAGCAATTCTTCTGTTTTTGACAGCTTTGCTGTAACTCAAAAGAACGAATGGATTTCCCGCTCGGTTAAAATAAGAAATATTGCTGATGCTCAAACAACAGTAAGTCAGTGGACGCAGGGGGATATATTTTTTCAGGTTGCAGGGCTTGACGGCGCGGCACTTACCGTTAAAATACGCAATTTCCGTTTAGAGGTTAAGGAAAGTGACCGTGAAAATATCAATAACGCTCTTTCTGCAGTAGAGAATATAGATAATAAAAAGAATTTCACTACCTATTTTTATGATGAGAAAGCGGTTCTGCCCGGTTTGCCTAAGACTTCGGGCGGAAAAAACGACTATTTTGCAATACTTACCGCCTTTGACGCCGGAAGCGAGTATGCGGGAATTTCTCTAATTAATAATACTTTGCCCGCATCGGCTCACGGTATTCTTTCGGTTCCTCCCTCGGCAAAAAGCGGCAGTACCGTATTGGTTATTGCTTCTCCCGAAATCGGGTTTGAGCTTTCCTCGGTCACGGTTACCGCTGCTGATGGCTCTGCGGTTTCGGTGGATTACAACCAATACGGCAACGGCGCGACCTTTGTAATGCCTGATAAAGAGGTAAGCGTTAGCGCTTACTTTGAATTGGAAGATATTAAGGAGCGAAACCGCTATGTGATTTACGAAAGCGTACCCGAAAAAGCAGATTCGGCATATTCCCCGATAATCGAAAAATTCACCGATAAGGGTACGGGTTCCATTGAAAACGACGGCGAAATGACCTTCTGGCACGCGGATTTCAACAAAGAGGGAACCGTTGTCTTTCCGAATACGGCAAACGGAAATATGCTTTATAACAATCCTGATATAATAAAAAAGCTTGCGGAGTATATTCATTTTGAATGTGACGTGAGGGTGAATACGGGTCTTAATTTAAAGCTCAAGCCCACTTTTATTATAGCGCCTGTATCTCCTGATACAGCAGGAATGTTTTCTTGGAAAATCTGCAATTTTGAATATGTGGATTGCTGGCGTTCTGGTTATGAAACAAATAAGTGGATTACTTATGATGAAAAGGGCTTGACATTTACTTCTAACACCTCGCCCTTAGGCTGGCAGGGCGATATACTGATTAATCTGCAAATGAGCGAGGGAAAAGTAATGAGCAACGGGAATGTTTCTGTTGACATCAGGCGTTTGCGGTTAACACTTGACGAAGCTGACCGCGCGGCGGTTGACTCTGCACTGGCATCAATAGGAATAAGCGACGGCTTTAACAGGCTTACCTCGGGCAATAAAAGCTCCGCCTACAGCACCTCCGCCGATTTCGGCGACATTAACGGCGACAGCCTGATTGATGTTCGGGATTTGGTACGCATTAAGAAAAAAGCGGCGGATTCGGATGTGTCTGCGGTTTATAAAGCGGCAGATTACAATTCCGATAATGTTATAGACTCTTATGATTTAGCTGCGTTTCGCAAACAGCTTTTGGGTTCGATTACCTTAAGACCTGTGTGCGAGCACCCGGGCGTCGCGGAAATGGACGCGGATTACAGCTTTTACGCGGCGGATACCGACTATATACCCGAAGAATACCTTACCCTTTCGGCAAGTGATGAAAGGGTAACAGTAAACGATATGCGTGTTACCGTTCCCTACGAAGTCAGAAAGGGCGGCACCCTGACGCTTACCGTGCAGGACAGCCGCAGTGGAAAAACAGGCAGTTATACTATGAGCTTTATCGGCTTTAGCGAACAGCCGACCTTTAACGATGATTTTGATACTTTAGACACAGATGTATGGAAACAGTGCCGTGATAATGACGGCAACCTATATAAATCGGGTACAGTCTCGGACGGTAAATTAATTTTCACGATTGAAAAAGAGGGAGAACCGAGATGCCTTTTAAGCACGGAAGGCTCTTTCTCGCAGGCGTATGGTTGTTTCAGCGCGGTTATGGAAATGCCGAAAATTGGCTCGGGCAATGCCTCGTTTTTTATGACAGGCAATAATTATAAGCATAATCCTTTGACTGCACCGGACATATGGGCGGGTAGCTACGGCGAAATAGATGTTGTAGAGTATTATCCCGATTGGGGCGACGATTATGCGGGTACGGTACATTGGTATCTTTGGAATCCCGAGCATTACAACTCCAGCGGAAACGAGCATATTAAGGTTCCGAATATCAAGGACGGATTTCATACCTATTCTGTTGTTTGGACAGAAAACGCAATTTATTGGTATTACGATAAAACACTTACGCGCGTTTATAAAGGCCCCGGAGTCACCGACGGAAGCGGTCCTATGAATCTTCTGCTGCAGCTATGGCCTGCTTACGAGGACTTCTGGAATACAACCTATGACGCGACCGAATTTCCTTACGAAGCGAAGTTTGACCGCGTAACCGTTTGGAGCCTTAAATAACCTTTTAAGCGATTTTTGAACGGAGGTGACAGAAAAAACCTTTTTAATTCCCCTTGCGTAAAAAATTTAGGAGGAAATTTTATGAAAAAGATAATCAGCGTTTTATTATCAATTACTTTGGCAGTGTTATGCTTTTCTTCGCTTGCGGTATCCGCTGATCCTACGAAAACCGCGCAGGACGGCCGCTCATATGTAATATGGGAGGCAAATCCTCTTAATCTGAGCAATCCTTCGCTTTCGGAATTCGGAGGTATGCTACAGGAAAATATTGAGCAAAACTCAAAGAACAGCGCCCAAATCAAGTCTGATATTAATGGTGCTTATTATGAGGTTACATTGGGTCAGAACGGCGGCTACGGTGCTGTTTTTGCGTCAAGTATTATAGGTAATACTCGCGATTTTACAGGTTGGTTAGCCGACAAGGATTTTGTAAATGCAATTTTGCCGTATCTTACAGTAAAGTGCGATTTGCGAAGAGTTGACGGCGGCGTTGTCAAACCAGGCTTTGATATAGGTCTTATTCCGCTTTGGAACAAAGACTCAAAGATAGCCTTTGTTAAAGCAAACGGCGATGAAAACTCGCATGTGAACGCAAGCCGCGGCGAATGGATAAGCTGTGAAGGCACAAGGCACGGCGCGAATAAAACTTTCGGCGATCATTTGTCGGACGGTCTTTTCTATGTCAGCGCATGGGGCGAGGGCGATGATACTGTTTTGCCGAATACACCTGTTGTGATTGACATAAGAAATCTGCGTATTGAGGTTAAAGAGTCAGACCGCCTGGATTTTAATAAGGCACTTAAAGACGCAAAATACACTCCGAAAGGCTCTTGGGGCTGGAATAATGATATTTCTTTCGGTAGTGATGAGAAAAGCAATACCGACTATTTCGGCGCTGTTATAAAGTATAACGATATTGCAGAGTACACAACCGAAAAGAAGCTGGTGATTTTTGAAGCCGATCCTACAAGGGTCAGCAACGAAAACGGCACTTCCGCGAAGCCTGAATGGGCTTTAGATGAAACTCACCATCAGTGGACCTTCGGATATAAAACCAGTGGCGTAGGTACTGTTGCATACGGTGCGGATAAACAGTGTTATAACAGTCATATAACAAAAAGTTATTCGGGAAACGGCGCGTTGCTTAAAACGGGAGTGACCTCGGGATATACCGTAAACGGAAGCAAAATGGGTTGGATGGCAAATAATCAGTTGCTTGCGGCGCTTGCACCGTATATGGAGGTTAAATATGATGTTTGCACTACTGTAGATTCATATGTAAGCATTATTCCTCTTCCCGAAGATACCGAAAACGGCACCGATCCTTATAAGGAATATGCTGTTTTTGACGCACAGTCGGTAACCGCAGGAAATTGGGTGACAATGAGCCGAAAGGGAATGTATAAAAACTTCACCGCGGATTACGGACCTAATTGGAGCAAGGGAGATATTCTTGTTATTGCCGATAACGATGACGCTTATGGGCAAGGCGCTGAAAACGATGTTAAAATCAGAAATTTCAGGATTGAATTAAGCGTTTGGGATAAAGAAGAAATCAATGCGGCTCTGGCACAGGTTAACGGAATAGACAGTATTGGCTCATTTACCGACGGCGAAGCTCTCGGAACCGATGCAAACGGAAATCGGGACTATTTTTCGCTTCTCACAAGGTTTGACGCCGCCTCTGTTAATTCGGTTAATGCCGCCAAGGGAGATGTTAACTTAGATACAAATGTTAACATTCTCGACCTTGTAAGTCTTAATAAATACTCTGCTAACGGTAATAACCACATCAATTTCAAGGCTGCAAACTGCAACGGCGACGCGGTATTCGGCGATTCCGCAGATCTTGTCGCATTAAAGCAGCTTCTTCTCGGAATTAAATTTTAATTAAAATTTTAACAAACGACAGACCGCCTCTTTTAAGGAGCGGTCTGTCGCCAAATAAAAAAATTGTTTTTGGAGCTATTAAATGAGAAAAAATTTAGAGGTTAAGGGCGGAGCGTTTTACCTTGACGGTCAAAAAATACAGATTTTATCAGGTGCGATTCATTATTTCAGGGTCGTTCCCGAGTATTGGGAGGATAGGCTTAAAAAGCTTAAAAACTGCGGACTTAATACGGTGGAGACATATGTTCCGTGGAATCTGCACGAGCCTGAGGAGGGGAAGTTCTGCTTTGATGGAATCTGCGATATGGAACGCTTTTTCCAAACAGCTGACGCTCTCGGGCTTTATGTGATAGTGCGCCCGTCGCCTTATATCTGTGCCGAGTGGGAGGGCGGAGGTCTTCCTTATTGGTTGCTTTGTTACAAGGATTTAAAGCTTCGCTGTTCAAATGAGCTTTACTTTGAAAAGATAAAGAGCTATTATAATGAGCTTATGCCGAGGATAAAAAAACACCTCTTTATAAACGGAGGTCCTATTATTGCCGTGCAGGTGGAAAACGAGTACGGCAGTTTCGGCAACGACAAAGAATATATAAGCCGTCTTTACAGGCTTATGCTTTCTTATGAACTTGATACCTTCTTCTTTACAGCAGATGGAACCGAAAAATATATGCTTAATGGCGGACTTACCGACGGCGTTTTTGCAACGGCTAACTTCGGCTCTGATCCCGAGGGTAATTTTGAAGCATTGGACGCCAGAAGACCCAATCAGCCGCATTTTTGTATGGAGTATTGGTGCGGTTGGTTTGACCATTGGGGTGAAAAACCTCATAAGCGCGATGCGGAGGATATTGTCGCTCCGCTTAAGCGTATGCAGGAACGCGGAGAGCATTTTAATATATATATGTTCCACGGAGGAACAAATTTCGGCTTTATGAACGGCGCAAATTATGCCGACACCTATCAGCCTACGGTCACAAGCTATGATTACGGAGCCTTTTTAACCGAAAACGGTGAGTACACCGAGCAGTACAGACTTCTTAAAAACGAGTTTTCGCGTTATCGTGAAGATCCTGACCTTCCCTGCAAGCCGATACCTTTGCGCTCTTACGGAGAAATAAGACTGACAGAATCTGCGCGGCTGTTTGATAATTTAGAGCGCATTTCAGCCTTAACAGAGGATACTGTTCCTCGCTCTTTTGAGGAACTGCGCCATCCTTACGGCTTTGTTCTGTACCGCACTAAGGTCGCGGCGGACACAACGGCAGAGAGACTAAAGCTTAACAAGGTGCGTGATCGCGTTTGGGTATATGCGGACGGAAAGCCATTAGGAATAATTGACCGTATGGGTATTAGCGATGGTGAAATCTGGCTCGGCGGTAATGAAAATGAGGTTACGCTTGATTTACTTGCGGAAAATCTCGGAAGAATCAATTACGGTCCGAAACTTTTAGACAAAAAAGGAATAGATTTTCCCGTTATGATAGGTCAGCAACAGCAGTTTGGATATAAAATGTATCCAATCAATTTTGAACGCATTTCAGAGCTTGAATTTAAAGAGGGCGCGGTCTCGGACAGAACTCCCGTTTTTCTGTACGGCGAGCTGTACGCCGATGAATGTGCTGATACATTTCTTGATATGTCGGGCTTCACAAAGGGCTGTGTTTTTATAAACGGCTTTAATCTTGGTAGATACTGGAATATAGGTCCTACACTTGATTTGTATATCCCCGCACCGCTTATTAAAAAAGGGAAAAATGAAATTGTGGTTTTTGAAACAGAGAGATTTGAGAGAGATTATATTACCGCAAACGATTACAGAGTGAAAAGAGAGGAAGAGAAATGACACATATCATACCTAAACCGTTATACTGTAATACAACGGGAGGAACCGTGCCGTTCGGTGCGGAAACCGTATTTTCAGGGGATTTTGAGGAAATATTTCAGGTGCTCCGCGAATTTATGCCGAAGACGGGCGGCGGAAATAAAATAATATTTGTAAAGGATACCTTTCTTGAAAAAGAGGAATACCGAATAGAATGCGGCGAAAATGATATAACGGTTTTCGCCGCGGATAAGTCGGGCGCGTTTTACGCAGTTATGTCGCTTATACAGTTAAATATGGGCAGAAAAAGCCTTCCGCGGGTTATAATTTCGGATAAGCCGAGGTTTTATCACCGCGGGTTTATGCTGGATTGCTCCCGTCATTTCTGGACGGTTGAAAAAATTAAGAAAATGCTTGATTTTATGGCGCTTTTAAAAATGAATGTCTTTCATTGGCATTTGTCCGACGATCAGGGCTGGCGCATTGAGATTGAAAAATATCCGCTTTTGACTGAAAAGGGAGCGATTCGCAGGGTAACAGACCTTAATAAGAACTGTTCGGGACATTATGCGCCCCAGACGGTCGGTACCGAATACGGAAGAGGACTTTTTTATACCAAGGCACAGGCAAGGGATATTGTTGATTACGCGGCTAAGCGGTTTATAAAGGTTATACCCGAAATAGATATGCCGGGTCATATGTCGGCGGCGATAGCCTGCTATCCCGAGCTATCCTGCACAGGTGAAAAAATAGAGGTGCCGGACGAATGGGGAGTGCTTAAAAATTTAGGCTGCCCCGGTAAGCAGGCGCTTTATACCTTTGCAAGAGATATAATTGACGAGCTTTGCGAGATTTTTCCGTCCGAATATTTCCATATTGGCGGGGACGAGGTGCTGACCGAGCCTTGGGAAAGCTGTCCTGACTGTCAGCGCCTTATGAAAGAGAAAAAACTTGAAAGCCCGCGCGATATTCAGGGGTATTTTAACGGTGTTATTGCGGATTATCTTGCTCAAAAAGGTAAGGTGCTTGTAGGCTGGAACGAGATTTTGAATTCGAATTTTGCCGCACCTGATAAAATGGTCGGTCAGTGGTGGGTAGACTCAGGAACCGAAACTGAGCGCGAATGGCTTAAAAACGGCGGTCAGATAATACTTTCCTTCCTCGACTATATGTATATGGATCACCCCTATTCGGCAAGAACGCTTGAAAAGACCTATTCCTTTGAGCCTGAACTCTTGGGAGTACCCGAGGGTGCACATATATTAGGTATTGAGATTCCGCAGTGGACCGAGCATATAAGAACCGAGGAAAAGCTTGATTTATATACCAATGTAAGACTTCTTGCGGCGGCGGAAATCAGCTGGACGGCTAAGGAAGAAAAGGATTATAAGGATTTTGAAGAAAGGGTTGAAAAGCTCAGAAATCCGCTTAAAGCGCTCGGTATAAAAACAGCTCCGCATGAATTTTACAGCGGCAGAGCGTATACGGATAATCCGAACGGGCATATTTCCGAAATCTGGGATTTATGGCACGCCGACCCCGATTTTGAAATGAAATGTCTTAAAAAATAAAAACAAGGCAGAAATATGAAATTTATCACGGTTGATACATACGAAAAGCTAAGCCGACAGGCAGCGAATATTATTTCGGCACGGGTAATTTTAAAGCCGGATAGCGTTTTAGGACTTGCCACAGGCTCGTCGCCTTTAGGCACTTATAAACAGCTTATAGAGTGGTACGAAAAGGGAGAGACTTGACGGTCATATCGGCTTTAACGAACCTGACAAATATTTCGTCAAAAGCACCCATGTTGTAGACCTGCACGAAAGCACGATAAAGGCGACTTCCCGCTTTTTTGCAAATATCGACGAGGTGCCTAAGCGCGCGATTACAATGGGTATGGTATCAATTATGCAGGCGAAAAAGATTTTACTGATTGCAAGCGGAAAGGAAAAGCGGGATATTCTCGAAAAAGCCTTTTACGGACCGATAACTCCCGAAATCCCCGCTTCGATTCTTCAACTCCACCCTGATATTACGGTCATTTACAGTGAAAAATAAGGAGGATTATATCAATGAATAAAAGCTGCTTTAAGCGTTTCGGCATTATGCTGGACTGCTCGCGAAATGCGGTTATGCAGGTGTCACAAGTTAAAAAAATGATGGATTATATGGGTGCTATGGGGTATAACGCCGTTATGCTGTATATAGAGGATACTTATGAGGTTGACAATCAGCCTTATTTCGGTTATCTTCGCGGCAGGTATTCACAGAAGGAGCTTAAAGAGATAGACTCATATGCCAACAAAAAGGGAATGGAGTTTATACCGTGTATCCAGACCCTTGCACACCTTAACGCGTTAATGCATTGGCCCCAATATATTGATATGCGCGACTGCGAGGATATACTTTGTGCGGGCGATGAAAAGGTTTACAAGCTTATAAAGGATATTTTTGCTTCACTCGATAAGGTGCTTACCTCGCGCACGATAAATATAGGTATGGACGAAGCGTACCTTATGGGTCGCGGACGTTATATGGATATTAACGGCGCCTGCGACCGAACGGAAATTCTTATTAATCATTTAAAACGGGTGGCGGATATAGCTGCAAGATATGATTTCACCCTTTTAATGTGGAGCGATATGTTCTTCCGTCTTGCCACGGGAACACACTACGGCGAGGGTGAGCTTAATCCCGAGATAAGAAATATGATACCGGAAAACGTAAGACTTGTATACTGGGATTACGATAAAAATGAAAAGGGACATTTTGATTCTCTTATTAAGCGGCACAAGGCAATTAGCGATGATATTTGGTTTGCAGGCGGCGCACATAGCTGGCACGGATTTACCCCGCACAACACCTATGCGATTAAAGCAAATGAAACGGCGGTAAAATCCTGCACCGAAAACGGAATTGAAAACTATTTTGTAACTGCATGGGGAGATGACGGCGGAGAATGTTCGCGTTATTCCGTACTGCCTACCCTTTTCGCAGTATCCGAATTTGCCAAGGGCAATTTCGATAAGGAAAATATTAAAGAAAAATTCAAAGAAATATTTAAGCTTGATTTTGATAAATTTATGTTGCTCGAGCTTCCCGACACGCCAAATTCCGTGGGATATATCAATCCCGATAAATATATGCTTTACAGCGACCCGTTTTTAGGTGTGTGGGACGCTACCGTTTGTGACGGCGACGCGCAGGCCTATAAAAAATGTGCCGAAAAGCTGGCGCAGATACCTAAGAATTATAAGTATTCATATATTTTTGAGTCACAGCATGCCTTGTGCGAGCTTTTATCCCTTAAATTCAGCTTAGGCGTTGACACCCGAAGAGCCTATCTTTCAGGAGAAAAGGAGGAGCTTTTAAAGCTTTTGCCGCAGTATGACCTGATTTTAACTGAGCTCAATGAGTTTTACACGGCTTTTGAAAAGCAATGGATGCTTGAAAATAAGCCGCACGGTTTTGATGTGCAGGATATAAGGCTCGGCGGTCTCGAAAAACGGGTACGGCACTGTAAGCAGAGACTTGAGCAGTATATAGAAGGCACTATAAAGTCTATTGAAGAGCTTGAAGAGCCGCTTATGCATCCCCACGGCAAGGGCTGTGATTATAATTCTGCACCTGTATATAAAAACAGCTGGAAAGAAACGTCAACAGCGAATGTTATTTAATCAGACGGTCAAAAATTAAACCGCCTAAATCAAAGAAAAGCGTATGGAAAAACCGGTTTTGTATCTCATTATATGCACTATACCTGAAAAGCATTTATTCGTTTCGCTTTTAAATTATTCAGGGCTGTGGCAAAAACACTAGGACGAAAATCAAGCAGCCGGCTATAAATTTGTCAAGAGGAAAATGAAAGATTTTTTCTTAAGCCCATGCATAAAAATACAAATTCCTCGGTGTCAGTCAAGGGTAAAACAAGCGTGCTTCGCCCGCCCTTGACAGTCACCTCAAAATTTGTTAAAGGCAATCAAGGGCTTAAGAAAAAATATGAATCTGCGATTCAAGTATTGTCACGAGAATAGTACGGTTTGTTGTCGCGAAAAACAGCAAAAATTATGTTGGTGATTTTTCGTGTGACGTGACCGATGGCATTCATGTATGGTTTGCCTTCCATGCGTTTCTTCTCGAAAAAGGCTTTTAATGTAGGATCGTGGATAACGGCACAGGTTGAAGCCTGCCACAGTGCTCTGCGCAGATAAGGTGATCCGCGCTTGGACATGTGGTTATGTGTAGCAGTAAATTCACCGGATTGTTTTACGGTCGGATATATTCCTGCAAAAGCCGCAAGCTTAGCAGACGATGAGAAACGAGAGATATCTCCGATCTCACTCAGAATGGTGGCTCCAAGAATGACACCGATGCCGGGAATGGTTGTTAGATAGGTATCGAAGTGAGAATAAAGCTCTGCAATCTTTTCTTCAAGCTCGGCTATTTGCATTTCTGTGTAACGGATGTGCTCCATGTAATGCTTGATGAGAAGACTTGTTGTACCATACTCCATGACGATACCGAATGAGTTGGCTGCGATCTCTTTGATTTGTTCTGCCTTGGGTGTGCTGAATCACTTGCGACTCGGAACCTCTATGATTTCTGCAAGTTTTTCGGTGTCAATGGCGAGGATCTCTTCTGGTGTGGAACAATTCAGGAGCAACTCGGATGAAGTTAATCCGAAAATGTTTGTAAAGATGGTTTCGTATTCAGGAAAAGCTTGATCGAGCAGTGATATGACTTTTCTTTTCAGATCGGCTGTCATATCCACAATAAAGGATCGTGCTCTGCACAGCTCTCTCAACTCATACAGTTCCGAAGGCGGCATTCCTCCTTCGGTGTACCTTCCAAAGCGAATAACATCGGCGATGATGAGCGAATCATGTTCGTCGTTCTTTACCTGCCGTATGTACATTCCGCGCAGAGCATTTGATTGTATGGGATTCAATACGTGCACAGTGTATCCACTCTTGCTGATGCCCGAATACAAAGCGAGCCAATAGTGCGCAGTGGATTCCATTCCGATGACAAAGTCGGATGGATCGGTACTGATGCTGTTAAGCGCTTCGATCAGTTTCTTGAATCCTGCAGAGTCGTTTTTGAAGTTGAATGCTTTTTTGACAATGCTACCGGAATCATCGATCACGAAGGCTTCGTGGCTTCGCTTGGCAATGTCAACACCAACAATGAACATGGATCTAACCTCCTTGAATTTTTCGGACAGTATCCTCGGTTCCTTATGAATCATAACCTGCTTGGACATTAGAAGAAAGCACCTGGCTTCGACATCCGGCTGATAAATGAATTTCCATAAGGTAGAGGTCTCACGCTACTTAAAGTGAACTGAAAGTCACAGAGAGAATGCAAGAGTTACCTCTGTCCGGTAGGTATATTATATCACACACGGAAAGATTCCGGGAGGGATAACAAAAAGATGCAGGAGAGCCGGTCAAACTGCTTGAAGAAAACACCGTTTCAGGGAGAATAGAAGGCCAATCTCTCCTGCATAGATATACGCCATTTATGCAGCGAATATCTACGGTTGATATTATAGCAGGAGAAAGGGACGGGGTTGCAAATGCGCCCCATCCTGTCTCGCAGCGGACGGCAACGCCGACCGCATAAGGGTTTCTCGCGCTTCTGCAGTAGCAGATCGATAGGGGTTGTAAAACCGTCCGAATACCTGCTGTCGGGGTTGTGACTGCCCGAAACTACGGTTATTACAGGGAAAAGCATGGGGTTACAATAGGCGTTGCGCCAATTAAAATAGAAATGTAAACTCTTTGATAAACTTTTTATTGTCGCCGGATATTGAAAAAGTAGTGTGGTATTGTGTCTCCGAAAGGGTGACTGTGTGTATGGCACAAAAGAAACTGTTGACTAACGGCAATGTATTCAAAAGAACTGACAAGCGCTGGGGCGGAGTGGTTTGGTATTCGGACGAGCAGGGCGAACGCCGACGAAAAAGCTTTTCCAGCACGACAAAGCAGGAGGTTAACCGCAAAATAACGGATTACATTGCGGCGTTTAACGAGTCAAAAATCGCGTCGCAGGAACCAAAGTGAAGACTTCGGAACAGTATGCAGGGTTGGCTTGTGTTGTTTAAGTTTCCATCGGTTGAGCAAACCACCTATGACCATTGTGAATGTACGGCGAGAAATCAGATATATCCTATGCTCGGAGACAAAACAGTAGGATATATTACCGCGGCGGATATAAAAGCTCTGCTTAATCACTTTATGAATGAGGACTATGCTTATACCACCGTCAATAAAATACACAATCTGCTCGGCGAGTATAAACAACACTTTTGTTCCAAACGGCTGTGCGGTTGATTTGGCGGGCGAGGGAAAGCACTATGACGAGCATATCGCCGAGCTTGGCGGAATAGATTTACAGCTTTTAGGCATAGGGCTTGACGTTCATATCGGCTTTAACGAGCCTGACAAATTTCGTTAAAAGCACCCATGTTGTAGACCTGCACGAAAGCACGATAAAGGCAAACTCCCGCTTTTTTGCAAGTGAAGACGAAGTGCCGAAAAAAGCTATTACAATGGGTATGGTATCCATAATGCAGGCAAAAAAGATTTTGCTTATTGCAAGCGGTAAGGAAAAGCGGGATATTTTAGAAAAAGCTTTTTACGGACTGATAACTCCCGAAATTCCTGCCTCTATTTTGCAACTGCATCCTGATATTACGGCAATTTACAGCGAAAATTAAGAGGTTTTTAAAATGATTATTTACAATGCCCTAATCGGCAGGAGCTTAAAATCGGTTAAAATAAAGGACGGAAAAATTGAGGAAGTCACCGACAATGTCAAAAGCGGAGATATTAACGCGGGCGGAAACCGTTTAATTCCGGGACTTATTGACGTGCATACACACGGTTGTATCGGTATGGACACAATGGACGCGGATTTTGAGCCGATGTGTAAATTTTACGCAGAACACGGTACGACCTCTTTTCTGCCCACAACTATGACTATGGGTTATGACGCGCTCGAAAAGGTGACAAACACGAAAACTGGACCAATGTCAATAAATCGGACAGTAAAAAAGGGAAATTAAAAAAGAGATAACTCAGCCTGGTTAGGAGATAA